>Ga0066377_10000034_pt1 | contig 33521 bp, 21 predicted proteins | sample Knorr_S23_td_Sur_FD_70946 | JGI IMG/M metagenome (GOLD analysis project Ga0066377, IMG submission 70946) | Marine microbial communities from Southern Atlantic Ocean transect - Knorr_S23_td_SurfaceB_ad_5m_LV_B | ecosystem: Environmental > Aquatic > Marine > Oceanic | place: Southern Atlantic...
GTAAATGGGATGCTGATGTATGATGTGGCAGATGCTTCCGATCCACTTTTTATCAATAAAATTGAACACATGAGAAGCTGTGATCCGGTTGTCGCGGACTTAGATTATGCTTATGTTACATTACGTGGAGGCACCAATTGTTTCACGGATTTAAACGAACTTCAAATCATTGACATTGAAACACCTGAGGATTTACAGGTAGTTTCACAAAAAGCGCTTTTCAATCCACATGGTTTGGGAATCTATGAGGACCATTTAATTATTTGTGATGGCAGTGCAGGAATCAAAGTTTTGGATGTGACAGACAGATCTCAGCCCGAAATCATGACCAGTTATCCAATTGGTTTTGCATATGATGTGATTATTGATTACCCGAATGCCATGGTCGTGGGTGAGGAGATGTTGTTTCAGTATGACCTTTCGGATTTGCCTGAACTGACATTGTTGAGTCAAACGCCCATTCATTCTTCAGAATAATAGTTATTCACTTCTTTAATTGGTGGAATTTCTTTGCTGTATAATTATTTTAAGGGTTTTTGAAATTCTCATATAAGTTTTAACACAAATACACAGATTTTCAATAACGTCCAAAAACAATTTATCAATTTTTTGATATCAAAATTTTAAGTCTTCTAATTTTGACAACAATAAATCATGAACCCATTATAAACATCATTTAATCTACTTAATTTCAGATTTAATTAAAATCTTGTTCCTAGTTTTATTAAAATTTAGAACACTAATTTTAATTGATGATAAGTAATTATACCAAATATCCAAACACTTGGGATGAGATGTTTGATGATTCCGGATCGATTAGAAATACATATAAAAATTTTGAATCTTTTTTGAAAAGAACTCCGATAGAAACCCTATTGCAGATGCAAGACTTTTCAAGCCAATTATTTATGGATCATGGAGTCACTTTTAGGGTTTACAGCGATAATAAGGGGGTAGAAAGAATTTTTCCTTTTGACATTCTTCCAAGAATAATAAACGAATCCGAATGGAAGATTATAGACGCAGGTATTAAACAAAGAATTAAGGCGCTTAACCTTTTTCTTAAAGATGCTTATCACGAACAATTTATCTTTAAGGATGGTGTCATTCCTCACGAATTGCTTTTAAATAACAAGAATTTTTTGAGGGAAATGATGAATCTTAGAGTTCCTAATGACGTCTATACCCATATTTCAGGTGTTGATTTAATTAGAAATAATGATGGTGATTTTTATGTTTTAGAGGACAATCTCCGGACTCCATCAGGAGTGAGTTATATGCTTGAAAATAGACAAATTTCTCGAAGATTGTATCCAAATTTGATGCCTACCTCAAATGTATTGCCTGTAGATAATTATCCAGAAATTTTATATCAACAATTAAAATCTTTGGTCGACAAAGAGGATCCTGAAATTGTTTTATTGACCCCGGGTCTTTACAATTCTGCCTACTACGAACATGCTGCTTTGGCCAGATTGATGGGGATTGAGCTCGTTGAAGGGAATGATCTGGTTCTTGATAATCATCATGTGTTTATGAAGACAGCAGGAGGACTTAAAAAAATTGACATCATTTACAGAAGGATCGATGATGACTACTTAGATCCATTAAATTTTAATTCAGAGAGTGTTTTGGGTTTGGCAGGTATTATGGAGTCTTACAGACAAGGAAAAGTGATTATAGTTAATGCACCTGGTACGGGGATTGCAGATGACAAGGCTATGTATGTGTATGTTCCGGATATGATTTCTTATTACTTAAATGAAGAGCCAATACTTAAAAACATTCGAACCTATCAGTTGAGTAATCCTGATGAAAGACAATATGTTTATGACAATGTCGAAAAGATGGTAATTAAAGAAACAGAAGGAAGCGGAGGATATGGCATGCTGATGGGGAATAATGCAACAAAAAGCATGATTGAAAGTTATTTTAAAAAGGTTAGTAAGCAACCCCATAAATACATAGCACAGCCGATTTTGAGTCTTTCCTCAGTCCCGTGCATAATTGACAATGAATTGTCTCCAAGATGTGTGGACCTTAGACCTTTTGCTATAAGTGGAGCCAATGGAATAAAGGTGTGTCCTGGGGGTTTGTCGCGGGTTGCTTTAAAGGAGAATTCGCTGGTCGTGAATAGCTCACAAGGAGGCGGAAGTAAGGATACATGGGTAATTAAAGACTGACATATGCTGAGTAGAGTTGCAAACAATTTGTTTTGGATGGATCGATATGTTGAGCGCAGCTATGGCTTACTCAACCTTATTAAAACAAACTTTAATTCAACGTTAGATTCTGGTGATTATTCTTCATGGAACAACATTTTATCGACCTACCTTGGTGTTGATGAATTCAAACAATTTGAAAATTACAACGATTCACTATCTATTATAAAGTTCATTTTATTTGATCCGTCTAATGCGAACACCCACTTAAATATGATCATCAAAGCCAGAGAAAATGCTCGGAGTGTACAAGAACACATATCCAAAGAGTTATGGCTTTCGGTCAATAAGTATTATTTACACATTACCAATGACGGCATTCTTGAAAAGTTTGATGATAACGATCCCATTAATTTTGTCGACGATCTGTTGCTGTTCAATCACATTTATTACAGTGTAGCTGATATCACTCAGGAACGAGGAAATGCTTATTGTTTTATGAATTTGGGTAAATATTTAGAACGCGTTGTTCAAAGTATCGATTTTATTAGCGTGAGAGCCGATAAAATGGACTTGAACAACGAAAATATTTATGAAAGTTTTTTTTGGAAAAATCTCCTTGCCTCCATTGGTGGTTACCAGCTCTATTTAAAAAAATACAAATCTATTTTTAGCTCAGAGAATGTTCTTGAAATGATTGTGCTAAACGATAACTTCCCTCGATCTGTAAGGTATAGCATAAACAAACTGTACATTCATATTGAACGTCTGTATAAGTTTAACGGTCTTACGGATAACAATTTGTTGTTTAGAATAGGCAAATTAAAGAATCAATTGAATTACACAACCATTGACAACATCAAACAAGAGGGTATTCACAATTTTTTATCCTTTATCCAATCCGAACTAAAAGATATTTCTTACAACATCAATAAAACGTTCTTTTACCAAATACAATAAATAATGGTCAAGTTTTACTTAACTCATACAACGATTTATTCTTATCCTAGGCCTATAATTGAAAGCACAAACAAGTTTTACTTATATCCTTACAACGATACGAAGCAACAGTTGGTTTATCATAAAATGTCTATATCAGGAAACCCCTCTGTATATAATTATTATGACAACTTTAACAACAAAGTCGGGTTTTTCACATACAATCCACCGCACAAAACACTTGTGATTACTTCTGAAGCAGAAATCATATTAAATAAAATCCCTCTGCCTGAGCTTACTGTAGATATTAAACGTCATTGGTCAGAGAATGATGAAATCAACAAAGGGTTATTTCATAGGTATTTTACTGAGATTAATAGTTTTAATGCAAAAAATGAGTTTCAAGACATTGTTCATCAAATAAAAAATGATCAAGATTCAGTATTTTCTTTAGCCCAAAAACTTTGTGAATATGTATACAATAGCATGACATACAAAAAAGGGGTCACAGATGTTTTTACTTCCTTAGATGAAGTTTGGGATCTTAAATCTGGTGTATGTCAGGACTTTACAAATGTTTTTATACAATTATGTAGAATAGCTAAGATTGCCACTAGATACGTAAGTGGTTATGTGTATGCCAACGAAGGGATACTTGGAGCGGGTGCAACCCATGCTTGGGCAGAAATCTACATTCCTTCTTATGGTTGGTTGGGCTTAGATCCAACAAATAATTGCATTGCTGAAAATGATCATATCAGATTGGCTGTTGGCCGAGGCTATGAAGATTGCACTCCTGTCAAGGGTGTGTTTAAGGGGAATGAAAAGCAAAAAATGAGTGTGAGTGTACACCTTGATACGACCCCCAAAAAAAACAACAAAGTGCAGGTTTCAGAGGATATATTGGACTTTACCGAAACCAAAAACGAAACAACCAAAAACACATATCGAAAGCAGCTCGAGATCATTCAGCAGCAACAGTAATATTTGATTTTTTTTATAAAACTCAGTGTTTTTATGGTTGCGCTAGGATTACTTTGTGACCCTACAAAGCTCCGCTTTGAAAATCACACAAACAAAAAAACGCTCAAGCAAGCTTGGCGTTTTTTCTTATTGTGTGATTTATTCGTGACCCAAACTTACGGGATTTCGAACTTTCTTATTTGCTTAAACTCCATTATTCATTATACGGGTTTAATAAAGCACTTCTAAAAGCTCACTTTGTTGGTATGGCTCAAGCACAACATGATTCACGCAGGCTGGTAACAACAAAGTTTCTCCTTTTTTAAGTGTATAAGAACCCTGATCGGTTGTAAGTTCTAGTGCTCCTGCTGTACATATATAGATCACAAAAGAGTCTATCTCTGAGTAATCTTTCTTTGAGTTTTGATCGAGTTTAAGGATGTTTGACCTAAAGTAATCGGTATGTATCAGCTGATTGCTGGTATTTGGTTTGTTGTCATATGAGGTTTTATAACTGTCATGAACAGAAAAATCAATGACATCTAGGGCCAAATCATTATGAAGCTCTCGGGTTTTTCCAGTAGCTTTGTCAACTCTGTTGTAATCATATATTCGATAGGTCACATCGGAGGTTTGTTGAATCTCTGCCAACAAAACCCCTGCACCAATGGCATGGACCCTTCCAGTAGGGATGTAAAACGCATCTCCAGCGGAGGTTTGCTCTTTGTTAAGCACCTCTAAAAGGGTTTCGTTTTGAAGTTCTTTGGTATAGCTTTCTTTGTTGAGTTCTTTGTTGAAGCCAACAATAATTTCGGCCTCATCATCGGCGTCCATGATGTACCACATTTCATTTTTCCCAAAAGAATCATGACGCTCTTTGGCAATGTGATCGTGTGGGTGTACTTGAATAGAAAGTGGTGTTTTGGCATCGATAAACTTAATCAGCAAAGGGAAATCGGTTCCAAATTTGTCATAGACATTCTTTCCTACCAACTTGGATTGATAAGTTGAGATGAGTTCCTTGAGTGTTTTCCCGCTCAGTGATCCGTTGGCAACAAGGGTTTGTTCGCCTTTGACATCCGATATTTCCCATGATTCACCGATTTGTTGTTGGTCGAATTGTTTGTTTAAAACCGTGTTTAATTTATTACCACCCCACATGCGGTATTTAGAAATTGGGGTAAACTTTAAAGGGTAAAGACTCATGTTGTTCGTTTGAAAATTATTGATTGTTTATTTTTAGATTGAATTGGGATCAAAAAGTGCTTTGTTGGCTTTGGTGCTACCACTTTGGTTTTTGCCTCGTTTCCATTTGTATGTTTTTCTCCTGACTTCAGACTGTTTAATCTGATTTTCCATCCATCTGTTGAGCTTTTTGGGGTTTTCTTTATTATCAAAGGCGGGTAGAAGATAGTCGCTGGTGTTCTCCATCCATGTTCTGAGTTCTTGACGCATTTGCGCAACTACATCGCTATAGGCTGGGTCATCAATTAAATTGTTTAGTGCATTGGGGTCTTTTTCATAGTCATACAACTCCTCAACAGGACGGTACAGCCAATGGTCAAACCTTTCTTTGACTTCTTGATTGTTTTGAGCCATAAGTCTCATGGTTTTGTAGGTTGGATGAGAACTAGCTGCAGAAGTGAACGGAAAATTTCCGGTAGCCCATGCATTAAAAATATACCCATAGGATTTTGAAATTACTGTTCTTGAAGGTCTTGGTATTCCACCTGCATTTTCATCAAATTGTCCAAAGACAAAACGGGAATTACTTGACTTCTCGCCCAAGATGGCTTTTTTGTGAGATATGCCTTGGGATTTTTCTGGGATTGGCAATGCTAAGCAATCCAATATGGTAGGCATAAAGTCAATGGCTGAAATGAGCTCCGTGTCATTCACACTATCGGGTGTTGTTTTGTTTGGCCATGAAACAATCCACGGGGTTCGCAAGCCATTTTCGTACAATGAAGACTTCGCAAAAGGGAACGGCATCCCATGATCCGAGATAAAAACAACAATGGTGTTTTTAGCAAACGAAGATTGCTCTAAAGTGTTTTTAATAGTTCCAAAACAGTCATCTGCTCTCTTTACAGAGTGAATGTAGTTTTGCATTTCTTGTTTAATTTTTGGGTGATTTGGTAAAAACGGCGGCAGTTCAATGTCCTCTATATCGTAGAATTCTGACGGTCCAAACACATCAAACCCCATTTTTTTGGATTGTGCGTCGTTGTAAAAAGGTTTATGCGGGTCAGCAATGTTCACAACACAATAAAATGGTTTTCCTTCTTTTTGGGCTTTTGACAGAAAATCTTCTAGCAATTCCCCGTACACATGGGCAGATCTTTTATTAGCACCCGATAAACTTTTAGTTACATCCCAATAGCGCTCAAAATCTGGAGAGAGACTGCTGTCAGCAGCTTTGTTTAGAACCCCTGTAAAATAACCGTTGGCTTTTAAAATTTCCGGTAGTGTCTCGTTGTTAGGTTCAGCATAGAAAAACCCTCTCATACCACTTTGATGCGGATAAAGACTGGTTTGAAACACACTTCTTGAAGGTGAACAGTTCGGCGCTTGCACATAGGCTTTTTCGAAGCTCATTCCCTCTTGAGCCAGTTGATCTATGTGAGGAGTTAAATTGGGTAGAGAAGCACCGTATGCGCCAACAGAGTTCCAGTTCATATCATCAACCGTCACCAGAAGAACATTGGGCTTAGCAGCATTGCTGAAGTCTTGTGCGACTGTCAAATTGACAAACAAAAAGAGTGCTAAAATTTGAAGGGGGAGTGTAAAATAACTTTTAATGGACATATTTGAATTATTTCTTTTTCTTAGTTGATTCAAGCCCCCCAAAGTCTGTGTCAGTGATGGCTCGAAGTTCTTTTAAACTTAAATTATTTTTGTATGTTTTTTTCAACTTCCTCAATTCACGCTTTAAATCTTTGATCAATTTGGCATGCTTTTCAGAATGAATGAGATTGTTGAGCTCACTGGGGTCTTTTTCTAAATCATAAAACTCCCATACATCCATGCTGTAGTAAAAATGTATCAGTTTATAGCGTTGGGTTCTGATGCCATAATGAGGTTGAACATGGTGCCAAAATGGAAACTCATAGTAATGATAATACATGGACTGACGCCAATTGTCGGGGGTGTCGCCTTGCAGATTGTTTGCAAAACTTCTCCCTTGAATTTCTGTCGGAATTTCAACCTCTGCCATCTCTAACAACGTGGGAGCAATGTCTATATTGGTTATAATATCCTCGAGTTTTGTCTGGGCTTTTATTTTTTTAGGATAGCGAACCACCAAAGGCATTCTCATGGACTCTTCATACATAAATCGTTTGTCAAACCAACCGTGTTCCCCAAGAAAAAACCCCTGATCAGAAGCATAGACTACAATGGTGTTTTCTTCCAGTCCATGGGCTTTTAAATAAGCCAGAACACGTCCTATGTTTTCATCAACAGATTTGATCGTTGCCAAATAGTCTTTAATGTAGGTTTGATATTTCCATCTTTTTAACGCATCCTCTGCAAGTTCTTGCTCAGGTTTTGCTGTTTCTCCAGGTCGATTCCCATAATCCAACCATTTGCGCAAAGCTTTGGTATTCAGGCTATCTGGTGGTGTAAGTTTCATGTCTCTTCTATTAAAGAAATCCATGGTCATGTGTGTGTCACCAGCAGTTTGTTCTCTTCCTTTGTAATCATCATCAAAAGTGTCAGGAAAAGGGAGTTCTTCGTTTTCCCACAGATCTTTATAGGGAGTGTCAGGAGCCCACTCCCTGTGGGGTGCTTTGTATTGTAATAACAGACAGAAAGGGGTGTCTTTTTTTGTGGTCTTAAGCCAGTTGAGTGCAAAATCTGTGGTGAGGTTGGTAGCATAACCCGTTTCTTTGACAGCCATCCCGTTCTCACTGTAGGTGGGATTCCAATACACCCCTTGCTCTCCTTTTTCAATATGGTATTTATAATAATCAAAGCCTGTTGGCACTGACGCCAAATGCCATTTGCCTACAAGTGCTGTTTGATATCCATGCGATTGTAAGGCCTTAGGGAACGTCCATTGTGTATTGTCAAAATACCCTCCCTTGAAATTTTTATAATATCCATTTTTATGACTGTATTTCCCAGTAAGGATAGAAGCTCGGCTTGGCCCACAAATGGCATTGGTGCTAAACGCATTGGTCAAAATCGCACCTTGCTCGGCTATCAAATCGATATTGGGTGTTGGGGCAAAAGACTTATAAAAATCTGAGTAAGCGGAAATCGCATTTGTTGCATGATCGTCTGAGAGGATAAAAACAATGTTTGGTCTTTGGTCATTTTGGCTTTGACCTAGCGCAACAAACGAACATAAAACCCAAAGTTTTGCGATGATTTTTTTCATAGATTCAAATTAGGTTATAAAATTAAGTTGTTCATTCAACCCCATTGGTTTAATCATCCTCCAAATATTTCTCATTTTAGGTCATTACAAGTGCAATCCAAAAAGGCTTTATAAATTAGAGATTCGAATCCATAAAATCATTTTTCACTTAAAAGTACCTCGAAGCTCCGTTGTGACCTAATTTTCTAACTCATTGACCAATGAGCCTACCAATGAATTCTTTAACTAAAATATTTTTGAATAATTAAATAACCAAAATCAAAACTTGTTTTCTTGAAATGAAACTCAACAAATTTAAAGGCAATCCGATTTTAAATCCAAACCCCGAAAACGACTGGGAATCCTTGGTCGTTTGTAATCCTGGTGTGTACTATGACAACGGTAAATTCCACATGCTCTACAGGGCGGCAGGTAATGACAAAGATCATGTCATTCGATTTGGGTATGCAACCAGTGATGATGGTTTTCACTTTGAGCGTGTCTCTGACCAACCTGTGCTTGGGCCAAGTGAAGAAGGTCCAGACAGCGGTTGTATAGAAGATGCTAGAATCATCAAATTGGATGATTACTATTATGTTACCTATGCTTTCAGACCGTTTCCTCCTGGTCAGTATTGGAACTTCAGACATGATGAAGTATTAACGCAAGACCGTGGCTCACATGCACCTCATTTTATTAAGGAAAACATGGCCAACTCTGCTCTTGCGATGACAAAAGACTTTAAAGAGTGGATTAAGTTGGGGAGAATTACAGATTCACATCTAGATGACAGAGACGTTATTTTATTTCCTGAAAAAATAAACGGTAAGTATGCCATGCTTCATAGACCCAAGGAATGGATTGGTGAAGAATATGGCGTAAAAAACCCTGCCGTTTGGATTCGTTTTAGTGAAGATATGTTGGTTTGGAACGAACCAAGCACCATGATCATCGGAGGTATTGATGGCGGTTGGGAAGAAAAAGTAGGTGGAAGCACGCCTCCATTGAAAACCGATAAAGGTTGGCTTGTGCTCTACCATGGTGTTGAAGATAATGGGTTGGGTTATTATCGAGTTGGGGCTGTGATGCTAGATTTGGAAGACCCAACTAAAGTTTTGGGCAGAACCAAAGATTTTATCATGGAGCCTGAGTTTGATTACGAAATTGAAGGTTACTACAAAGGTTGTGTGTTTCCAACGGGCAACATGATAATCGGCGATACTTTGTATGTATACTACGGAGGTGCTGACAAATACATCGGAGTAGCAACCTGTGATGTAAACGAACTCGTAGAGTTCACCTTAAACCAATAAATTATTTAAACAAGGAACTATGGAATTATTGACAAATGGCCCCTCTTGGGTGAATGGACTCTCATGGGCGGATATTTCTGTCATAGTGCTCTACTTCTTATTTGTTGTGAATCTTGGATTCAGATATCGAAAAAGTGGAGATGAAAAATCCTACTTTCTAGCTGGGCGGGGTATGACCTGGTCCGTAATCGGATTTTCACTATTTGCTGCCAGTATTTCAAGTTCTACCCTTATTGGCCAAGCAGGAGATGCCTACAGCACAGGAATTGCGGTTTTCAATTACAACTTGATTTCTGTACTGGTAATGGTGTTTTTTGCTTGGTTTATTTTACCTCACTACATTAAATCTAACATTTTTACCATTCCTGAATTTTTGGAAAAACGCTTTAATGTAGCTTCAAGATATTATTTTTCCTTCATAACAATTGTTGTCAATATATTTTTAGATGCTGCTGGATCTCTATATGCAGCATCTATGGTGATGAAACTTGTTTTTCCTGAAGCATCTCTGACTACGTTATCAGCTGTTTTTGCTCTCATTGTGGCTATCTATACCATTCCTGGTGGTTTGTCAGCAGCCATTCGGGTTGATTTGATGCAGGGCATTTTCCTCCTGATAGGTTCCGCCATATTGACTTTCTATGCGACTTACAATGGCGGTGCGACTTACGTTAAAGAGCTTCTGTTGGAAGGGGATTACTTAATGAAATTAGTTAGACCTATGGACGATGCTTCTGTTCCTTGGTTGGGAATGATATTAGGGATTCCTGTTTTGGGCATGTTTTTTTGGGGCAATAATCAACAACTCGTACAACGTGTACTCACCGCCAAATCTATTGATGAGGGGCGTAAAGGCGTTTTGTTTGTTGGTTTTCTTACAGTACTGACCTTATTTTTAATCATCGTCCCTGGTGTGATGTCTATTGACTTATTTCCTGGATTAGAACGGCCTGATTTGGTGTATCCAAATATGGTGATGAATTTGCTGCCCAATATCTTAGTGGGGCTTATGATTGCGGCCATTGTTGCTGCGCTTACCTCTTCCTTGAGCGGTCTTTTGAACGCAGTAGCAACCTTATTTACCATGGATTTTTATGCCAAAATGAATCCCGAAAGCTCTTCCAAGAAAAAGGTTGCCGTAGGAAAAATTGCGTCGCTTGTAGTCTTGATAATTGCGGTAGCTTGGGCGCCTCAAATCGGCAAACAGTTTGGAACACTTCTCAAATATTATCAAGAAATGCTTTCTGTAATCGCCCCTCCGATTGTTGCTGCTTTTATGTTGGGTATTTTCTGGAAAAGGACCAATGCCCAGGGGGCTTTTGTTGGGCTGATTGCAGGTGTGGTGTTAGGGATTGTAAATTTGGTTTACAAGTTTAACACAGGTCATTCGATTTTTGGTGAAATTCACTTCCTTCTTACTGTTCCGTTCTATTTTATTTGGAGTTTGTTGGTGATGGTTGTGGTGAGTATGTTGACTCCAAAACCTCCAGTTTCCAAGATCGAAAACCTTACGTTTTCATACAAAGAATTCAAAGAAGAGGGCTTGCGACTCAAACAGGGTCCAGTTCTAAAAAGTTACCGTTTTTGGTCCTATGTATTGGTGGTTTTTTGTTTAATAATATTGGTTTTATTCTGGTAGTATGAATTTTAAATATATTCTTTCATTTATTGTTTTTTTGTCTTTAGTATTTCATGGGAATGCACAAAATAAGAGTTTGGAAAAGAAACCCAATTTCTTATTTATTTTGGTCGATGACCAACCTTTTGACGCATTGGAATCCAGTGGTCGCTATCCATTTTTAAAAACACCCAATATGCAACGTCTCATTGAGGAGGGCGCTATGTTTAAAAACTATTTTGTGACCCAGTCGATCTGTTCACCCTCACGTGCCAGTTTTCTTACAGGAACCTATCCGCATATTCATGGTGTCAATCAGAACAACAAGCATGTAGATCCCAAGTGGGATGATTTTCAACCTTACAATGCGCATTTGCAAAATGCAGGGTATCAAACAGCACATGTTGGAAAGATTCATATGGCACATTTTAAAGGAAAAAAACACATCAGACCTGGTTTTGACTATTGGTATAGTTTTATAGGGCAAGGAGAGTATTTCGACCCCATGGTCAATGACAATGGACATGAATATCAAGAAAAAGGCTACATGACCGATATTCTTACCCAAAAAGCAATCGATTGGCTAAAGACGAAACGCACTCCTGGTCAGCCTTTTAGTTTAAACTTATGGCACAAGGCAGTACATGAAGACCACTCTCCTGCACCGCGGCACGATAAAATATTTCAAAATGACAGCCTACCAACGCCACCCTATGACACCCACTTAGAAAACTTTAAAGGCAAGCCAGAATGGCAGCGTATTAAAGCATGGGATTCAAAATGGCGAGGCTATGTGTCGACAGATACGATTGTACCCAAAGATTGGCCAATAAAAGGCTATAAATTCAAAAAACTTTTAGAGTGTTTACTTGCTGTGGATGAGTCTCTAGGCCAAGTATTACAAACATTGGAAGAATTGGGTGAATTAGATAATACGGTGATTATCTACAGCAGTGACAATGGCTATTTTATGGGAGAACATGGCTATTGGGACAAACGTATCGCTTACGAAAGTTCCATGCGAATTCCAATGTTAATCAGATATCCTGAGAAAATAAAAGCCAATTCGATGATAGATGAACTTGCACTCAACATTGACTTGGCACCGACCATCTTGGAGTTGGCAGGTGTGCCAATTCCTGATTATGTACAAGGAGAATCAATGGTTCCTCTGTTTGAAAATAGTAGTGACCATCAATGGAGATCTTCTTTTATGTTTGAATATTATGTGGATGATGCATATCCATATGCAGGGCCAGATATGCTATCCATAAGAACCAAACAGTTTAAGCTTGTGGATGCCTTTTTGAAAAAAGACATTGACGAGTTGTACGATTTAGACAATGACCCAGGCGAGATGAATAACCTTATAGGGGATTCCAAATATGATAAGATTGAAAAGGATTTGAGGAAAGAACTTAAAAAACTGAAAAAGAAATACAAATACAATACAGATCGGGACTGGTGGTTGCGAACACAAATTCCGAAACGTAATTAGTTCAAAACCCAAGTTGCAAGCTTGGGTTTTTATTTTTTAAGAATAATGTAGATTTATGATAAAATTTCTCGGTTTGCGAAAACTCACATTATATCTGTTTTTAGTGGCAGTTACCATATCATGGTCTCAACAAATCGTGCGTTTGGGCAACAATTATTCAACCGTAAGTGGAGAAATAAGTGCTTTTGCCAAAGACAGTTTGGGTTTTATGTGGATTGGGACAGATCAAGGAATTAAAAAATATTCAGGTTTTTCATTTAAAAGCTATCAATTACCAAAAAGAACAAGCGGAAGTATAAAAGAAATCACTGGCATCATCAATCATCAGCAACAGTTGTACGTTCTCTCCAAAGAAGGGTACCTATATAAATACAACTTCGAGCTTGATACTTTTGAGGAGATTTATGCCAATCCCGAATTGGATTTTTTAAGTTTTGTTCATATCAAAAACAATCTTTTTGCCATTGGTTTGCAAAAAGGCTTTGTGTTGATTGATGTTTCCAAGGATGAGTACAGCACCATTCAACATGAAAATATAACATACAACAGAACCCTAGTTTACAACAACGAACGCCTCTATGCAGCTACCTCTGATGGTGTGGTAATCTTGAAATATTCAAAGGATGATTCAGTCTTAGAGGTTGAGAAAACATTGTTGCCTGAAACAGATGTTTTGGATATTGGTTTTGACAACAATAACCGTTTATGGATAGGAACTGAGTCAGATGGACTTTTTATTTTTAAAGAGAATCAGGTTGATCAAATACTTATTAGTGAACTCACAAAAAAGTCCTACGCCGTCCGAAAAATAAGTTTTGACAACAACAATAATGCGGTAGTTTCTATTGACCGTTTAGGAGTTTATGTTATTGACCCATCCTATACAATTCAGAAAAAATTTAGTCACAAGGTTGATGAGCCAAATTCGATAAGTCAAAATAGTATCTATAGTATATTTATAGACGAAAAGAATACCTATTGGTTGGGTACCAGAGAGCGTGGAATTAACCTAATACTTCAGGACGATAATGTTTTTAGCAACATTCAGCATATCCAAAATGACCCGCATAGTATTCACAGCAATAACATTCGTTCGATATTCCAAACCCCTAATGGAGACTTATGGTTTGGCACAGAAAATGGCTTAACAAGAAAAAAGTTTAATCAAGAAAAATGGATGAAGTCAAATCCAAGTCAGCTTCTTGACAATGCCGCAATATTGAGTTTGAGCTATTATGAAAATCATTTGTTGATAGGCACCTATGGAGAAGGTGTTTTACAACTCAATCTCCAGAACAATAAGATATCAAAAATCAATTTTCAACCTCCCTCTCGATTAAAATTTGTTTTTAATATTCACAGCTCTGATGAGGATCTTTTTTTGGGTGGCAGTGGGGCTCCCTTACATCAATATCGTGACGGTAAATTAATCAATACATTCTCGGTGGGTCTCGAACGTACCATGGTAGACACCTATGACGATGTTTTATTTGTTGGTTCTGACTTGGGTTTGTTTGAAATCAACAAGCGTGATGGAATTGTTAAAAATATCCGCTCTGATATTTTTGATGGCTCAGAGGACATCTACACCATTCTATTTGATCCCATCCAACATTGTTTATGGATTGGCAATAAGTCAGGACTGTTTAACTACAGTATATCTGATGGAAAAGTAGAACATATTCTCAATAAAACAAATGAGGATTTAGGAGTTGTGTATGCTCTAAAAAGAGACAATACTCAAATGATTTATTTGGGTACATCTAATGGTTTATGGCGGTATGATGTAACAAAAAATACATTCCGAAAATTCGATCAACAAGATGGTGTTTTAATTAATGAGTTTGGGCCAGGAGACTACCAACAACTCAAAAATGGAGATCTTCTTTTTGGCGGTCCCGATGGAGCCGTGCAATTTGACCCTTTAAAAATTAAAAAAGACGAACCTGTTTCTACAGTTTATATTTCTGATTTCAAAATCAATGGAAAAGTTCCAGACAGTGCTCTGTTAAATAAAAATATAAATGCTTTAAAACAAATAAATCTCAAATACGATCAAAACACATTGCAGTTTGGCTTTGAAACTCCCAAGCTCTATGGATCAAAAAAAATAAACTTTATATGCAATTTAACTGGCTATGACAAAACCAGTAAATTGTTTAGGGCAGGAGATGACATTATTTACTCAAACCTAGAACCAGGTAATTACGAATTGCGTGTAGAAGCATTAAATGCGGATGGGGATAAGGGTGTTGATGTTCTAAGCTTAAAAATTGTCATTGAAAAACCTTTTTGGAAAACAGGTCTCGCCTTCTTTCTATATGCACTACTTATAGCGGTAATTTCTTATCTGCTTATCAAGTTTATTAATGCAGTAAAGGTGAGGCGTTCCAATGAAGAAAGGATTAAGTTTTTTGTAGAAGTAGCTCACGATATCAAAACGCCAGTTTCACTAATCCAGCTTTTAGTAAAGCAGCTTTACAGCCAAAAAGACAAAGAAAAATCATTAGAGTTGATTCATAAAAACACTCAAAACCTTAATGAATATGTAAATCAAATTTTAGACATTCAAAAAATTGATCGAAATCAACTTCGGCTTTCTATTTCTGAAGTAAATCTACAACAAAGCCTTACAGGTATTATTGATAATTTTTCAGCGCTCATAGAAAATAAATCTTTAGAAGTCTCAATTGACATTAAGCCCTTAACAATCTGGATTGATTCGAAAAAAATGAATCGTATATTTTACAACTTGATTTCCAATGCGATTAAATACAGTAATGATGGTGGTGAGATAGAAATCCAAGCTTTTCAGAAAAATGGTACAATTCACATTAATTTTAAAGACTATGGCATTGGTATTCCTGACAACCAACAGCAATTAATTTTTGATCGATTTACTAGAGGCACCAATGTGTCAAACAAAGGCATTCCTGGAACAGGAATCGGACTCATGCTTTCGAAAAAAATTGTTGAATTACACGGGGGAGAACTGCTGCTTAAAAGTAAAGAGAATATGGGGTCTACTTTTACAATTGTTTTGAAAAAAGGAGCCGATCACTTTTTAAAAGATCAGTTGATAGATTTTATTGAAACTTCTGGCGATAAGGATCTGTTGAATCGTTATGTTGAAAAAGAAAAACTGGTATTATTGGTTGAAGACAATGAGGATTTAAGAGATGCTATAAAAACCGAACTCGGCAATGATTTTAAAGTCATTACGGCCAGCAATGGAAAAGAGGGCTTGTTTGTAGCCATTTCAAAAAATCCAGATCTTATCATTACAGATGTTATGATGCCCAAAATGGACGGCATGGAGCTATGTGAGGTTTTGAAAACCAATTTTAAAACCAGTCATATCCCCGTGATTATGCTCACAGCTCTTTCTGATACCGAGCATAAAGTTAAAGGGCTAAAAACAGGAGCTGATGCGTATGTTGAAAAACCATTTAATGTTGAAATATTAAAAACCACCATTCGTAATTTATTGCGATCTAGAGAGAGTTTAAGTTCTTTCATTAAAAGAGACAAAACCAACAAACAACCCACACCCGACGAAAGCTTCCTCTCCGATGTCATCGCTGTGATTGAACGCAATCTGACCAACGAAGAGCTTTCTGTTGATACATTGTGTGAGGCCATGGGGCTGAGCAGATCAAGCTTATTTAGAAAACTCAAAGGACTCATTCAAATGTCTCCCTCTGACTTGATTATTAAAATCAAGCTCAATCATGCGGAATCACTTCTCAAGAAAAAAACTAGTATGCGCATCTCTGAAATTGCGTATGCCTCAGGTTTTCAAGATGCCAAGTACTTTAGCACCCTTTTTAGAAAGTTCTACGGCAAAACACCTAAAGAATTTTCTGAGGAAAATCATTAGATGTATTATTTAGACGCCACACTTTCTGACAAAGTCTTGTCGCTTTAGTATGTGGAAACCAAATTTTTCACAGACACACGTCTGATGATTTCAAAACTAACTTAAATGAACAGCCAACAAACCCCGAAAAGATAAAAATGTATTCAATTTGAACTATAGTTTTTAAATATTTATCAAAACAAATGAAGTATCATTTTCATTCTCTCAAAAAAATTCTTTTCATTGCCACTGCTTTAGGGCTAGTTTCGTTTGCATTTACGAAAGTTCCCAACTCAAAATCAAACACACCCAATGAAGAATTATTACATGATTACAACTATTCCATAAGCACACAAACTGTAGGTCCCAAATACCAATTTACGGAAGAAACTTCTTTGGTAGAGACCTCGAAACAAATCCAAGCCATGGGATCCAATTTGCTTAAATTTTCCATGCATCCCAGATATTGTACTGAGAACTATGGACTTCCCGAAAACAAAGACATTAATTCTTTAACCAAACTGGCCACTTTGGAACCCTCTGTTAGCAGGGTCTTAAACATGGATTTTAAGTATTTTCATATCTGGGTCTATGGATTTAGTCAATACACACCCGAGCCAGCAGGTGTCAAAGATGATACAGCTCAAATCAAATTTATCAATGGCTATCCCAAGGCATACGAACAAGCACTGTATGATGAGCTTTACGAGTTCACCAGCTATCTGCTAAAAGAATTCAATAACACCGGCAAAGTTTTTTACTTGGGCAATTGGGAAGGCGATTGGCACTTGCGTCCAGACTACAATAGGCATAATAAAGTCAATCCTAAAACACTTAAGGGGATGACACGTTGGGCTAAAGTTCGACAAAAAGCCATTGACGATGCCAAAAAAGACCATCCCCAAAGCGATGTGGAAGTGTATCACTATATAGAAGTGAACTTGGTACGCAAGGCCATCAACGAACCTAAATCGAAAGTAGTGGTCAATACTATTGTCAAAGATGTCAACCCTGATTATGTGTCCTATTCCTCTTACGATGCTACAAACCCTTTCAAAACTGAGGAAGCCATGAACAAAAACTTACATCAGGCACTTGACTTTATTGAGTCACATCTCTCGCCCAAAGACAATTTACCCCCAGGCAAGCGCGTCTGGATCGGTGAATATGGAAACCCAAGCAACCGATTTGATGACCAATCCCAGAACAAACGTTCCATTTGGACGATAAAGTCTGCCCTAAACTGGGGGACGCCTTATATACTATATTGGGAAATGTATAACAATGAAATCAAAAACGACACGGGTGAACAAGTTGGGTACTGGCTCATTACCGATAAAGGGGTAAAACAGCCTATTTGGCATACACACCACAATTTTTACAAAGAAGCTCAGGCTTTTGTTGATGATTACATCAATCAAAATGGGGAGGTTCCGAATTTTGACACTTTCCGAAAAGCAGCCGTATCATTTAACAGTTTAAATCCATAAAACATGAAGTTGGTCTTTTTTGTTGCTTTATTCTGCTTGCCTTCTTGGGGACAAATTCCTCCCTATGATGCTGTAGAACCTCGTGAAGACTACAATTTCGTTTTGGGCACGCATGCCATTGGTGGGAAATACAATTTTGGTGACGAATCTGCTTTGGTAGATCAAGTAAGACATGTGAGAGGCATGGGGTCTAATATTCTAAAAATATCTCTTGGCGCCAATGCCTTAAAAGCCTATCGTTTGCCCCCTAAAAAAGCCAATAACACTTTGGAGTTCTTTTTGGCTACGCCCGACTTCAAGCAGGTCTTTGATATGGATTTTAAGTATGTTTTTGCTTGGGTTCATACACTTACTGGGGTCAAATGGAGAAATGGCTTTAGCAAACACGATGAACAAACCATATACAACGAAATGTATGAATTTGCTTCGTATCTGTTGAAGGAGTACAGTGGAACCGGTAAGATGTTTTTTATTGGAAACTGGGAAGGCGATTGGTTGCTCCACAAAGGTTTTGATCGATACAGCACACCACCTAAGTCAGATGTGAAAAATATGACCAAGTGGTTTCAAATCCGACAACGCGCTATTGATGACGCCAAAAACAACACCCCTCATCATGATGTTTCCATGTACCATTATGTAGAAGTAAACTTGGTGTTAAAAGGTATGGAGGGCGAGACGTGTATTGCCAAAAGTGTCCTGCCAAAACTCGATGTTGATTTTATTTCCTATTCTAGCTACGAAGCGATCAAAAACAAAAAATACGAAGGTAAAAAACAAACTTTAGAGGATATTTTTGCATTTATTGAAAAGCGTTTAAAGCCTAAAGATGGATTGCCCTTCGAGCGCCGGGTGTTTTTGGGTGAGTATGGATATCATGCCAATAGGAACAAACCCGGGACCTTCCAGAAACAATTCGACGAAACCAAAGAAATCATGCAGATTTCACTGGAGTTAAACATTCCCTTTGCATTGCATTGGCAAATGTATAACAACGAGTATGATAAGAAAGGTAATTCCAAACAGATGTCTTTGATAAACGAAGAAGGGGAAAAAAGACCTCTGTATTTCTTACACCAAAATTACTATAGAGAGATGAGCTATTTTTTGGCAGCCTATAAGAACCAAAACGGCTATTATCCAGAACAAAAATTGTTTAACCAAAAAGCCATAGAAATATTAAAATCATTGTAATGGCCAAATGAAATACATAGCAATCCCTTTTATCGCTTTTATCTCTCTATTGGGAATTCATACAGCAAGCGCACAGCTTGATGTGATCAGTGATCAAAACATTGATTTTTCCAATGCAGTATCCACCATTTCCGACGGAGATTGGAGTAGTCCAAGCATCTGGAGTGGTGGTGTCGTGCCTGACGCTTCCGATGATGTGGTTGTCAATAACACAGTCTATATCGATATACAAGGAACTAGTTCTGGTGATGTTGTAGATCTGTGTAGAAATCTTAAGGTAACACAAGATGGGGTGTTGCGAATGGGACACAACACAAATAGCTTTAATAAAGAACTAAGAATCAATGGCAGCATTGTGTGTAATGGAACTTTCTCAGCGGGTCGTAATGATCCTGGAAACAACCCTGGCACAGGTGAAATTTATACCTATAACGCCAACATCAACCTAAGTTTGTCGGGGTCTGATACAGCCTATATTTCTGGATCAGGCTTCTTTAATCCAAAAGATATAAAAATCACGAGCAGTACGGTCGACAAAAACCTTGTTGTTGACATCTATAACATGATTACGGATGGCAATTTTGTGGTCAAATCCAACAACAGGGTACATGTTGAAATTACCAAATACGCCTACCTAAACATCAAAGGAGTACTCGGCCTTACGGGAGCTACTTATGAGTGGAGTTCTGCTACTGCAAAGGCAGATCTTGTTGTTCATGGAGTGGTTTTGGCCAATGATGTGAGTTTGTTTACCAGAAACACCAATTCAGGTGAAGGCTCTTCTATTACCATCAAAGACAAGGGGAGTTTGACTGTGGGTAAAATCAATAATGCCAACCTCAATAAAAAAACAGAAGCTGCAGGTTATACACTAACTATTGACCAAGGCGCGCTGTTTAAATTGGGTGAAGGAATCAATTTTTCTAACCTTACTTTAGACAACCCCAACTTTGTATTGGTCAACAGTGGTGAAGTAAGATACCATCATTCTGAAACACTTTCTTCCACCTCAGCAATTACGGCGGCCATTGATGCCTATGACCCCAACCTTGGTCATGATGTTAGTCAGATCAAAGACATTTTCGGTGCCAGTCATATAGCAGGCTGGTACAATTTTACAAGTAAGCCATTTATGGAAGAAGGATTGGATTTCTATGAACAATTTGGGGCTACTTCCATCAAAACAACGGTCACTACGGAAGACAATAAAATGTTCAATGCCTACCCATTTAACCACAATTGGGAACCATTCCAAACCATGAAAGCAGTAGTGCAACACCCACAAGTGGATGCTTTGTTCCAAAGGACACATATTAAAACACACACCTTTTGGACTACTACCAAAAACAAAGGCGATTGGAAAAAAGGACCAGATATAGATCACACTAGCTTTTTGGACGAAGAACAACAGTTTTATGATTTGACCAAACACTTGTTGGAGACCTACGGTTCTATGGACAAGGTTTTTGTGTATCAAAACTGGGAAGGCGATTGGATGCTTAGAGGTCAGGGTGTTATATGGGAGAATCCTAACCACATCAATTATCAGCCAGTCCCAGATGATGTGCAATGGAACATTGAAGGTATGGCACGTATGTTCAGAGCTAGGCAACGTGGAACAGAACGCGCCCGAAACGAGCACCTAAGCGCAAATGCCAAAGTATTCCACGGGATTGAGTTCAACAAACTATGGTGGAACGACAGCGGAACTCGCAAGACAATGATGGACAGTAACATTTCTTGTGTCATAGCCGATGTGGTTTCTAAGACGCGTCTGGACCTCACCTCTTGGTCTGCCTATGACGGTGGCTGGTCCAACAATGACAACCCTCATGGACATGCGATGTGGAAAGGACTTGAAATGGCACGCTATTATATCAATGAAACCAAAGAAATCAACAGTGATTTCCCGGTTCAAATTGGAGAGTTTGCCATCAACGAAAATCCACCTTACAACGGAGACAACACCCAGTCGGTTATTGAAAACCGCTATGGTAGATACATAGGGGTAGCCTTAGGCTTGGGAATACCTAATTTTTACCTGTGGAACCTTTACTGCACTGGTCAACAGGGTACCCCAGAAGGAGGAACTTGGGAAAAGGGTGTGCAATACGACGAAGCACGTTTGTATCAATATATGGACGGAAAATGGCTTATCGAACCCGACGGGAGTTGGGGTCATGCGGCTTCGTTCCTTATGTCACAATGGCAAGAAAATCCAAATGAATCCATTACCCTCGACATTGAGAACATTGACACCTCTAAATTATCTATCTATCCAAACCCTGCTACGGAATATTTCTACATAGAAGGCCTCCAGCAAACGTCAGATGTTGGTATTTACAGTATGGACGGTAAACATATCAATACTTTCAAACACAACCCCCAATATCCTATACAAACCAAAGACTTGGCTAGTGGAACTTATTTAGTTACCATAAAAAACAACGGTGATGGCCAAACTAAATTACTAATCATAAACAAGTAAACTATGAAGTATGTATTTTTATTTCTCTTGTTGCCTATTACTTTGATAGCACAAGATCTATCCGTTTCCGGGACGGTATTTGATCAAGAATCCAAACAGCCACTACCGGGAGTTGCTGTCTATGTAGATGGATCCGATGTGGGTGCCGTAACTGATTTTGACGGTAACTTTTCCATCTCAGCTGAAAAAGGAAAGACCCTTGTCTTTACTTTTATTGGAATGAAAACACTCAAGCAGACTGTTGAAAACACGACCATGTCTGTGTATATGCAAGCCGATATGACCCAGTTAGATGAGGTTACGGTGAGTGTTGGTTATTTTGATGTAAGCAAAAAAGATCTTTCAGGATCCATTGCACAAGTAACTTCCAAAGAACTTGAAAAAAACAGATCCAGCTCTGTGGAGCAGTTGCTACAAGGTCAGGTTGCAGGGGTAGTCATTACAGACTCTTCTGAGCCAGGCGGTGGTACGGGAATCTCTATTCGTGGTACCAACTCTATTTTGGGTGGTACGCAGCCACTTTATGTGGTAGATGGTATTCCGATCGATCCGCTTTCGGATGCAGAGGGCAATTCGGGTAGTGGACAGAGTCAAAACTCAATTTCTAACATCAACCCCAATGATATTGACAAAATCGAAGTCCTTAAAGATGCTGCAGCTACCGCCGTATATGGAGCGCGTGGTGCAAACGGGGTGGTTATCATCACCACCAAAAGTGCTACAAGTCAAGGTGGAAAGGATTCGTTTACAGTAAATGCTGAAACCAAAATAACGGAAGTAGCAAAGAAGATTGACGTATTGGATGGCCCTACTTTTGAGTCGTATATGAATCAAAGAGCTATCAATCAACTATACATTGACATTTCGAACCCCAACCCCGCTTCAGATGGAGGGTATGGTGCAAATGCATTTGATGGCAGTCAGGCGCTAGATCCATCTGTATATAGTGAGCTAGCCACTTTTACAATTCCCTACCCAACATCAACAGGTGTAGACAATAACTGGCAAGATCTTACTTATCAAACCGCAGTTTCTAACGAGGTTAATGTTTCTTACAGAGGGGGAGATGTAGGCAATAATGTTTTTACGAGTCTTGGTATCCAAAATCAAGAAGGGGTTATCCTTAACTCTAACAACAAGAGAATTACTTCTAATACCAATATCAGAAAGAAAGCCTTTAACAAAAAAGTTGATATATACTTAAGAACCCTGTTGGCGTATAACGATGGAAGTGCTTCTTCTGTGGCCAATGGTCAGATCTTTCAACAGCGTGGTGTGGTGTCACAAGCCCTGCAGTTTCAACCTATTTTTTCATTGTTAGAGCCTGGTCAAGATGATGACATTTATGCCGAGCTAAATGAGGGAAATATCATATCTAACCCATACACTCTGGCCAAATATGTTCAAGACTATAAGAAATCACTAAACCTCAATCAGTCTGTCGGAATTTTTGCCAAACTGACACCCCAACTAGAATGGGCTCTAAAAGGGGCTTTTAATTTCCAAAAAAGCAACCGTGATACATACTACCCGACCAACACAACTCGTGGTAGAAGAAACAATGGAGAAGCTACCCAAGCCTTTTTGGAAAACAGAAAAATCTATGGGGAAACGAGTTTGAGGTACAAAAACAATTTCGGTCCTCACCGAATTGACGCTATCGTAGTAGGTACTATTGAACAAAACAACATACGAGCTTTATTCAACAAAGCCTATGGCTTTGGAAGTGATGTCACTTCTTTTTACACCTTTGAGTCTGCAACAGATGTATTGGTGCCCATTGCACAGTTCAGAGAATTTGGTTTGTTGTCAGGTTTGGCTCGTGTCGGATATAATTACAAACGCAAGTATTATGTAGATATCAACGCACGTATTGATGCTTCTTCAAAGTTTGCCACCAACAACAAGAGTGCTGTTTTCCCCTCTGTTGCCTTGGCATGGGCGGCTTCTGAGGAACCTTTCTTGCGCGACTCAGACATCGTTTCTAACTTACGCTTACGAGCATCTTATGGTAAAACAGGAAGTAACCCAATTGCGCCATACCAATCCTTGGCATTGATGACGCCCATTCGTTACAACTTTGACGACAACCTTGTTACAGGATATTATGAGTCAAATCTTGCAAACGATGACCTGACTTGGGAAACTACGGAACAGTTTAATGCTGGCTTGGATTTAGGCCTTTTATCATCTTCGGTCAACATCACAATAGATGCTTATCACAAAAAGACCTATGATTTACTTCAAAACGTAAGCTTGCCAGCTTCAAATGGGTATTATAGTATCGTTGATAATTTTGGAGAAATTGAGAACAAAGGAATTGAGTTTTCCATCAATGCCGCGGTGGTAAATTCACTTGATTTCTCATGGAGTACCTCAGCCAATATCGGCTTTAACCGAAACAAATTGGTTCAGCTCAACTCCAACCTAGACTTTCAACTAGGACCATCTGTAGGTTATAGCCAAGCCTATCCAGCCGTATTTAAAGCAGGATATCCTCTTGGGATATTCTGGGGCGCAGAAACAGACGGTATTTATGCCAACTGGCAAGAAGCCAATGACAGTGGTATTGATGGTGCGGCTCCTGGTGAAATCAAATATGTCAACAACCATGTAGATGTAGATGCCAATGGAGATCCATTAGCTGTTCAGCAAATCAATTTTGATGACTATGTCCAAATTGGGGATCCCAATCCAGATTTTACAGCTGCGATTACCAACAACTTTAGCTACAGAAACTGGGATATGAGCATACTGTTTACGGGACAAAAAGGCGGCGACCTGTTTTGGGTGGATTCATGGCAAATGAATGGCCTTCAAAAAGCCACCAATGTTCGCTCTGCTGCTTACGAGAATTCTTGGAAAGCACCCTTGAGTATTGATGGTTCTGGAAGTGTAGTTTACAACCCCGCCGTGGGATCTATGGATGGCGTTTCTCATCCTGCACCTTCAACAGATCCAGGTAGCAGAGCCATCGTTTCTGATCGTCAGGTTTTTGATGGTTCATTTGTAAAATTGAAAAACATCAATATTTCATATACACACAATATGAAAAATAACACAAGCCTGAAAATAGTTGCTTCCGCAAACAACTTGTTTGTATGGACCAAATACCCAGGCTATGATCCCGAAGTTCAGTCTTATAACAAAGACCCTCAACGAAGAGGTATAGACTTTGGTAGCTATCCAGGAACAAAAAGGTTCTCTTTAGGTTTAAGGTTTAATTATTAATATCAGTATCATGAAAAATCATTTTTTTAATTCAAAAACAGTATGGTTTTCGTCTTTGATGATCACAATGGCATTTTTTACGGGTTGTGATGATGTTCTAGAAGAAAACCCGGTGGTACAATTGAGTACCGAACAGTTTTATCAAACTGAAACCGACGCCCTAGCCGGACTTACAGGGGCTTATGCCCAACTAAAAGATGGGGTGGGTTATTATAGACAACAGTTCTTGTCAAACCTTCACGCAGCTTCCGATCAAGGGAACTCCAGCTGGAAGCATGGAAATTTTATAAAAGGTACGATTGTCAACACCGATCAAAACCTTAACAACCCTTGGAATGAAATGTACCGTGGTATTCGCGATGCAAACAATGTTATTGCACGAGTTCCAGCTATTAACATGGATGAAACACTAAAAGCTCGCGTGCTTGGTGAAGCCAAGTTTTTGAGAGGATTACACTACTTCAATTTGGTGCGTTGTTTTGGGGAAGTCCCTTTACGTACGTCTCCTGTAGAGCCAGGAGAAGGGGGCTTGGCGGTTTCTCCCATCACGGATATTTACCAGGTAATTATCGATGACCTTACAGATGCGAGTCAAGATTGTTGGGGCTTTGGTGAAACTAGAAATGGGTTTACCAATGACATTGGAAGAGCTACCAATGCGGCCGCACATGCCTTGCTTTCCAAGGTCTACCTTCGCATTGCCTCTGCAAAAAGAACTGCGCAATCAGGTATTGATGGGAATGCCAAGTTTCTTGAATTTACCGAAACCACAGCTTTTTACTACCAAAAAGCGAAAGATCATGCCGACGCAGCGATTAATCAAGTTGACTACACTTTGGTGAGTGACTTGGATAGTTGGGTCAATATTTTTAGCCCTACAAATGGTAATAGCACTGAAATGTTATTCGATATTCAAGGCTCATCACTAACAGAACAAGGCACTGCCGTATCCAACTTGTTTAGCCCAAGAGGTGCTGGACTCAGTGGCGGTGGATGGGGTGGTACAAATAAGTTACATCCCAAATTCATAAATTTCAATATTGACAAAAACGACCCTCGTTTCCAAAACTCGATTGTGAGAGCCTATCAAGACGCTACAAAATCTTATGTGCTTAACAACAATTCGAATGGCTATATAAGATCAATTACTGCAACTGGTGCTGCTAATGGAAATTTAAATATGGTATATACTGCTAAATATGTAGATTCCAACGCCACTACGGAATATACGAGTGAGCAAAACTGGCACGTGATTCGTTTGGCAGATGTGTATTTGATGCGTGCAGAAGCCATGGCAGAGTTGAGTCAAAATCCTGTGGATGCTGCGGCAGACATCAACGCCTTGCGTCAGCGGGTAGGTGCTGCCGATTTGGACATGACGGGTATGTCAATGGAAGATTTCAGAACCGCCTTGCTCAAAGAGCGTGGTGTTGAACTCTATATGGAAGGTCACCGATTTTTTGATCTTACCAGGTTGGGGGTTTACGATGAATACTGCAGACAAGTTCATGGTAACAGCAAAGGAGCACGTCAGGCCGCTGATTATTTTTGGCCTATTCCCCTAACAGAGACTTCTGCCAACGATAACATTGATTAGTTTTTAAAAACATTATAATGATTCGAATTTTAATAATCCTTTTTGCGGCACAGCTTGTGGCACAAACACAAGTGGATCAAAAGCCCAATATTGTTTTTATTATTTCTGATCAGCATAAACTTCAATCAACGGGGGCTTATGGCAGCGACCTTGCCATAACCCCCCATATTGATGCTTTAGCTAAAACAGGTGTAATTTTTAATAACTGTTATACACCTGCGCCTGTTTGCGCTCCGGCAAGAGCTGCCCTAATGACCGGAATGTACCCTTATGCTAATGGCGCTATCTACCACAAAGCACCTGTATCTATGCCTGATGGTAGAATTAAAAATTTGGGAAGTGGATACCTAAGAGAAACTGGGTATCATGAGGGTATAATTACCCTAGCCGAGATGCTCAAAGAACGTAATTATGTATCTGCCTCTCCCGGAAAAATGCATGTGCATGGTGAGTTGCAAAAAGATGTGGATGAAGACCACAAAGGAGGAAATAGCATGGGCTTTGATGAAATTAGCTTACGCTACTATACCTATTTCCCTGGTGGTCATTATCAAGATGAAGTGGGTGAAGATACCTATATGCGCTATCGACAATTTAAAAAATACGATAAAGTGTATCGAGGAGGGTCTATGCACCTAAACGAGGAATACGTAGCTACTCTTGTTGAAAATGACGAGGATAATTTTGACATGGTGGTGGCTAAAAAATCTGTTGAATTTATCAATAAACGTGGTGAAGATGGACAAAATTTCTTTCTTCACATAGGATTTGAAAAACCTCACGCACCTTTTACCACTACACAAAAATACTTGGATATGCACAGCCCCCAAGACTTTCAGTTGCCTGAAACCTATGACGATTGGTATAAAAAAGGTAAATATCCTTGGGTGCCCAATTGGGTACACTCGGGCATTCCAAAAAATTTAAAGAAAGCTCAAAACGTTATGGCAGCGTACAACGCCTGTATCACCGAAATGGATGATATGGTAGGTAGGGTTGTCGATGCATTAAAAGAAAATGGACTTTATGAAAACACAGTAATTATTTACACCACCGATCACGGAGAGCATTTGTTCGAGCACGGACTCCGTGGAAAACACAATATGTACGAAGCATCTGTAAATGTTCCTTTTATTATTTCTTATCCTAAATTGTTTGGTGAAAACACGATAAACAACTCTTTGGTTAGTTTTATTGATATCATGCCAACTTTGGCTGAACTCGTGGGAGTAAACACTCCAGAAACGGCACAAGGAACTTCCTTGATCCACACTCTAAAAACTGGAGAAGAGATTCAAGACAGAGTGGTATTTACCGAATTTCGAGGTGGAGATTACAAGCTTCTTCCAAATGCTAAGAATGTCCCTTCACGTATGATGCGAGAAGGGGATTATAAATTTATCTATACGCATGGCATCATTGATCAACTCTATAATGTCAAAGAAGACCCCAATGAGCTCAACAACCTGATTTTTGATGCGCAACATCAAGACTTGTACAGAGACATGTATTTTCAAACCCTTTCTGAGTGGCGTTTCCAAGAATATGCACCCATGCAAGTGGCTGCCAAGGGAAAAAAACTCAAGTGGCGTAAGTCTGATGAATTTTCATCTTATATGGTATATTTCGCACCTACCAACGATCCCACACAAGCAACAATGGTGGCCCATGACATCGAAAAAAACAATTTTGTTACCACAGAGAAGGGGGTTTATTGGGTAGTTGCTAAGCCTGTGTTGAGCAAAACATCTCAGTTCTACGGGGCGCTTCCGGTTGCGGTAGAAACATACTCCTACACGCTCCCTGTTTCTGACCCAGTGGTTATGAACTAATATTTTTAGATGCTCATGCAAAAAAGAATCTCAATAGTTTTGACTCGTTTTTGTGTGGCTCTATTTTTGGTTTTTACAACCTCTGTTTGGTCTCAGACCAAACCAAACGTACTGTTCGTTTTAGTTGATGATTTGGGGTATGGAGATCTGAGTTGCTATGGTGCTACAGATCTGCATACCCCCAACCTTGATGCTTTGGCAGACAGATCGACCCTCTTTAGTCGTGCTTATGCCAACAGCACCGTTTGTTCACCCAGCCGTGCTGCTATTCTCACAGGTAATTATCCAGACTGGGTAGGAGTTCCAGGAGTGATTCGCGACATGCCTCAAAACACCTGGGGAAACCTCGCAGATGAGGTGGTAACCCTACCTCAGGCACTGCAACAATTAGACTACCATACCGCACTCATTGGCAAATGGCACCTGGGCTATCAAAGCCCTGACTTGCCCAATGACCGTGGCTTTGCGTACTTCAAAGGCTTTGTGGGGGATATGATGGATGACTATTACAACCACAAAAGAGCCGGCAAACATTGGATGCGTGAAAACAAAACAGAAATTTTCCCAAAGGGTCACGCAACCGATTTGTTTACCGATTGGACCTTGGATTTCCTAACCCAACGTGCAGACCAACAACAGCCCTTCTTTTTGTTCCTCACCTATAACGCACCCCACGACCCCATACAGCCTCCTCAAGAGTGGTTAGATAAAGTGGATGAGCGCGAAAAAAACGCAAGCCTCAAAAGAAAGAAAATAATTGCTTTTATTGAGCATTTAGATCACAATATAGGTCGTGTGTTGGCACATTTGGATCAACTCGACTTGACCAAGAACACCATCGTTGTTTTTACCTCTGACAATGGCGGCGCTCTCAACTATGGTGCCAGCAACGCACCCTACCGAGGCGGTAAGGGAGATTTGTTTGAAGGGGGTATACGAGTACCTTGTTTGGTGGCTATGCCGAACCAACACCAAAAAGACAATACCGACCACCCGTTATTGCTTATGGATTTTTACCCCACCATCATGCAATGGGCAGGAGGAACAGCTGATAATACACTCCCTTCAAAACCCATTTTAGCATTTGATAACCATACATCCCTGAATGAACCCCGCCACATGGTTTGGATGCGTCGAGAGGGACACAAATTCGGCGGACAGATCTATTACGCCATTTCTGACGGAAGATATAAGTTGCTTCAAAAAGACCCGTTCTCCCCTTTTCTGTTGTTTGATTTGCATTCAGATCCCTTTGAACGCAACCCTCTCCATGAAAATGATAAAAAACGTGCACTTATGAATGTTCTCACCAATCACATTCAGCATACTGGCCAAATTCCCTGGCAATAACCCGATTTGACACATTTACAAACTTCTTTGAACGCTCAAAGAACCTATTACGTTTTTAAGATTATCACATTTGAATAATCAAAAATCAATTAAAAATGAAATATACCCTGTCAGTTATTGCTTTATTCTTAACCATCAGTCTTTCGGCCCAACCATCGCCAAAAGAAAGAGCCAAAAAAATCGCCAACGACATGACCCAAGTTTTGGATTTGGATAACAAGGAAAGAAAAGCAATTTATCGCATTCAATTCGATCGCTTCAATGAAAGCAATGAAATCAAAAAACAGTATGCTGCCCAGCCAGAAGTTCGTAAAGAAAAACTCAACAAATTGGGAAGCAAAGTCTATAACCAACTTAAAGACCTCCTAGGGCCCGAACGCCTTAAACAATGGAGGGCAAGTAAAAAACATAAATAACCAAAAACAACAATTATGAAACATTTATTTACACTTTTATTTTTAGTACCCGCCCTTTGGGTACAAGCGCAAACGGTTTCTATTGGTGGGACTCCATATAACACAGTTAGAGAAGCTATTGGTGCTGCTCAAGCTGGTGATGTAATTGACATCACGGGTGTTCACGAAATTGGTGCTGCTTTGAGCATTCCAAACACCTTTGATGGTGCCATAACCCTTAGAGGTTCAGACCCTTCGACAGACCGTCTTGAAGGAGTAGCGTTTGATGAGACAGCAGAGGACGGTACTGTTACAACAGGTGTTCGGAACAGACTGATTGTAGTGTATCAGCCAACTTCACAAAATGTGGACCTAAGCATAGAAAACTTGACTTTAAAAAATGGAAACGCCACTGGACAAGGAGAGACCAGAGGAGGTGCCGTGTATGTCAATCAAAATTATAATGGCTCGCTCTCTATCACAAATTGTGTGATTGATGGGAACCAAGGCAATGAAGGTGGTGCAATCGCTTCATTGGGTTGTGATGTAAGCATTACAGACTCTACGATCAAAAACAGCGTTGGTACAAATGGTGGCGGTATGATTTTCACTAACAACGCTGGTAATTCTGACATGTTGGTTAATATTTCTAGATCACTCATTACCGGAAATACTGCCAACAATGGCGGTGGTGTGTATGTCAATGGTAACAATGGTAGCAGTGCTATTGATGTGAACATTGAAAATACCACCATAACTGCAAATTCTGCGACTAGTGGCACAGCAGGTGCCGGTGGGGGTGCTATTTGGGCGAAAGCTGCCAATGCTTCTTCAAATGTAAGTTTAAAATTAGTGCATGTTACTATTGATAACAACAGCCATAGTTCTGCTGCTAAAAATGGATTGGCATTTGCAGGCGGTGGAACAAATCCATTTACCAAAGTAGAAATTTATAATTCAATCATTGTCAATGGCGATGATTTAGCGCAAAAAGCGATAAACTGGGATAAAGCCAAACCTTTAAATATTGTAAACTCTATACTAGGCGGTAGCAATGCTGCAGGTACTGCAGTTGATGGAGCATCTGCAAACGATTTTTTAAATAATGCTTCACTAAACAATAATGCTGGAAAAACAGCAACTTACACAGGTATTGCCACTGCTTTGTCTTCGGAGGGTGGTAGCACTCAGGTACTTGCTTTGGGCAGTAGTGCCAATTCAGTAAATCACTGTACGGAAGCAACAGGGATTACCCTTCCTACAGTTGATCAAAGAGGATATACAAGAGATGCAACACCAGATGCAGGTGCTTATGAGTATGGAGCCTCATTAGGTCTGTTTGATTTTAAAGATAGTCTCCCTTTCTCTGTGTATCCAAACCCAGCTTCCCAGTTTATCCATATCGATACTGATGTTAAGGTGGAGTCTGTAAAGATCTACTCTCTTTTGGGTGCGTTGGAAAAGTCTGTTCAAGCTAAAAATACTGTTGATATTTCTAATCTTAACAGGGGCGTACATTTGTTGGTGGTCGAGTCAGATGGTAAGCAATCTGCCAAACAACTAATCATCGAATAATTTTTTTCAAAAAACAATCCTATAAAGCCAAACAATTATTGTTTGGCTTTTTTTAATTTTGGTCATATGACATCTCGATATTTTCTATATAGCCTCATCTTCTTTGTGGCTTGCCAACAATCCCCCAAACCACCCCAAACAGCCGGCCATAGTTGTACCCCCACACAAAGTCGGTTTAATTCACCAGTCAGGACAACATCCCAAGAATCAACCGAAGTCAACAAAGAGGGTATGGTCCTTATCCCCGGCGGCACTTTTTCTATGGGCGGAGATGACGACCAGGCTTGGCGAGATGAGTATCCAAAGCATGAGGTGGTAATTGACTCCTTTTGGATGGATGTCCATGAGGTGACCAATGCGCAGTTCACAGCTTTTGTAGAAGCTACGGATTATGTAACCACTGCTGAAAAAGTCGTGGATTGGGAAGAAATCAAAAAAGAACTACCACCCGGAACCCCAAAGCCTGATGCGAGTCAATTGGCTCCAGCATCACTGGTTTTTGTACCTACAGATAAGCCTGTTTCATTGCGTGATGTAAGCCAGTGGTGGCAATGGAGACAAGGTGCTAACTGGAGACAGCCTGAAGGACCTGGCAGCAATATCGTCGGAAAAGAAAATCACCCTGTAGTGCATGTGAGTTGGTTTGATGCGGTTGCCTATTGTGAGTGGGCGGGCAAACGATTGCCAACTGAAGCCGAATGGGAATATGCCAGCAGAGGCGGACTCAAAGACGCAGTCTATGCTTGGGGCAATGAAGACTTACGCTCAGGAAAGCCCAAAGCTAATACCTGGGAAGGAAGTTTTCCCTACAGAAACGAAGAACGGGATGGTTTTTACTTCACAGCACCTGTCCAGAGCTACCAGGCAAATAACTACGGCTTATATGATATGGCAGGCAATGTATGGGAATGGTGCGCTGATTTATACCACGAGGACTACTATAAAACCTTAGCTAATAAAACCACCCACAACCCACAAGGACCTGAGACAAGCTATGACTCCAATGATCCTTATGCATTAAAGCGCGTTAGTAGAGGGGGAAGTTTTTTATGCCACGACAGCTATTGTAGCGGATACCGAAACAGCATGCGGATGAAAACCACGCCGGATACGGGAAGTATGCATACTGGGTTTAGAGCTGTGGTATCTGCACTTTGATTCTTTTATCTCCTTTTTTTGAAGAGATTCGCTATTTATATTAGGTTTTTCTGTGTCTAAGGATATATTAAAAACCGTATAATAATCGATTTTAACACGGTTTCAGTGTTTCTAACACGATTTACCATGATTTACACTATTTCTGGCCGGTCTGTTTGATTGATTTTGGAATATTATTTTATAAAATAATTTTTATTTTCTACAATAATTTTTAAAAGATAAACCTTGTTATTTAAAGAACAAAAAAAGGCACGCATTACCGCACCCTTTTTAACACTCATTTGATCTATGATTAATTTATTCTTCCTTGGGATTTCTATTCCAATGAATATTATTTATTATGACAACTAGTGCTAGAACTGAAATAGCTCCAAGTGCAAAATAGACCATAGCATAATTCGGTTTTGAACTATCGCTATGAATCTCATTATCCTTAATAATACCCATAATCTTAGCCTGTTGGGTTGATGTTCTTAAACGGTTCATCCCCTCAAGA
>Ga0066377_10000035_pt1 | contig 31901 bp, 30 predicted proteins | sample Knorr_S23_td_Sur_FD_70946 | JGI IMG/M metagenome (GOLD analysis project Ga0066377, IMG submission 70946) | Marine microbial communities from Southern Atlantic Ocean transect - Knorr_S23_td_SurfaceB_ad_5m_LV_B | ecosystem: Environmental > Aquatic > Marine > Oceanic | place: Southern Atlantic...
GAAGCACACCTGATTGTATTGTTAATTGATGAACGCCCGGAAGAGGTGACGGATTTTCGCCGCCAGATCACCACCGGGGAAGTCATTGCCTCAACCTTTGACGAAACACCCGAAAACCATGTCCATTGTGCGGAAATGGTGATCGAGAAGGCCCGACGAATGGTTGAGAACGGGGAGCACGTGATTATCCTGCTGGACTCCATCACCCGTTTGGCCCGGGCCTACAATGCCTTGGCATCCAATAGTGGAAAGATCCTTTCCGGTGGTGTGGAGGCCAATGCCTTGCAGAAGCCAAAACGCTTTTTTGGTAGCGCCCGGAACATTGAAGGCGGTGGCTCCCTGACGATTCTTGGCACGGCCCTGGTGGAAACCGGAAGCCGCATGGACGAGGTCATCTTTGAGGAATTCAAGGGAACCGGCAACATGGAACTCCATCTGGACAGGGCCCTTTCGGACAAGCGGATATTTCCGGCCATCGAGATGGCCAAGAGCGGCACCCGTAAGGAAGAGCTGCTTTATCACCCGGAGGAGATGCAGAAGGTTTATGGCCTGCGTCGCGCCATGAAGGGCGTGCCACCGACCGATGCCATGGAAATGCTTATCACGCGTATCAAGAAGACCACGACGAATATCCAGTTCCTCGTGGGTGTGAACACCTGATGTGTGCCTGAGCCGGCTAAGCAGGGTTGACCGATGGCATTTCCTGTGGTCATAATCCTGTCAAATGAACCCACAGTCCATTATTCGTCGAAAGCGTGATGGGGATGCCCTGTCAACGGCTGAAATAAAGGCTTTTGTCGCAGGGGTTGTTACCCGTGATTGGACACCTGCGCAAACCGGATCGATGTTAATGGCCATCTTCCAGAAGGGTTTGGACCTGGATGAGACGGGCTTCCTTCTTGAAGCGATGCTGCACTCCGGGGAAACCTTGGATATGGACAGGATCAAGCGTCCCAAGGTGGACAAGCATTCCACCGGCGGAGTAGGGGATAAAGTGTCACTGGTTCTGGCTCCTTTAGCAGCCTCCTGTGGGCTGGCGGTTCCCATGTTGAGCGGACGTGGCCTCGGGCACACCGGAGGCACACTGGACAAGCTGGAATCGATTCCGGGCTTCAATGTGTTTCTTCCCGCAAAGGCCATCCAGAAGCAGGTTCGAGAAATCGGATGTGTCATGGCCGGACAAACGGAGGCTTTGGTCCCGGCGGACCGGATTCTTTATGCCATGCGGGATGAGACGGTCACCGTTGAGCACCCGGCATTGATTGCTTCCAGCATCTTGTCCAAAAAACTGGCTGAGGGAATCGATTGCCTTCTTCTCGACGTGAAGTTTGGCCGCGGGGCATTCCTGAAGGAATTTGATAGTGCGCGCATGCTGGCCAATTTGATGGTTGATCTTGGCCGGGCGGCCGGTTGCCGGGTCGAGGCATGGTTGACCCGGATGGACACCCCTTTGGGCACTGCCGTCGGGAATGCGGTCGAAGTCGCGGAATGTATCGATATCCTGAAGGGAAAAGCGACCGGGGAATTGACGGATTTGATTGTCAACCAAGTGGCGGGCCTGGTCGAGATGGCGGGTGTGGCAGAAGATGGTGGAAGCGCGTTCAAGCTTGTCCGGCAAAAGCTTTCCGATGGATCGGCTTTGGAACGCTTCGCGTCCATGATCGAGGCCCAGGGCGGTGATGCCAGGGTTATTGATGACCCCGGGCGCCTGCCGCAAGCCATGCACATTATCGACATTCTCCACGAAGAGGCCACGGAGTCTCATGTCGCTGATGTCGATGCGCTGGCGATCGCCGGTGTTGTTCTTGAGACCGGTGCCGGGCGCCGGAAGGCATCCGATGAAGTTGACCACGCCAACGGCATATCCCAACTGGTAAATCAGGGTGATTCGTTGCGCCCGGGGGATGTCATTGCCCGCTTGCACCATAACGCGCCCGACCGCGAAACTGAATGGATTGAGCGTATCCGAAGGGCCCTTTCGTTGTCGGTGGAGCCTGTCAAACCCGAACCGAGGATACGTGAAAAGATCCGCTGATTTTGATTATGGAATTCATTGACAAGACCCTGCAGGAAATCGTGTCACAGGATAATCGCTACAAGGAGCGGCGGTTGGTCATTGTCCTCGGATCAGGATGGGGCCCCGTGGTGGAAGCCTTGATGCATGTGGAAGGCAGGGTCGGATATGAGGACTTGCCGGGGTTTCCCGTGAGTACGGTCGAAGGGCATGCGGGCCAACTGCTTTGGGGGGACTTTGCCGGAGTCCCGGTCTACTGCATGCAAGGTCGCTTCCATTATTACGAAGGTTACTCCATGCAGGAAGTGACTTTTCCCATGCGCGTATTTTCAAAATTGGGCCTTGACGGGGTTCTTCTGACCAATGCCGCCGGTGGAATCAACCCGGCCTTTCAAGTGGGGGACCTAATGCGGATTACGGACCATATCAATCTCATGGGTGACAATCCGCTGAGGGGAGTGAACCTTGATGCGTTTGGGCCACGTTTTCCCGACATGACCTCGGCATGGGATGGCGGTTTGGCGAATTGCCTTGAGGAGGCTGCGCAAGTGGCCGGCATTTCCATTCGGAATGGAGTGTATTTGGCGGTAAGTGGTCCCAACTTTGAGACCCCGGCTGAGATACGCGCCTTTTCAAGGATGGGTGCGGATGCCGTTGGCATGTCAACTGTGCCTGAGTGCCTTGTCGCCCGTCATGGCGGATTGCGGGTGGTTGGCATGAGCTGCATCACCAACGTCGCAGCCCACGTGGGCGGCGAAGCGCTCTCCCATGACGATGTTTCCAAGGCGGCCAAGCAGGCTATCAAGAATGTAAACGCCTTGTTCCGTGAGGCGGTTCCGCGAATTCACAAGACCCTTCAGTCGTAGGACCCTCATTTGCGGGTGAATTCCCAGCACGCCTTGGATGATTTTTGGACGCCTTCAATCTATCCTGATAATGAGGCTTGAATTTTCCTGCATAATTCATCAGTCTGCGCAACGCAGATAGACAACCAAACCCCTATTAGAAAGGAATATCCATGACACCCCGATGGACACATCGTACCCCAACCGTCGCTACCTTGGCGGTAGCCGCCTTATTCTCACAAAGCCTGTTCGGAGCAGGTTTCATACTTCAGGAGCAGAGCATTTCTGGTCTTGGTGTGGGCTTTTCAAGCGGAGCTGCCGGTCTTTCCGACAACAGCTCCATGTACTTCAATCCGGCCACCCTGACGCTCGTGCAGGAACAGCAGATCACCGGGGGGCTTCATGTCATCCTGCCGACCGCTAAATTCAAGAATGGTATTGGGGATGAAGTGACCATGAGCACGCTTGTTCCGACCCAGGGGCCCAACTCCAAGTCTGACAAAATCGCCGTTGTCCCGAACATGTATTTCTCCCGTCCATTATCGGAAGACATGGTCGTTGGTGTTGCCATGACCACGCCCTACGGGCTGGCTACTTCATATGATGATGGATGGGTGGGGCGTTACATTGCCCTTGAGACTGACCTCATGACAATTAACACGAACTTCGGGTTCGGTTACAGGGTCAATGACACGCTATCCATCGGAGCCGGCATCAGCGTTTGTTACGGGGATGCGATTTTGAGCAATGCGCTCAATCTCGGATTGGCTTTTCTGAACAACCTTGACCCGGCAGACCTTGCTGATCCTGCGGTATTGGCAGTCTATCAGGACCTGACGAACCCATCCGATCCCGCCTTGGGGACGACCAAATACGATGGCCATCTGGAAATGACTGGAGACGACATCGGTTATGGTTACAATTTTGGTATCCTCTTTCAACCGGATGAAAATACGCGGATTGGCCTGCATTACCGGTCAAAAGTCCTTTTGAAGCTCGGTGGTGATGTTGATTTTGACACCGGTCTCCTCGGAATGGATCCCGCTTCCCCATTCAATCTCCTGTTCCAGGATCAGGGCGGATCGGTGGATCTGGAATTGCCGGACACTGCGCAAGCCAGTATCCATTACCAGATGACTCCGGAATGGGCTCTCATGGCGGATATTTTCCATACCTGGTGGAGCAAGTTTGAGGAATTGAATATCAAGTTTGCCAATGGTGCCTTTGGCGGAAGCTCGGTGATTCCGGAATTGTGGGAAGATGCATGGCGCTACAGCATTGGCACCACCTACCAACTGAATGAAAAGGTGCAGCTTCGTGGAGGTCTTGTCATCGACGAGTCCCCGGTACCTTCCAATGAGTACCGTTCACCCCGTATCCCGGATGAGGACCGTTTCTGGATCTCCCTCGGATTGGGTTACAAGATGAGCGACCAGTTCAGCCTCGATTTGGCGTATGTTAATATCATGGTTGATGATCCGGTGATCGATAATGACACCCACACGCCGGGTGAACATCTTGTCGGTACCATGGACGCCTCCGTTCACATTATCAGTATCGGCGGAAGCTACACCTTCTAAAGGATTTCAACTCCCCTCTGCCGGGGATCCGACCTTTCAAAGCCGGTGGGTTCTGCCCGCCGGCTTTTTCATGCCCTCGAAGCCGATTGGTCGAAGTTTAACCGACGTATTTCTGGACAATCGGTATACGGCGGCCCACGCCGAATGCCAACGGTGTGATCTTCAGGCCAGGGGCGGCCTGCTTGCGCTTGTACTCGTTGAGGTCGACCTTCCGGATGACATCCCGGACAACCTCTTCGTTGTAACCCGCATCAATGATTTCCGCGGAAGACTCTCCCATCTCGATGTAGCGTTTCAAGATGGCATCGAGTACATGGTAGGGCGGGAGTGAATCCTCGTCCTTCTGGTCCGGGCGGAGCTCGGCTGAAGGGGCCTTGGTGATCGTGTTCCAGGGGATGATCTCACGTTCCCGGTTGACCCAGTGGGAGAGGGCGTAGACCCGCGTTTTCGGCAAATCCGAAAGGACTGCCAATCCGCCCGCCATGTCTCCGTAGAGTGTGCAGTACCCGACCGATACTTCACTCTTGTTCCCGGTGGTCAAAAGCAGTGCACCGAATTTGTTGGATACGGCCATCAAAAGAAGCCCGCGAGCCCGGGCTTGAACATTCTCCTCAGTAACATCGGCAGGCATGTCCCCGAACAGGGGCTGCAGGGTCTCCATGGCACCGTCCACCACCTTGGCGATGGGGAGGATTTCGAATTGTATGCCCAGGTTCTCAGCCAGCTTGCGGGCATCATCCTTACTGTGCTCACTGGAAATTTCCGACGGCAGGCTGATGCCGATGACGTTTTCCGGGCCAAGCGCTTTGACAGCGATGGCCGCGGTCAGGGCGGAATCGATGCCACCGCTCAACCCGATCAGACTCTTCTGGAAGCCGCTCTTGTGCGCATAATCCCGCAAGCCGAGCGCCAGCGCATCATGGATGTCGGCCAGGGAGTCCCGCTGGAATTGGGCATCAACATGCTTGTCCATGCCATCCAGTTCATAAACCTTGAGGTCTTCCTCGAATGGGGCGAGGCCACAAAGCAACTCCCCGCGCTGACTCATGACCATGGAGTGCCCGTCAAAAATGAGTTCGTCATTTCCGCCTACTGAGTTGACATAAATCACCGGCTTGCCGATGCGCAGGGCAGCAGTCCGGACAATGGCCTGGCGGGTGGAGTCCTTGCCGTAATGCCATGGGCTGGCCGAAAGGTTCAGGACCATGTCGACATCCGCCCCTTCAAAAAAGGAGAGGGGGTCCGTGTCATAGTGGCGGCTTGTCTCGACGATCGGTCCTGTCCAGATGTCCTCGCAAATGGTCACCCCCATGCGCCACCCTTTCCAATTGAAGATGGCTGGCTCATGATTGGCCTCAAAATAGCGGTCTTCGTCGAAGACATCGTAGGTGGGAAGAAGGCATTTCCTTGCCGTGTGGCGGACCTTGCCCCGTTCACACCATGCCGCGGAGTTGAAAAACCGCCGGCCCTTCTCGCTCGGATTGGGTTCCACGAATCCAACCAGGGCTGGAACCGTGCCCACTTCAGCAGCAATGGCCTCCAGCGACTTGACGTTATTGTTGACGAATTGTGATTTGAAAAGCAGGTCGCGTGGCGGATAACCGGTCACCACCAATTCCGGGAAAACGATGATATCAGCACCCTCATCGACCAGCTTTCGATAACTCTCCAATATTTTGGCACAGTTACCGTTCAGGTCACCAACTATGGTGTTAATTTGAGCGAGGCCGATTTTCATTATTCGGCTTATAAATATTTCTAATCAGTATTTGCAACTCTAAAAGTAACACTAATAGCGATATTTTGCTCACTCCCGGACCAGTGACATCACGTCCCCGGACACGCGAGCCCGGTTGATCCAGGTCAGCAACAACTGGTATTGTGCCTCAACAAGCCGATCCTCCGCATCTGCCAGACGGGTTTGAGCGTCCACCACATCGCTGTTGTCGGCCACACCTTCCTGAAAGCGGATCCGCTCCAACTCGAATTCACGCGCATTGAGATCGCATGCCTTGCGGGCGACCTGAACCTGCTGGTGAGTGGATTGAAATTGCTGCTGAACGAGCCTGTACTCGGCATCAATCTGCGACTTGAGTTCATTGAGCTCAATCTCCTTGCCCCGGACGGCCGAGGCGGAGGCTCGTTTCTTGGCATCGATCCGGAATCCTTCAAACACGGGAACGGACACCCCCAACTGGACGGCCCACTGCTCCTCCATGCTGTCGGACCACGCCTCACTGGCGTATCCCCATTGTCCGCTGAGTTCGACACTCGGAAGGTGTTCCCGCCAAGCGGCTTTGTAAGCCATCTGTTCGTGTTCCAACTCCGCCAGCAATTTCTGATAGTCGGCCCGGGCCCCGAGGATGGCTGCCAGATCCTGAGCCTGGCTGCCTGGCTCCTCCACGATCAGGTCACCAACTTGAACGGTAAAGACCTTATCGAGGGGGAAGTTGAGGGCCCTTTTCAGATCCAAGGCGCTTTCCATGACCATGGTTTCCTGTTGCAGCCGGATGAGTTCATTACCGGCCAATGCCACTTCCGTCCGCGTGATATCAAGCGTGGTCGCGACGCCTGCATCCCTCTGGTCCACGGCTATCTGCTTCAGAATGCGATCGCGTTCAAGGGTCTTGTCAATGACGGCTAGCTTCTGCTCGTTCCGCCAGTGAGTGACATAGGCGACGGCGATTTGCCTCAGGATATCCTGTGTGGTGTTCTGCAATCGCAGTTCAGTGGCTTGTAAATCCAGTTTGGAAAGCCGCCAGTCGTCGATGCTGCGAGTGTTGATGAGGGAAAGCCGGGCCCGCAAAACAGCGTCGAAGCGATCCACGAAAAAACGCTTTGGAATACCCGGTATCGATTTGGAAAAGGGATCGATATTGGGTGACATGTTTCTTCCCTGGGTCGCATCCAACTGGATTTGTGGCAACAGGGCGGCCCGGGTGGCCCGGGTGAGTTCCTCCTGTGACCGCAGGCCTTCACCGGCGAGAAGAATCTGGAAATTGGCTTCGGGAGCACGCTCCAAAGCGTCCTTCAGGTGAAGGGCTTCCACACTCGAATGAATCAGCGCACATGGGCCAGCGATCAGCAAAAGGGAGACTAAGCCTTTTTTCTTGAGCATAAGGAGTGAATGAAAGCGTGAATTTTCATAATAGCAACAACAGGGTTAACGCAGGCTTGTCTTCGTGGATGGGCGTCCACAGGGTGCCATTCATCATGAGCTTTATTGATAAACTCAAGAACGCATGGGAAACATCGGGATCGATGGTGTGTGTCGGGTTGGATCCTCAATTGGACAGGCTGCCGGCCTCTGTCAGGAACGGGAAAAAGCCCTTTTTGGAATTCAACAAGCGGATCATCGACGCCACGGCGGAGCACGCCTGCAGTTACAAGCCCCAATTTGCCTACTATGCGGCGGAGAACCGCTTGGATGAGTTGCTGGAGACCATGGCCTATCTGAGGGCTGTCGCTCCCGACCGCGTGATCATCCTCGATTCGAAGCGCGGGGACATCGGAAGCACAGCAGACCAATATGCCCGGGAAGCGTTTGAAGTATATGGAGCGGACGCCGTTACGGTGAATCCTTACATGGGAGGGGACACCTTGGTCCCTTTCACAAAGTTTGCCGACAAGGGGGTTGTCGTGCTTTGCAAAACCTCGAATCCGGGGTCGGCGGAACTGCAGGACCTGCTCCTGGAAAAGGGGCATCCCCTGTACATGGAAGTTGCGCACAAGGCTGCCAGTTCATGGAACGAAAACGGAAACCTGGCACTGGTGGTCGGGGCCACCTATCCGTCTGAGCTGGCCCGGATCCGTGAGACGATTGGAGACATTCCCCTGCTTGTTCCGGGAATCGGGGCGCAGGGTGGTGATTTGGAGGCTACCTTGAAAGCCGGACTCACCAAGGCCGGTTGGGGACTCATGATCAACAGCTCGCGGGGTATTCTTTACGCATCCAATGGAGACGACTTTGCCGAAGCGGCCGGGAAGGCCACATGTGAGCTGAAGGAAGCCTGCCAGACTCAGCGGGAATTAATTCTAAACGGGGAGAGCCGATGACCTGCTCATTGTCATGGTACCGCCGGGATGACACCGGCAAGCGTCAGCAGATTGAATTCAAACTGGTTCGGGAGAATGCGGAATGGATGATTCACCGGGAGCGTTTTGAACCAAGGGAAGTGTACGAGCCCGATGAAGAAGATTGGGATACCCTGATCGAGCAGATGCAGCGAAACCTGCAGCGGGGAAAGGTCTACCCGAAGGACCTTGAAATTGTTCAGCGGTTGAAGGCCAAGAGCCTGGAATAGCCGCTTACTTTTCGAAACGGTCCACGCACCAGTTACCGGGTATGCGGGATCCCTCCAGCAGATGTTCAATCAGGTCCCTGACAGCGGTCGGGGCCTGCAGGACGCCCTTGGATCCCAGTGCGTTGAGAATATACCAGTGGGGGATCTCCGGATGCTGGCCGACCACCGGTCGGTAGTCCTCGACGATGGGCCGGACGCCCGCCATCTGGTCTTCCACGTGAAAATGGATCGGTGTCAGAAGATGGAGGCTTTCCTGCAAGCTGGTGGCGCCCTCGAGGGAGGCCTCACTGTCGAATCCATCCCAACTGTATGTTGCCCCCACCCGCCAGAGGTCGTCGCGGATGGGCTGGGCCCAGCAGGACTGGTTGTAAATGCGGTCCCTCGGGAGGGGCTCCTCGAATCGAACCAGAATCATTTCCCCCTTGGCCGGATTGTGTGGAATGAACGACCAGTACGGATTGTTGACCGTTCTCCATCCCTCACAGAAGACGACCAGCTCATTGTCTTCGGCCTTGGTGGGCGCGGAATCCGGAGCAATCCATTCTTTTTCCACCAGCAAGCCTTCCTGCCTTAGCCAGGAGCGGGTGATTTCCATGAAAAAGGGAAGATTTGCCCAGCCACCGCGCTTCGTCAGGAAACTTCCATAGACATCGTTCAGATAGGGAAACTTATTTTCATCAAATTCCTCGTCGACGAAGTCGGCACTGCCTTTTCCCTCAATACTGCTGACAAAGCGGTCATGCTGGGCTGGTTCCGAGAACATCCGTAGAATCGGACAGGGGTTCCAGATACTCACACCGAGGATCTTTTCCACCAATTGCATCGAGCGGTCGAGTTGCTCCAGCAGTTCGTCAATATATTCCGGGGGACGAAAGTGCCGACCCGCCAGCGGGTTGACGATACCCGGGGCAACGGCGGTGGCACATCCGGGCATGTCGACATCCTGTACAATGAATGGGATACCCAGTTCCTTCAAGTGAATGGCCAGAAGGCTTCCGGCTAGGCCTTGCCCAATGATACGGATGCGATCGTATTTTGACAGGGGGGAGGATTTAGATAGGTGTGCTTGCATTTCGGATGTCTTTTTTTAGCATTTCAACCAAACTTAGCAAAGGCTACTGTAAATGAGGACAAGTATTCAAGGTATCAAATCAGTCTTTCAGCATCCTGATGCGGGGCTCCTGGTAATTCGTGCCGCCGTTGGTGTTATCATGCTCATAGCCGGGTACGGTAAAATAATGGGAGGCGAGGAAGTCTTCCATGCGGTGGGGGCCAATATCAAGTATATCGGGCTGGATGTGGGAACAAACAATATCTCCACGTTGCTCTTCGGGGTCTTGGCGGCTGTGGCCGAAACAGCGGGTGGCCTGTTCCTGATTGTTGGCTATTTCTACCGTACTGGAGCTTTTTTCCTGTTTTGGACAATGTTGGTGGCGACCTTGATGAAGATCGATACCAGCGGGGGGGACCTGAGTGAATTCGGTTACCCGATGGTTTTGGGATTGGTCGTCCTGGGGCTGCTTTTCACCGGCCCCGGGCGGATCAGCCTGCAAAAGGATTGAGTCTGGCACGGCCGGATTGAGTTGCCCCGTCCCCATGTCATCCGGAAAGCATCAGCTCCCAGGGGAGCCCTCTGCCGATACTGGGGATTGTGTTCCCTGCGTCGCCGTACAAGCGGATGCCCCGGACATGGCCGGCTTTGGGTTGCGAATCGGGCTTTCGCTGGCCTTCGCCGGCCAGAGCATGGTTTTTGGTCTCGGTTACAACAATTCCCTGAAAGCTGGTGAGGCTCCAGCTTTTGCAAGCACATTGTATTGGGCTCTGCACGGCGGATTCATCCTGTCCGCCCTGATTGTAGTCATGTTGCTCGGGCGGCCCCTTTTCCTGCAGACCGTTCGGTCCATCTTGAACCGGCAGATTACCGTGGAGGCCCTGTTCGTCTTGAGCGGTTGTGGAGCGTTCATCGGTTCACTGATGTCAACCATCCGGGGGACGGGAAGCGTCTATTACGAAGTGGTGGCGATCGTCCTCTGCGTTTATGCCATTGGGAAACAGATTGGCGTGGTGCAGAAAGGCCGGGTAGGGCAGGCCGTTTCCGTTTTCCGGAATGCCTTTGACCGGGCGGTTGTCGCGGGTGAGGGCGGTTCAAGGATAGTCCGGAATGTGGTGGATCTGGACGAGTCCGACCGTGTTCTCATTCATCCGGGCGATCCCATACCGGTTGACGGGACCATCCTCAAAGGATCCGGCTACATTCGTGAAACAGCCCTGACCGGGGAGCCGGCTCCGGTGAGCAAGGGTTCGGGGGAAGCGGTTCTGGCGGGAACCTGGTCGATCGACGGAAATCTCATCATCAAGCCCGACTTGAGTAGAGCCCGGACCATTGACAAGATTCTCGGGTTGCTGGAGGCCGCACCGGCCAAGATTTCCAATGTGCAGCGATCAGCAGATCAATTGATGCAGGTTTTCGTCCCGGTGGTCAGTCTGGTTTCGGTCGGAACGCTGCTCGGATGGATGTTGTTCTCCACCCAGTCCGGCTGGGACGCCTTGTTCAACTCCATGGCGGTATTACTGGTTGCCTGTCCCTGTGCGTTGGGACTGGCCATGCCGGCGGGAATCTGGGCGGGGCTTTATTACTTGAGCCAGCGGGGCATCGTCGGGCGAAGCGGTCACCTGCTGGATTGCCTGGCTGATTGCCAGACCATCGTCTTTGACAAGACAGGCACTTTGACGGAGTTCGATCTAGGGGCGAATACGGATTACTTGCTTCCCCAAGACGGGCAACGGGAGGCGATCCTCTCGGCCATCGCCCGAATCGGGGCGGAGAGTCAACATCCGGTCAGCGAGGCCCTGAGCCGTCTGGCTGATGCGCGGGGCCAGGTGACTGATCTGCATGTCTATCCGGGAAAGGGCCTCCGGGCCAACGTGGATGGCAGAGTGTATTTAATTGGAGAGGCTCATTTGCTCAAGGAGGCGGGAATCCATTTCGAGGAGGTCCCGGATGCTTCAGGGAAGCCGGTTCACGTGGCTGTTGATCAGGCTTACGCAGGTCCCCTGTTCCTGTCGGAACGCCTTCGCCCGGACGCGGCGGCGGCGATTGAGGCCCTTGCCCAACTGGGGTGCCGGTGTCGCATTCTCAGCGGTGATCCGAATCCGGTATTGAGCGAGATTGCGGGAATCCCCGTGGAGGCGAATTTGAGCCCTCTGGAGAAATCCCGGATTATCAAGGAAATCAGGGATATGGGAGATCGAATCTTGTTCATCGGGGATGGGGTGAACGACCTACCCGCCATGGAGGCCAGCCATGCCGCGTTGGCTATCGATCTTGGTGCTGCATTGGCCACCGAGTTTGCGGATGGGTTGCTGGTGCGTGGACGCGTTGGGGCCTTGCCGGGTGCTGTCCGCCATGCCCGCCGTTTAAGAAAAGGACTCCAAGGGAACATGCAATTCGCGATCGGCTACAACGTGTTTGGAATGGGGCTCGCCGCAGCGGGAATCTTGCACCCGGTCGTGGCCGCGCTCATCATGGTCGGCTCATCCGTCATCGTCTCGTTTCGCGCATTGCGCCTCGCCGGATTAAAAGGATAAGAGGGGCTAATTCTTTGGGCGTATCAGATAAGGGTTGCCTGAAAATTGTCGCTTGCAGGGGAATTTTCTGTTGCGTTCGCACTTGATTCAACCACAAGAGCACTATCCCCCAATTTTGGCCTTGGGAATGAGGTGGAATTTAAGTGGGTATTCAACAGGCTAAATCAAACAATGTCAGAGCATAAATTGCGTCGAAAATCCTTTCTCCTGACGGTGGGGGCGATTGCGATGGGCTGGATGGGTGTGAAAGCATCCGAAAACCGGACCCGTGGCTTGCCTGCGCAGGAGTCGAGTGAAGAAACTAGCAAAGGGCGGGTCCGGGTGGAACCGCGCGCTGTACCCTGTTCAGGCAGGACACTTTAGGAAATCCGTAAAACAGGGGTTCACCAATGGCGAATTTTTTTCCAAAATGGTCAAATACCTTACCGTTGAAGATATTGATAGCGGTCGGTGTTTTGGGCGCAACCGTAGTTGCGGGCGTGACCTATTACTTCACGCCGAAGTATACGCGGGTCGGCTACGAGCCGAAGCAACCGGTTGCTTATAATCACTATCTCCATGCCGAGCAACTGGGGATCGATTGCCGGTACTGTCACAGCTATGTCGACGAGTCGGGGCATGCCAACGTGCCGGATGCCGGAACCTGCATGAATTGCCATAGCCAGGTCAAGAAGGACAGCCCGCTTCTGGAGCCGGTCCGCAACAGCTATGCGACAGGCGAGCCGATCGAGTGGGTTCGTGTCCACAAGATGCCCGACTATGTCTATTTCAATCATGCTGTCCACGTGAACCGCGGGGTCAGCTGTGTTGAGTGTCACGGGCAGGTCAACGAGATGGAAGTGGTATACCATGCCGAGCCCCTCTCGATGGGCTTCTGTCTGGACTGTCACCGCAACCCGGAAAACGGGGTGCGTCCGCTTGACGAAGTCTACAATTTGAACTGGGCGCCGGAGAACGAGGCGGCCCATGCTGAAATGGCCAAGGATATGGTTATCGACGCGAACATTAACCCGCCGCAGAGCTGCTCTGGCTGTCACCGATGAACCGCACGATCAAGAACGAAGAAAAGAAGCCGGCAGAGGCAACCGGCCCGAAGTACTGGCGCAGCCTTGACGAAATGGCTGACAAGCCGGAGTTCAAGGAATGGCTGCACCGGGAGTTCCCCCAGGGAGCTTCTGAAATGGAAGGCGTCAATCGCCGGAATTTCATGAAGATCATGGCGGCGTCATTCGCCATGGCCGGATTGGGAGCCGCTGGCTGTCGCCGCCCTGAACAGAACATCCTTCCATACAGCAAGCAGCCGGAGGGAACTATTCCCGGGGTACCGGTTTATTATACGACTTCATTCCCCGGTGCGAAGGACAACATTCCCCTGGTTGTGGAAACACACCAGCACCGTCCGACCCACGTGGAAGGAAACCGCGAGTATGTTCCTTATGGTGGTTCGGTGAATCGCTTTGCCTCCGCTTCGGCACTCAACATGTATGATCCCGACCGGATGACCTCTTCCTACGAGGGGAACAAGCGGATTTCGGAAGAGCGGGTGAAGGATATCCTCGCCGGCATGGTGGCCAAATTTGGACCGACCAAGGGTCAGGGATTGGCTGTCCTGGCGGAGCCCTCCACATCTCCGACGCGCCTTCGCCTGAAGAAGGCCGTTCAGGCAAAGTATCCGCGCCTGGTTTGGGCAGAGTACAGCCCGACAGACAGCAACAACCCTGAGGTGGCCGCGTCCCGCCTGTTTGGACGTCCGGCAAGACCCCTTTACAACTTGGATCAAGCCAAGCGTATCCTGAGTGTGGATTCCGATTTTCTTAATGGAGAATCCGGCAGCGTTGGGATGGCCCGTGCCTTCAGCAAGGGACGCAAGGTCAACGACCAAGCCGAGGCCAGCAAGATGAGCCGCTTGTACGTTGTTGAGTCCGCATTCTCGGTAACGGGAACCATGGGTGATCACCGCCTGCGGCTTTCAACCGGTAACATGACCGCCTTTCTGGCCCGCCTGACTGCTGAAGTCCTTGAGCTGACTCACGGGGATCCGCGACTGGCGGAATTTCTCGTCAAGCGCGCGCAGGGCTTGCCGGTTGACGACAAGTGGATCCAGGAGTGTGCCAAGGATCTCGTTGAGCATCCGCACCACAGTGTTGTCACGGCGGGCTCCCACCTCCCTGTGGAGGCTCATCAACTGGCCATTTTCCTGAACCAGTTGATCGGCGGAGTCGACCACACCGTCAGCTACGCGAAGTTGCCTGAAGGAGCTTCCACTCAGATCACGGAACTGGCGGCCGCCATCGAGACCGGAGCGATCGAAAGCCTGCTTGTTCTCGGAGGCAACCCGGTTTACGACGCACCTGCAGACCTTGACTGGAAGAAGCTGCAAAAGTCTGTTCCGGAAGTGATTCGCTTTGGTTACTACTTTGACGAAACGAGCCTTGAGGCGGGTGTGAACATCGCCTCCACCCACTACATGGAATCGTGGTCAGATGGTCGTACGCTGAACGGGACCTATGTTCCGGTACAACCGATGATCATGCCCCTGTTCGGTGGATTCCAGGAACTGGAAGTTCTGGCCCGGGTGGCTGGCATGAGCAATTCCGATTCCTACGGCCTGGTTCTGGATACCTTCAAGAGTTCAATCGCCAAGGGCAGTGACAAGGAAAAGGCATTCCAGCGGTTGCTGGCCAACGGTTTTGAACCGGATTCCGCATTTGACACAATTCGCTCCGCCAGCCTGAAACCGACGGATGTACGCGAGTTACTCAGCGCGGCCAACCTGACAGTGGTAGGAACCGGCAGCGACAACCTCGAAGTTCGTCTGGTTGCGGACAACTCCGTTGGTGATGGATTCTACAACAACAATGGCTGGTTGCAGGAATGTCCGGACCCGATCACGAAGCTGACTTGGGACAATGCCATCCTGATTTCGCCGGCATTGGCCGATCACCTCGGATTCGATACCAAGGAAGGCGATTTCCTCATCGGCGGGGTTTCCAAAAAGTCCGCCAACTTCAAGCGCGGGCGTGAAGAGTCCCGCATTGCTGAATTGACGGTCGACGGCATCACGGTTCGTGGGCCGGTCCACATCCAACCCGGACTGGACGACTGGACGGTCGTGCTCCCCTTGGGATATGGCCGATCCAAGGTTGGCCGGGTTGGTGCCGGTACTGGTTACAACGCTTATCCGCTCAGCCATTCCGAAAGCGGCTTGCTTCGCAAAGGGGGCAAACTGGTCATCACCGAGGATGGATACCGTCTGGCCAATACCCAGGAGCACTGGTCCATGGAAGGCCGGGCCATCCTGCGTGAGGGCAATGTCAGCACCTACCTGAAGGATGCCAAGTTTGTCGCGGCAACCGGAATGGAAAGCCACAGCCCGCCCATTTATGGTCACGACCACTCCTCGGCGCAGGCACGGTCCCTGACAACTCCGCGTGGTGGATCCTCATACGAGACTCCTGATTTTTCCGCCCCTCCACCCAATGTGGATGTCTGGAAGGATCCGGAAGCACGGGAGAAGTTCATTCCCGAGCAGCAGTGGGGGATGACCATCGACCTGAACAGCTGTACCGGGTGTAACGCCTGCGTGGTCGCCTGTCAGAGTGAAAACAACATTCCGATTGTCGGTAAGGACCAGATCATGCGCGGACGCGAGATGCACTGGATCCGCCTCGACCGCTATTACAGCTCCGGGGACCTTGAGGAAAACCGCCATTCGCTCCCGGCAGACCCGCAAGCCTCCATCATGCCGGTTGGCTGTCTGCACTGTGAGATGGCTCCCTGTGAGCAGGTCTGTCCGGTCAACGCCACCGTGCACGACAACCAGGGTCTCAACGTCATGGCCTACAACCGCTGTGTCGGTACCCGTTATTGCGCCAATAACTGTCCATACAAGGTTCGCCGTTTCAATTTCTTTGATTACAACAAGCGCAACACCAAGGAGTTCTATGCCGGGCCCATTGGCACGAATGAGTACAAGCTCGAAGGTGCCGCTTTGAAGTCCATGCAGAAGAACCCGGATGTGACGGTCCGCATGCGCGGGGTCATGGAAAAGTGTACCTACTGTGTCCAGCGTATCGAGCAGGCCAAGATCGCCCAGCGGGTGGTGGCCAAGGATACCAACAACATCAAGGTACCCGATGGTGTGATCCGGACCGCTTGCCAGTCCGCCTGCCCGACCGAGGCCATTGTCTTCGGGGATATCAGTGACGAGAACAGCGCTGTATCCAAGACCAAGGCCAACGATCGCGATTACGCGCTGCTTGGGTACTTGAACACGCGTCCACGCACGACGTACCTTGCCCGCCTGCGCAATCCGAATCCGAAAATGCCGGATTACACGAAGGCCTTGAGTCGCAAGGAGTACAAGAGTGTCCAGTCGGTTTCCTCTCAAGAGGGGGCGTCACACGGACACGATGCACAGGCAACCGATGATACCCATCACGACGATGGCGGCCATGGTGGTCACTAATTTGAAATCTTAACCGCAAACGGGAAGACGTTTTGAGCACGACAGCAGATCAACCTTCTCAGGCCACCGGAGCCTTTGCCAAACCGAGCGTTCTTGAAGAAGTACGTCCGGCCAGCATGCCCCGGCGACCGATCATTGAGAACGAACGCAATTTCACATGGATCACCCAGAAAATCTGTGGAATCGTTGAGGGCCGCACCCCCGCATGGTGGTGGGTCGCCTTCACGATTTCCGCCACGGTGGCCAGTTTCACCTTGATGGGCCTCATCTACCTGGTTTCCACCGGTACGGGGGTCTGGGGACTTCGCAATCCCGTGTTCTGGGGATGGGCCATCGTCAACTTCGTTTTCTGGATTGGTATTGGACACGCCGGAACCCTGATTTCCGCGATTCTTTGCCTGTTGAAACAGAAATGGCGGACATCCATTAACCGGGCCGCGGAGGCCATGACCATTTTCGCGGTGGTGTGTGCGGGGATTTTCCCGCTGTTCCACGTGGGTCGTGTCTGGCTGGCATGGTGGTTGTTCCCGTTACCCAACGCCAACGCCATCTGGCCGAATTTCCGCTCTCCCCTGGAATGGGACGTCTTTGCGGTTTCCACATACGGAACGGTCTCGATTCTCTTCTGGTACATGGGGATGATTCCCGATCTGGCCACCATCCGTGACCGTGTTCCGATGATTTTCGAGGACCGCATGTCCAAGGCCAAGACCGTGGTACAGAAAGGATTCGAGCGGTTCTACTTTGGATTCCGGAAGCTGTTTTACGGCATCCTGGCCATGGGATGGCGCGGATCCAACCGTCACTGGAGCAACTATGAAATGGCTTACCTGCTTCTGGCCGGACTGAGCACCCCGCTCGTACTCTCCGTGCACACGGTCGTTTCCTTCGACTTTGCGGTGGCCAACTTGCCCGGATGGCACACCACCATCTTCCCTCCATACTTTGTTGCCGGGGCCATTTTCTCCGGATTTGGAATGGTGCTGACCCTGATGCTGCCCTTGCGGGCCATCTTCGGCCTGCAGGATCTGATCACCCAGTATCACATCGATTGCATGTGCAAGATCTGTCTGGCGACTGGATCCATGGTGGGATACGCCTACGGGATGGAGTTCTTCATCGCCTGGTATGGGGCCAATCCGTATGAAGGGTTCGCCTTCATCAACCGGGCCTTTGGTCCCTATGCATGGGCCTACTGGATCATGATTTCCTGCAACGTCATCACGCCACAGTTCTTCTGGTTCAAGTGGGCTCGCGAGAACCTGGCCCTGGTCTGGATCCTGTCCTGTTTCATCAACGTGGGCATGTGGTTTGAGCGATTCGTCATTACCGTCAGCTCACTGGCCAATGACTTCATGCCGTCCAACTGGGATTACTTCAGTCCCACCATTGTGGACATATTCACTTTCTTTGGAACGTTTGGCCTCTTTGGGGTCCTCTTCCTCCTGTTCATTCGCTTCCTGCCCCTGTTGGCGTTTGCGGAAATCAAATCGGTTTCCAAGCAAGCGGACGTACACGGCCATCACTAATTTCACGGGAATAGATAACCATGAGTAAACAATACGGATATCTTGCCCTTTTTGACTCGGCACCCGCGGTCTACCATGCCGCTCAAAGCGTACGCGAAGCCGGATTCAAGAAATGGGACGTACTGACCCCGTTCCCGGTCCATGGACTGGACGGGGCAATGGGGCTGCACCGTTCAAAGGTGCCGGTCTTCACGCTCTGCGGTGGTGTGATCGGGTTTTTCACCGGCATGTTCATCGCCTGGTACATGGGGCAGTTCGACTACCCGCTGATTGTCGGCGGCAAGCCGTTCTTCAGCCCGATCTTCCCGTTCCCGGTCGCCTACGAATTGACCATCCTGCTGGCCGCCTTCGGTACCCTGGGTGGCATGTTCATCACCAACCGGTTGCCGATGCATTACCACCCGGTCATGAACTACGACAAGTTCCGTCACCTGACCGACGACAAGTTCGCGGTGGTGATTGAGGCCGATGACGAGCTTTTCTCCGAAACCGAAACCCGGGAGTTCCTCCAGTCACTCAATCCCGAGGAAATCGCCGTCATTTCAGATGAGGAGGACGAATAACAATGCGACAGTTTTTCATCATCTATTTCTTCCTTGTTGCCTTGGTGCTGACGGTGTTCGGCTTCCGGGGATGCAAGTCCACCAAGCCACCGATTGAGGTGTTTCCGGACATGGACCGGCAAGCGAAGTTCCATGAGCAGGGGAAGACGAAATTCTTTGATAACCAGCGCATGGATCGCGAGCCGGTTGCGGGTACCGTTCCGTTTGTCACCGCTGAACAGGAAGCCTTTCCCCACTTGAAACCGGATAACCGTTTCCGTGAGGACGACTACCTTGCCACCGGCATGCTGGAGGACGGAACCTTCGGGGACGGCATTCCGGTGGAGGTGAGCTTTGAAGGCATGAAGGCAGGGCAGGAGATATTCAATATCTACTGTGCGGTCTGTCATGGTGAGTCCGGCAACGGCAAGGGCGTTGTCGCCCAGGAGCGCTACGGATTCAACACCATCATCAGCATCCTGCAAAGCCGCATTGCCGAGCAGCCGGATGGGGAGATTTTCAATACCATTACGCATGGAAAAAACACAATGGGACCCTACGGAACGAAGATTCGCGTGGAAGACCGCTGGAAGGTGGTCATGTACGTGCGGGCCCTGCAACGGGCTGCAGCTGGTTCGGTCGAAGACGTACCGGCTGAAGAGAAGGGAGGTCTTGGGTTATGAGCACTGAGACCAAATCCATACGCTTCCTGATTGCCGGAATCATCCTGCTGGCGCTGTCAGCGATCGGTCTGTTTGTCGGATCGGAGGATTCCACCCGTCCCTTCATCGGATGGTTGCTGGGAACGTCATTCTGGTTGTCGATTCTTATCGGGATGCTGTTCCTGACCATGATCTGGTGGATGTTTGACGCAGGATGGTCAGTCATTGTCCGGAGGCAGCTTGAGCATGCCATAGGAGCCTTTCCATATCTCGCCCTGATTCTGCTTCCGCTGATCCTGATCAGTCTCTTTGCCAAGGATGGGGGACAGGTTCCCTGGATATGGATGGACAGCGAAGCACTTGTCCCGGCCGGGCACGGTACCGTCGGGCAGGATTCCCTGTACGTCAGCAAGTCCGGCTTCCTGAGCCAGTCATTTTTTGTTGTCCGGTATGTCATCTACTTCCTTGTCTGGGGTGGACTGGCCTTCCTGTTCCGCAAATGGTCCTTCAATATGGACGAAACGGGCGATCACGCCAATGTACACCGCTCTCGCAAGCTGGCCGCCTTGGGACTGTTCCTGTGCGCCTTTGCCACGACCTTTGCGGCCATCGACTGGTTCAAGTCCCTGAACTACCACTGGTTTTCCACCATGTACGGGGTCTGGTTCTTCGCCGCCAGCATGCGGGCCGCACTGTCGGCCACCGTGCTGACCTTGTTTTACCTGGCCACCCGGGAAGACCGCTTGAAGGGAATCGTCAAGCCGACGCACTTCTACTTGCTGGGCTGCCTGATGCTGGCCTTCACCGTATTCTGGGCATACATCAGTTTCTCCCAGTATTTCCTGATCTACAATGCCAACATTCCTGAAGAGACCTTCTGGTACAACATGCGTGAAATGAATCACGATGGGAGCAAGAACAGTTGGTGGTGGGTTAGCCTGGTACTGGTTTTCTTCCACTTTTTCGCCCCGTTCCTCTACCTGCTTTGGTACAAGAACAAGTTTGCCCTGCGGTTGCGTGTCGTGGCTATCTGGATACTCGTATTCCACCTGGTCGACCTGTACTGGAACCTGGTGCCGCAGAAGCTGGCCACCGATTCGCACGGGGGATACGCTGTCCGTCAGTTTGGTATTCATTTTGTCGACGTGACGACCCTCCTCGGAGTCGGAGCAATCGTAGTCTGGGCCTTTTTGAGATCCGCCGCAAAGCAGCGGCCGATCCCGATTCGCGACCCGCGTATTGAGGAATCTATTAATTGTCATGAGTAATTCATACACGGAAAAGGAACCATCTGATAACACGGTTCTGGTTTCAGCCCTTGGCTGGCTTGGTGTGTTTCTTTTGTTCCTGCTGATCGTCGGGGTGGCATACTTGCCAAACCGGTCGGTCTCACAGGAAGAGAGGAATGTCGCCGAACGGATGACGATCCGCAACGCGGTTCGCGGTGAACAGGCGCTGCTGGTTGGAGAATACCAGTGGGTGAACCAAGCCGAAGGTGTCGTCCGCATACCGGTTGAGAAAGCTATGGAACTGGTCGTGGAAGAGATCCGGGCGGAGCAGGCCGGCAATCCGGAATTGTCCAACTAATGGAGTGGAGCCAATACATACTGGTGGGATTCGTCTTCGCCAGCCTCTTCTTTATCGGGGCTGCGTTGGCCCTCAATTGGGCACACCGGCATGGACAGCTCTCCAACCTGGAAAAAGGTGCCAAGACTATTTTCGACGATGATGAACCCCTTGGGGAAGTGACCGACACATTTCCGGTCAAGCGCAAGAAGCGCTCCCCGAAAGGCATTTGAGACAGGAGTTAATATCCCATGAGTTCAAACCCTTCACTAATTGAATCGCTCAACCCCACCGCCGACCCCTCAGTCGACTTTCGTGCACGGTTGGGTGAGGTGGACGAATCGATGCGCAAGCCGGCGATGCTGTTTCTTGTGTCTGCCGTTTTCTGGTTACTGGCCGGAAGCGCATTTGCCATGATTGCGGCCATCAAATCCACCAACCCTGATTTTCTCGGACTGACGGAGTGGCTGACATTTGGCCGGGTCCGGACAGCTCACTTGAACGCAATGATCTTCGGGTGGGGAAACAACGTCATTTTTGCGGTTGCGCCATGGATCATGGGGCGCCTGTGCAAGGCACGCATCCGTCACACCAACATACTTCTGATTGCCGGGATATTCTGGAACATTGCGGTCACCATCGGCATCTTCGGGATTCTTCGTGGAGACATGGTGGGTGTCGAGTGGTTGGAAATGCCAGCCTATGTGACACCGTTTGTCATCATAACCTACGCGCTGGTTGGCGTCTGGGTGGTGATCGCCTTCCGCTGGCGCCAGTCTGAGCACGTTTACGTGTCCCAATGGTATATTTTGGCGGCCTTCTTCTGGCTTCCCTGGCTCTACACGATTGCCCAGGTGATGCTGATTTTCGAACCGGCCACTGGTGTGGTTCAGTCGCTGACCAATTGGTGGTTTGCCCACAATGTGCTGGGGCTCTGGCTGACTCCGATTGCCTTGGCCACTGCCTATTACCTGATTCCCAAGGTGCTGGGCCGTCCCATTCACAGTTATTACCTTTCCGTAATCGGATTTTGGGCGTTGGCCCTCTTCTACAATTGGGCGGGTGTTCACCACTTGATCGGTGGACCGGTTCCGGCGTGGGTGATCTCAGCAGGAACCGTTGCCAGCGTCATGATGGTCATTCCGGTGATCGTCACCGCCATCAATCACCACTTGACCGTGGTCGGTTGCCACAAGGAGGGCTGGGCCAGCCCGACTATCCGTTTTGTCGTCTTTGGCGCCATCAACTACACGGTGGTAAGCCTCTTTGGCAGTGCCATGGCCCTGCGCGGGGTCAACGAGGTCACGCACTTCACCCACTACACGGTCGGGCACGCCCACCACGGGGTGTACGGATTCTTTACCATGATCATGTTCGGGGCGGTCTATTACATGATGCCCCGGTTGTTGTTCCGTGAATGGCGCAATGCTTTCCTGATCAAGGTTCACTGGTGGATGTGTGGCATGGGTATCATTCTCATGGTGGCCGCCCTGCAAATCGGGGGCTGGTTCCAAGGGTTGCAGATGAACGAGCTGAGCGAAGATGGAACGGCCGTTTATACCTTTCTCCAAGTCGTCGAGAACACGAAGCCGTGGCTCTGGCTGCGTTCCTTGTCGGGTTTGATGCTTGTGGTCGGGCATTTTGCCTTTGCCATTAATGTTTTCTGGATGATTTTTAGTCCCCGCACGCAGGACCAAGTCACCCAGCCCACCTTGTTGACCCCAACTACTGAAGAGGCCTGATCCAATGAAAAGCCTTCCGCTAATATTTCTCGGTGTCTTTTTCACGCTTGCGTTCTCCTGGACGGGGATCGTGTTAACCACCCATATCCAGATGAAGGACCTGACCCCGGCCACCGCCGAGTTGGTCAATGACAAGGGTGAGCCCATTGGTGGCCCGACCTATCTGGCAGAGGGCGAAACCTTTCTTGGCAGCAATACCGAGGGGGAAACCGCTTATCCGCTTCGTTTGGTCGGTGAAGCCCAGCGCGGGAAGAAAGTCTATGAGCAAATGGGTTGTCTCTATTGCCATTCGCAGCAAGTCCGCCGCAAGGGATTCGGTGCCGATTATGAGCGCGGGTGGGGTAGCCGCCAGTCCGTTGCCCGTGATTACATTGAACAGGACCGGGTCATGCTGGGAACGATGCGCACCGGACCGGACCTGACAAATGTGGGGGTCCGATATTCGGAGTTGTGGCAATTCCAGCATCTGTACAATCCACAGATCACATCCCCGGGATCGACGATGCCGCCGTATCCGTTTCTCTTTGAAGTACAAAAGGTCAGTGAAATGCGCGGTCCGTCCGTTGAAGCGATCGCGATGCCGGAGGCCTATCAGCCGGATGAGGGATACGAAGTGGTGCCCACCCAGCGTGCCAAGGATCTCGTTGCCTACCTGATGAACCTGAATCAGGAGTACGAGCTGCCCGAAATGAAATTCACCGAAGAATAAGAGAGGCCTGTTTCCAATGAGCGAAGACCAGAAAGACATGTACCCCCACGAGGGAGAATCACGGTCCACTTTCGAGGGAACCCGGTTTGATGACCAGGACTTGCAGAAGGTTCACACCCAATTGATGCGGGAAAAAGAGGAACCGACGGAGAACTTTTCTCCCATGCCGCTTTTCTTTGTTGCCCTGTTCATGATCCTGGCGTTCTGGGCAGGGGTTTACATGGTGCACTATTCAGGGGATTTCAATTCCTTCCACTACGATGAAACCAAGCGTGGTGGCGTTGCGGAGGACAGCGGCCCGCGGGAAGTGGACATGATGGCGCTGGGCAAGCGCGTCTACAGTCAGAACTGTGTGGCCTGCCACAAGGATTCCGGATTGGGATTGGCCGGCGTCTATCCGCCATTGGTGGAATCGGACTGGGTGAAGGACAACCCGGAGCGATTGATCAAGGTGATACTGGCTGGTCTGAGCGGCAAGGTTGTCGTCAACGGTGAAGAGTACAACAACGCCATGACTCCGTTCCGCCGGTTGAAGGACCAACACATCGCGGCCGTTTTGACTTACATCCGCACGACTCCGGAATTCGGGAATGCTTCCTATGAGGTTTCCGAGGAATTGGTTAAGCAGGTACGGGATGCTTATGGCGACCGCCAGGACACCTGGTCACAGGTTGAACTGGACGCCATCCATGGGCCGGTCACCGGCATTTGGGCACCTGCCATTGTCGAGGAAGTTGTCGCCGAGGAGGAAGCTCCTGCCGAGCCGCAATCCGAGACCCCGGCAATCTGAGGCCGGGAATCGCAGGTCGCTCAGATCAGTCCCGTGACAGGGCCAACATGTACAGCAAGTTGGCCAGTGAACTGACAAAAGCGGCCACGTAAGTCAGGGCTGCTGCATCAAGGGTCTTGTTGACTCCCTGCATTTCGTCGGCTTGCAGAATCCCCGTGGAGACCAGTTCCGCCTTTGCTCGTCTGGAGGCATCAAACTCCACCGGCAAGGTTACCAGCTGGAAGATGGTCAGCACGAGGTAGACCAGGACACCGAGCTTGATGAGGCCGAATATGCCGAAAAAGAATCCGCCGATGATGATAAACGGGAGCATCTGTGAAGCGAGCCGGGTAATGGGGACCAGACTCATGCGAAGATTCAGCATGGAGTAACCAACTTTGTGTTGAATGGCGTGTCCGGCTTCGTGGGCAGCGACCCCCAAAGCGGCCAAGCTTCGTCCGTGATAATTCTGCTCACTCAGGACGAGGCGCTTTTTGGTCGGATCATAGTGGTCGGTCAAAATGCCCCGGGTGGAGGTAATTTCGACATCGGTGATTCCCGCCGTCTGCATGACGTAGGCAGCAGCCTCGCGTCCAGTGATCCGGCTCCGTGAGCCAACCTTGGACCATTCCCGGTAGGCGCTTTGCACCCGCATCTGGGCATACATGCCCAAGATAGCAGTTGGAATTATTAAAAAGAGAAATATCTGTATACCACCCATAATTGTTTATTGGTTAGAAGTTCTACACCAGCAAATGTTCAACATAATTGAAAATTCCCCCGTATCAAGAGGAGGAAGCCGATTTAGGACCCTGGTTTTACCGCCGGGATGTTCCGCAATTCCGCCGGAAGGTTCTGGGGTTCGTAGGTGGGGTAATTCATCTCCAGCAGGGAGATCAGCGGTGAATCAAAGGAGGCTTTTCCGGCCGAGCGGTCCACCAGTACGGCGATCGCCTCAACGAATCCATGACGGGAATCAATGATGTCGAGGGTTTCCTTGACCCGTCCACCCCGGGTGATGACATCCTCCACCACGAGGACCTTTTCATCTGGCTTGATGATGAAATTGCGTCGCAGAGCCAGCATGTCGTCAATCTTCTCCACAAAGATGAACCGTTTGCCCAATTGACGGGCAACTTCCTGACCGATAACCAATCCGCCCATGGCAGGGGCAACCACAGTTTCCACTTCGGAAACATCCGGAAGCTTTTTGATCAGCAGTTCTGCCAATCGGGTGACTTGTTCCAGATGCTCGCAGACCCGGGCACACTGGAAAAAGTGCCCCGACCGCAATCCGGAGCGGAGGATAAAGTGCCCTTCGAGCAGGGCGCCTGTTTTCTTGAAGATGTCGAGGACTTCAGCCTGTTCAGATTCCATGTGAGAAAGGAAAAGGGAAGGGCACCTGTTGAAAAGATTAAAATCCCCGTAGCCGACGAATTCGGGGATCGACAGCTTTGAGGCTTGAGTTGCCAAGGGGCAGGAGGTGTGCAGGTTTGTCCCTGAATGAAGTATCTACTGGTGGACAATGGAAGCCTGAGACCCGACAGCGTGTTGAGTTTGCGCCGTCTGGCGCTGGGCTTGTCCGGGCGGATGAATCTGGAAGTGCTTCCCGCATCCCTCCTGCATTCCTCCAAAGTGGATGCCGATTTACTGGAGGGGATACCGGCGGTTAACCTGGAGAGGCGAATCCGCTACAGTCTTGAGTCTGGGGAGCGGGCCTTCACGATCATCCCGTTTTTCTTTGGACCCAGTGGAGCTATTATCGATTATCTTCCCAAGCGTCTTGCCAGTTTGCGGGAACGGTTTGGCCATTTTGAAGTGAAGCGTACGCCGTTTCTGTTTGATCAGGAGAATCCGGATTCCGGCAATGAACTCCTGGTTGAGATTCTTGTAGAGAACGTTCAGCAGGCCATTCTGGAAAACAATCTTCATTCGCCGAGGGTGGCCCTTGTCGATCATGGATCTCCCATGGAATCCGTGAACAGGGTCAGGAACCAGCTTGCCCGAATGCTGCAGGTGCGTCTTGAAGGAGGCATCGGGAAACTGTCCCCGGCTTCAATGGAGCGACGTGAGGGTAGCCAGTACGACTTCAACGAGCCCCTTCTGAAGACGCTGCTGACCACTGAGGGTTGGCGTGAGAGTCAAGTGGTGGTGGCCATGCTATTCCTGTCACCGGGCAGGCATGCGGGTCCGGGAGGGGACATCGACACCATTTGCAAGACTGCTGAACGGCAGTTCCCCGGATTAAGCACCTGCATGACCCAGCTTGTCGGCAAAAACTCGAAAATTACCGAATTACTGCAACAACGGATGGAGTCGAGTCTGGTTGACTTGTAGGCAATGGACCCTTGGTCAGCCTTCCGCGACCGCCTTGAGGATTGCTTTCGAAACCGCAATGCCCTTTTCCAGCATGGACAGGTCAAAGGATTCGTTTGGTGAGTGCAGATTGTTTTCACCGGTGCCCAATCCGATCATCAAGCAATCCATTCCAAGTGACCGATGCAGGGATCCGATAATCGGAATCGATCCGCCTTCACGCGTGTACAGGGGTGGCTTTCCAAAGGCTTTCTCGACCGCCTTGTCGCATGCCTCGAATGCCCGTGCCAAGTGCGGGTTTTGATCAGCCGGGGTGTTCGGTTTTCCGGGAGGGACGACCGAATAGCAATGGCCGTCATGAAACAAATTGATCTTTAAAGAGACGTGTTCCGGGCAACGCTCGCGGATTGTCTTGAAGACCTTTTCCTGGATGTCTTTCGGATTCTGGTTGGCGACCAGTCGGCAGGTGATCTTGGCGAAGCATTTGGCGGGGATGATCGTCTTGTCACCCGGGCCCTGATAGCCACCCCCGATGCCGTTGATCTCCAGCGTGGGCTCGTAGCGGACCCCTTCCATGGCGGTGCGGCCATTGGCCGTGTAGGTCTTGTCCACCCCAATGGCGTTGATGAATTGATCGTCACCGACCGGCAACTTGGCGACTTCGTCCTTTTCCCACTGTTCGGGAATAATGACATCATCATAGAATCCAGGGACGTTGACCCGCGCGTCCGGAAGATGCAGGCTGGCGCAAATCTCCGTCAAGGCCTGCAGCGGGTTGTAGATGGCTCCACCATACATCCCAGAGTGGACATCCCGGTTAGGTCCGCTGACTTCAATCTCGAAGGAGACCATGCCCCGCAATCCGGTGGTGATCGCCACTTGGTCATCCGAGGGATTCAGGGTGTCCGACAGCATGATGAAATCTCCCCGAAGGCTTTCCCCATGGCTCTCCAGAACTTCCGGCAGGCTGGGGCTGCCGATTTCTTCTTCACCTTCAATCAGGAAGGTTATGCGCAGGGGGAACTCCGGATTTTCCTCAAGGATTCGTCCAACTGCCGTTACGTGCGCCATCATGGGACCCTTGTTGTCGGCAACCCCGCGCCCATAGAGCCGCGTGCCTTTCAAAGTGGGCTCAAATGCCGGGGAATGCCACTCGTCCAACGGGTCCGGTGGTTGAACATCGTAGTGGCCATAGATAACAATATGGGGCCATGAGGCGGGCCCGTTCCGCCGTGCCAGGATGACTGGGTGACGCGTTGTCGGTACGACCTCCACCTCCAGTTGCATGCTGTTAAAGACTTTTATCAGAACATCCCGGGTGCCCTGCATGCCCGCCTCGTAGGAGGGGTCGGTCGAGACGCTGGGGTGGCTGACGAGCTCCTTAATCACTTCAATTGGATCAAACATGTCGAAAGGAGTAACTGCTGATTTGAAAATGGCAACTGTGAGCGGTTGGAATAAGTTGCCTGTCCCCGGAATCAAGGCATCGTGTCCGATGATGCTGACTGATTTTAAAGGCCTGCCACCTATCGGGCTGGGGACGTGGAAGATTCGTCCGGAGGAAGCGTATGCGACCGTGCTCGCTGCCGGGCGGATGGGGTATCGCCATTTTGATTGTGCATCGACTTACGGTAATGAAAAGGAGATCGGGGAAGCGGTTCGTGTCTTGATAGGGGAGGGAGTCGTGCGGCGAGAGGACCTTTGGATCACTTCCAAGTTGCCCAACACGGCTCATCGTTCAGCCGATGTGCGGCCGGCGCTGGAAAAGAGCCTGCATGATCTGGGCCTGGCATATTTGGATCTGTATTTGGTGCACTGGCCGATTGCCTTGCAAAAGGGCGTGTGGATTCCCCGCAAACCGGAGCACTTCATCCCGCCGGCGGCGTTGCCTCTGGAGGAAACCTGGTCAGCCATGGAATCCGTCGTCGATGCCGGCTTGGCCAGGCATATCGGCGTCAGCAATTTCAGCATACCCAAGCTGGCCAAGCTTGAGGGATTCCGGATCGCTCCCGAATTCAACCAGGTTGAAATGCACCCGTTCCTGCAACAACCCGGCATGGTTGAGTATTGCCGGGTAAACGGCATTCGCCTGACTGCCTATGCTCCCCTCGGATCCGGTGACCGTCCAAAGCCGCTCAAAAAAAAGGATGAGCCGGTTCTCTTGGCGGATCCTGTTATTCATCAGATTGCTGAAAAGCATCAAGCGACCCCGGCCCAGATATTACTGGGATGGGGAATTCAGAGGGGAACTTCCGTTGTGGCAAAGTCGGTCAACCCTCCCCGGTTAAGGGAGAATCTGGAGGCCATCAATATTCACCTCAGCTCAGCTGAAATGCAGCAAATTGGAGAACTGGACTGTCACCACCGATACGTTGACGGATCATTCTGGGCAGTCCCCGGGGGACCGCATTCAATGGAATCCCTCTGGGATGAATGAAGTTGCGTATCCGCATTTCCGGTGGAAAATGAGCCTTTCGCAACGAATGAACGATTAAAGGAGGTTACTATGAGTTTTGAACTAACACGGGATATTCTGGGATGGTGTACTTTGATTAATATGGGACTCCTGTTATGGTGGTTCCTGGCCATCGTCTTCTTGCGGGACTTCGTCAAAAGAATCCATGGGAAGTGGTTCCACCTTTCGGACGAGGACTTTGATAAACTCCACTATGCCGGCATGACGCTTTTTAAGATCTTTGTCCTCGTCTTTAATCTTGTCCCCTATCTGGCAATGAGGATTGTCGGATAGGATGAAGATGGAGAATCGCAAGCCCCAGCCAAGCCGCTTCGGGACGGAAAGTCCGGAGGCCCGGCTGGTGCGTATGCGGGAAAAGGCCCCCACGCTGGTGGCCAGCCGCAAACTGCGGGTGTACGCGATCTTCGGGTCGGTCTTGATGGTCCTCACCGTGGCCGCTTTCTATTTCGCCATGCAGATTTATGAGGCCGTTTCTGAGGATCGCGCTGAGGCCTCCCTGATTGAGGTCGAGCAAGCTCCAGAGATCAAGGAATCCGAAACCCAGAAAGCTCTCGCTCGAATCGAAGTGGAGGAAGAAGAGGCCACAGCGGCCTTTGAAGAGAAGGTCAAGGCCTTGCAGGAAGTGGATTTGCTGGAGGAGCCGCAACCTTAGCGGCAAGCCTTTTTTATTGCATTATTCTGCATCTTAATCCCAAATCCTTCTCATGAACGGAAAGCTAAGCATCCTTGAGAAGGTGGGATATGGAGCCGGAGACACGGCTTCGAACATATTCTACCAAGCCTTCAATATCGTCCTGTTTTATTACTATACGGATGTGTGGGGGATTGCTCCGGGAGTCGTGGGGACGATCTTTCTGGTGGCCCGTTTCTGGGATGCCGTGAACGATCCGGCGATGGGGATTCTGGCGGACCGGACCCAGACCCGCTGGGGCCGTTATCGCCCGTATCTGCTCTGGCTGTCAATTCCCTTTGGCGTGATCGGATTCCTGACGTTCGCCAGCCCGGATTTGGAGGGTGGGATGAAAATTTTCTACGCGGCATCGACTTACACGCTGCTGGGGATGATCTACACCGCGATTAATGTTCCCTATTCGGCAATGATGGGTGTGATGACGCCGGACACGGAGGAGCGGACCATTCTGGCCAGTTATCGTTTCGTCGGAGCCTTTACGGCGGCCCTGATAATCGGGGCGAGCGTAAAGCCCATGGCCAGCGCGCTTGGTGGAGAGAATGAGATGCTTGGTTACCGCCTGACCTTTGCCATCCTCGGTGCCCTTGCCTCGGTGCTTTTCCTGTTCACGTTCCTGACCACCCGCGAACGCCTGGCTGCCGAGAAGGATGAGGCTGATACCCGAATCCGCAGCGACTTGAAAATCCTCGTCAAGAACAAGCCATGGTTGGTCATGGCCGTGGCCGGTATCCTGACCCTGTCCAACGTGGCAGTCAGGGCAGCCGTCACCTTTCACTACTTCAAATACTACGTCGGAGCTACGGATGAGAAATTTTTCTGGTGGATGGATCTCACCTCCTTCTTTCTGGCAACGGGATCCATTGTCTTCATTGTCGGGATATTCTTCACCAACACGCTTCGCAAGAAGTTCGGGAAGCGGAACGCGCTTATCGGGCTGACCCTATTGAATGCCGTAGGAACAATTGCGTTTTTCTTCGTTCCGCCTGACAATATTGCCCTCATGCTGGCTGTGAACCTTACCGCGACCCTGTTTGCGGGTCCAACACCGGGCTTGGTCTGGGCCATGTATACCGATGTGGCGGATTACGGTGAACTGAAGTTCGGTCGCCGGACAACAGGATTGGTTTTTTCCGCTGCCATTTTCGCCCAGAAGATGGGCTTGATGATTGGTGGCACCCTTTCCGGATGGATACTTGGTTGGGTCGGTTTCGTTTCCAACGCTGATCAAACCCCGGAGGCCATGATGGGCATCCGCGTCATGTTCTGCTTCGTCCCGGGGGCATTCGCCATAGCCAACGGACTGGTCTTGCTACTTTATCCGATTACCGAGCAACAAGTCCTTGAAATGGAAAAGGAGCTGGAAGCGCGTCGCGCCGCCACTGCCTGATCAGGTCATCTGTGCCAGTATGAGCAGGGCGCATTGAATCAGCCCGATCAGCAGTCCAATGACGGCACCGAGTATCTCGATGCTGCGAAACTCCTTGTGGGCGAGTTTCCGGACGATCGATTCCAGTTGATCCAGATCAAAGGCGTGGATCTTTTCCTCAACGATCTTGCGCACGGCAATATGCTTTTCCACTTCGGTTGAGACCTTTTCCAGAAGAGGTTCCGTTTCCGCGGCAAGGCTGTCCAGGGCCATCTTGTTGAGATTGTAAAGGAGCTTGTCGTTGACCAGGTTCCCGAGAAGCGGGATGGCCCTCAGCTTTGGAGCGAGACGGTCCCACACAATGTTGGTGGCCAGTTGCTGGAGATGCGGATGCAGGTCCATCTTGCTCATCTCGTTCCGGATCAAATGCTGGTTGAAGAGTTCTGTCTCTACAATTTCAGCGACCCTTGTGGCCAACTCCCCCTGCCGCCGGGGGATCAATCCCTGCATCTGCCACCAAAACACCCGCACCGGTTTGCGAGGGCGAAACAGCATCTGGATGGCCAGACGGTTGGTCAGCCAGCCGATTCCCGCCCCGATAATGGGGAAGGCGACAAGTATCACGATGTTTTGCACGGTCATGTTGATTTTTGAAAACGACCATTCTGTCCCGGAAGGGATGGTATTGCCAGAAATAATTGAAGCGCGGGACCATAGTCAAAATTGACCAATTT
>Ga0066377_10000036_pt1 | contig 31653 bp, 12 predicted proteins | sample Knorr_S23_td_Sur_FD_70946 | JGI IMG/M metagenome (GOLD analysis project Ga0066377, IMG submission 70946) | Marine microbial communities from Southern Atlantic Ocean transect - Knorr_S23_td_SurfaceB_ad_5m_LV_B | ecosystem: Environmental > Aquatic > Marine > Oceanic | place: Southern Atlantic...
CCGACATGCCTTGGATGCCATATGAACGAACAGGTCATTGACTCCAGACAAATGGACGAGGCAGTGCACAAGGCCATGCTGGCGGATTTTTGTGTCAGTTGTCACGTGGACAACCCCGAAGTTTCGGGGCAGACCCAATATGGGACCCCCTTCATTACTTCCTACAAGGCCAGCGTACATGGACAAGCGCTCTATGCAGGTAATGAGGATGCGCCGACTTGCATCAATTGTCATGACAGCCATTCGGTGGGAAGGGCCACCGACCTGGAATCATCCGTTAGCCGGGGTAGGATCGTTTCCCAATGTGCCAAGTGCCATCCCGATGCGGCGGAAGACTATCTGCATTCCATTCATGCGGAAGTTCTGGCCAAGGGGTATGCCGATGCGCCGGTTTGTACGGACTGCCATGGTGAACATGGTATCCTCAAGCACACTGATCCGGAGTCACCGGTGGCGGCAATGAACCTGGCCGAACAGGTGTGTGGGGAGTGTCACGGATCGGTCAAGCTGGCTCAACGATATGGATTGGAAGAGGACCGACTGAGTACCTTTGAACAGAGCTACCACGGACTGGCCACCCGTGGAGGCGCTGTGGAAGCCGTCAATTGCGCTAGTTGCCATGCTTATCATGATGTCCGGACCTGCGAGGACCCTGAGTCCTGGGTTCATCCGGATAATCTGGCCGAGACCTGCGGCCATTGCCATGAGGGGGCCAACGAACGGTTCGCCGTGGGAAAAATGCACGTCACATTGGATACGGCATCGGAGGATCCGGTCATTTACTGGATTTCCACAATCTATATCTGGGGGATCTTCATCATCGTAGGGGGAATGTTGCTTCACAATGGAATGGATTTCCTGCACAAGATCTGCCTCAAGGCAAAACAGCACTGGGGGCGGGAGGTGCCTGAAAACAAACCCCTGCCGCATCGATTGTATCTTCGAATGACCGTTAACGAGCGACTCCAGCATGGGGCCTTGGTCATCAGTTTCGTTGTGCTTGTCCTGACTGGTTTCATGCTGCGCTATCCTGAGGCATGGTGGGTGGTTGGCTTGAGAAACATGAACGATCACATTTTCGAACTCCGAAGTTTGGTGCACAGGATTGCCGCTGTAGTCATGTGCCTGAGTGGGGCGTGGCACTTGGGTTACATTACGTTAACCAAAGCGGGAAGGATTGTTTTCCATGACATTCTGCCGAGGTGGAAAGATGTCTCGGACATGAAGCATGTGCTCCTCTACAACATGGGTCTGAGAGCTTCCAAACCCCTTTTTGGCCGGTTCAGTTACATGGAGAAGATTGAGTACTGGGCGCTCCTTTGGGGGAGCCTGGTCATGAGTCTCACGGGATTCCTGCTCTGGTTCGAGAATACAACGATCGGGCTGCTGACAAAACTGGGATTCGATATCAGCCGGACGGTTCACTTTTATGAAGCCATTTTAGCAACCTTGGCGATTATTGCCTGGCATTTCTACTTTGTTATTTTCAATCCCGATGTCTACCCGATGAACCTGGCTTGGTTAACGGGCAGGATGACGGAAGAGGAAATGGCAGAGGAGCACCCGCTGGAGCTGGAGCGCTTGAAGAAACTGAACAAGGAATCCTGCCTTCAGGACATCAGTGACAGGACGGCAAAGAACTGACAGGTGGCACCGGCGACAACGAACAGGTGCCAGACCGCATGGTGGTATTTCAAGGAGTGCCACTTGTAGAAGATGACTCCGATGGAGTAGAGTAGACCACCGAGAATGAGCATCGTCAGTCCGTAGGTGCTCAGCGACTTGACCAGGGGATAAAGAAATCCGAGAACAAGCCATCCCATGGCAAGGTAGATGCCTGTGGAGAACCAGGTGCCCCGTTTGGGACGGATGATCTCCCTGAGGATGCCGACCAAGGCCAGTCCCCAGATAATGCCGAACAGGGACCACCCGGCGGCACCCCGCATCGGTCCCAGGCAAAACGGGGTATAGGTGCCGGCAATCAGCAGATAAATGGAAGCATGGTCGGCGGCCAAAAACCGTTTTTTCCATTTCAGGTCACGGGCTGAATGGTACAGCGTTGATGAAAAATGCAGGACCAGCAGAGATGCCCCGTAAATCGCTGATGCGGTGATCAGGTAGGCATCCGCCCTCAGCGAGGCCAGGACGACGGCCACCACTAGTCCGGCGATGCTCAAGCCAATACCGATTCCATGGGTGATGGAATTGGCCCACTCTTCTGCGCGGGTGTACCCTGATGTGGGATGAAGTTCTGAGGACATTGGTTTTATGGGCTCCTGAATTGGTGGGCTAGGGTTGCTTGGAAATGATACCGCTATCGAATGCCCATTTCCATGAGCCATCGGGTTGCTTCTTCCATATGGAAACGTAGTAGCCTTCAAAGGGTCCCTGTCCGGGGGTTCCATCCGCGGAAGGAGCGGTGGTCAGGGTGAAGGAGCCGCGGGTGTATCCGAGATCACCGCTTTCGGCCATGTCGGCGGTGAGCGGTTTCCAGATCAGGATGGAGGCGGCTTCCGGGGCGAGGATTCTGGAGATGGCCTCCCTGCCGACGATGGGTTCCATTCCGTTGCGGTACATGACGGCATCCTCTGCGGCGAACTCGACAAAGGCTGTCGGTATACCGACCTCCTGTGCCCGCTTGTTAAATGCGCGGTCGACTTCGAGAAGGACAGCGGATGGATCGGGTTTCATTGATACGGACCTTTCCTTGTCGGGAATCTGCTCATCACCGAGCAACGGTTGAAACAGCAAAGCAAGCAGTATCCAGTTTAACAAGCTTTTCATGATGATCACTCCACATCCGTTCTAAACGGGTTTACGGGCAATCCCTCGTAGGAAAACAGGTTGCAAATTGGATTGTCCGCCCATGCGTAGGCGATGGCGGTGACGGGGAGGTCATTTCCCAAGTCAATAATCACGGTATCTTTGCCACGGACTTTTCCTTCCACGGTATGCCAGTGGCCGGCCTCGTCCTTGATGGCGAATCCGTGTACGGATCTTGTGTCAAACGGGCGAAGGCCCTTTCCGGTGTAGTTGAATTTCAATACAAGATTACTCCCGTTTTGCTTCCATGAATCCAGTTCCGGGGAACGGTGGGCAAGATCACTGTATCCGTAATCCTTGTTGAGGGCCCAACGGGCCAGGCGGCGACCCACTTCCTCTTTTTGTCGCGGGTGGATGTCATAGCCTTCCCCAATATCGATGATGACAGCCTGCCCGGTGTTTGGAAGCGCCATTGTGCCCGTCTGGGAGTTTCTCAAATAGGCCCATGTCTCGTCTTCCCCGAATGCGGACTCCTTCTTGAAGTCAGCCAGCTGTGCCCAGTAGAACGAAAAGTCCTCACCCCAAAGCTTGCGCCATTCGCTAATCATCGTGGAAAACAAGTGTTCGTATTGCATGGCCCGCCCAATTGATTGGGAATTCCCTTCACCCTGGTACCAGATGGCTCCGCGAATGGAGATGGGGGCGATAGGCAGTACACGACCGTTCCAGAGATTGCCGGGACGGTGTTGAGCAGTCATCCGGTCATGCGGTTTCCTGGGCTTGTGAGGCGGGTCCTGATCTTCAGCTTTAGCCTCTGCCACTTTTACCTCCCATTCGACCAGTTGCTCTTCATACCTGGCCATCTCGGCCTGCAAATCGAACGTGGCTTCAATGTTCAGCCATTCCTCGTGAATGTTACTCAGGGCGGGATCATTGATTATGACTTTCCGGTCCACCCACGTTTCCGCATTGGAACCGCCCCATGCATTTTGGATGATGCCCACCGGCACCCCGAGGGTGGCGTGCAGGGTCTCGGCAAATGCGTAAGCCACGGCGGAGAAATATCCAATGGAATCCGGCGTGGCGACTTTCCATGGATCGGTTACGTCGTCCTGCGGAGTCTGGCTGCCCATGTTCCAGACCTGGTTGAAACGGATTTGCGGTTGCCGGTTCACCGTGAGCTTGGCCAAGTCGACATTCAGGGAGTTGTTCAAGGCCCACTGCATGTTGGACTGACCGGAGGCAATCCACACTTCACCGATCAGGACATCATCCAGCCTCAGGCTGTTCTTGCCCTCAATGGTGACCACGTGCGGGCCACCAGCGGGAAGGGATGGCAATGTGACCATCCACTTTCCGTCAGCATCAGCCTCCGCCTGGGCGGATTTTCCGGCCATACTGACAGAGACCGCCTCGCCCGCATCAGCCCATCCCCAGATCTTGAGAGGCTTGTCGCGTTGCAGGACCATGTGGTCCGAGAACAATTTTGGAACGGACACGTCGGCGAAGGCCACAGTACCCGAGATGGCAATAACGAGTACCGAGGCGAATGAAAGGAAACGAGTTATGAGCTTATCGAGGGATGTCATCCCTTCGATCAAAGCGCCCGTAACCAGAAAGCCAAGGAAAACTCGACCCAAGACCTTCGACTTGCGGCAACCTTACCGCTTGCCGCCCTTGGTGCGGCTATTGTTGTTCCGTTTGCGGAAGTTGCCCTTGTACTGACCCTGTGGCCGGCGCTTTTGGAAAAACGGCCGCTTTTTGGCATGCTTTTTCCCCTGGGGCCGGAGGCTGTGGTGGGTCGAGTGGTCGGCTGCTTGTGCATCGTGAAACGGGTGGTCTGTATCCACTTCAATCTTGCGGCCAATAAACTTTTCGATCTGTGCCAGCAGGCCCACATCCTTGACCGTGCAGAAGGTCACGGCGTTACCTTCGGCCTCCGCCCGGGCTGTCCGCCCGATCCGGTGCACATAACTGTCGGAGGCCTCCGGTATGTCGAAGTTGATGACCAGTGAAATTGAGCGCACATCAATCCCCCGGGCGGCCACATCGGTGGCGATCAGCACGGGCACCTTGCCGGTTCGGAATCCGGTCAACGCACGCTGTCGGGCTCCTTGTGACTTGTCCCCGTGGATGGCATCGCTCCTGAACCCGTGCTTGTTCAGTTGCTTGGAAAGCTTCTCGCACCCGTACTTGGTCCGGCAAAAGACAATCGTGGAATGTGTTCCCTTACGGTCAGACTGACCACGCAAATACGCTTGGAGAAGCGGCATCTTGTTTTCCTGTTTAACGAAACAAACCTCTTGCTGGATGTTATCGACAACCGGTTTCTCAGGGGTGACCGATACACGGACCGGGTCGGTGACAAAATCCGCGGCGATTTTCTCCACCTCACTGGTCATGGTGGCTGAGAAGAGGGCGGTTTGGCGTTCACTTCGCAGGGCTTTGGCTATCCGGCGAACATCGTGGACAAATCCCATGTCCAGCATGCGGTCCACTTCGTCCAGTACCAGGAATTCCACTTCGCTCAAGTCGATGAAACCCTGTTGCATGAGATCCATGAGGCGTCCAGGAGTGGCCACGAGAATGTCGACCCCGCGGGAAAGATCACGGACCTGAGGACGCTGGCTGACACCACCATAAACAATAGCGAACCGGATTTTCAGGTTCTTCCCATAGGTGGAAAAACTCTTGCCAACCTGGATGGCCAGCTCGCGGGTCGGGGTCAGGACCAGTGTCCGCACACGGCCTTGCTTCAGGGGCTTTGGGCGTTCAGCGATATGGTGAAGGATCGGCAGGGCAAAAGCCGCCGTCTTGCCGGTACCGGTCTGGGCACAGCCGATGAGGTCGCGTCCCTCCAGTTGGGGTGGAATGGATTGCGCCTGAATGGGTGTGGGAACCTTGTAGTCCTGTGATGACAAGGCACGTTGGATGGGATCTGCCAGGGGCAGATCTTCGAACTTTATAGAAGACATGATATTAATGACCGAATGGTTAGGTAGGCTACCGAAGCATAGGTCATGAACGGTCTCCCTTGCGGGAGCATCCCGCTTTGAAGGCGTGGACACTCGCGATTCCCGGGGTGCTGGCAAGCACAATATTTTAATGGGCCATCCCAACTCCACGAATCCGGGCCATAATGGGATTGCTCTGAAGCAAAGCTCACCCTAGCGCTTGTAGGATGAGCAGTCCCGCCAGTCCAGCTTCGGCCACTGCGGTACCCGGGTACCGTAAGCTCAAGGACTACTGGCGGGAGCGCTTTGGCGGGCGGGTCCAGAAGATCAGTTTGCACCAGGGTATGACCTGTCCAAACCGCGATGGCACACTGGGCACGGGCGGTTGCCTGTACTGCTCAAATGAGGCCTTTACACCGGCCTACTGTCACACCGGTGATGGCTTGAGAACCCAGATCAACAGCGGTTTGGCCTTTCAAAAAAAGCGGTATCCCCGGGCGGTTGGATTCCTTGGGTACCTGCAGGCCTACACCAATACCTATGGCCCCATGGAAACCTTGATGGAGACCTACAAGACGGTGCTGGAGGATGATCGTTTGATGGGAATGGTCATTGGGACTCGTCCGGATTGCCTGCCGGATTCCCTGCTGGACTGGCTTTGCGAGGCGGCCAAGGAGAAAACGATCTATATCGAGCTCGGGATTGAGTCCTTTTCCGATAAAGTGCTGGAAGCAATGAATCGCGGCCACACGTTCACCCAGGCGGAGGATGCCGTTCACCGGGTCGCCGGGAGGGGTTTACCCGTGGGCGGTCATTTCCTTGTCGGGTTTCCCGGGGAACCGTGGACCCGGTTCTTTGATTCAGTGGACAAGCTGAACGCTTTGCCGCTCCACAGTGTCAAGGTGCACCAATTACATGTATTTAAAGGAACCCCATTAGCGAAAATGTTCATTAATGATCCGGGGGATTTCGATTTCCCAAGCAAGGACGCCTACATTGAACGGGCTTCGAATTGGATTAGCCAGATCCGGCCGGATTTATACATTGACCGGGTGTTTGGGGACGCGCCGCTCAAGTTCATTGTGAATCCCTCCTGGGGAGTCCGGATGGATAGCATTGTGGCGGAATTCGACCGGGTGATTGAGCAGAAGGGTATCCGTCAAGGTAGCTTGTGCAGGATTTGACAAGCCCGTTGTCCGAGCGTCGGATTCCCTTGTAAAACACTGCTCGAAGTGCTATAACAATGAGCAGGAGGTGTATATGAAGCAAAGAGCGCAGTTTTATGCGGCGATTGGCTTTGTCTTGGGGTTCATATTTGTCTTCTGGATTGGCTGGACGTTGTCCCGCAATTTGAACGAATCCAGAGGATTCAGGTTGCCAGCTGGGGACTCCACCATGGGGGCCGTCTCGTTTGTCGAGTTGGGGTGTTCAAACTGCCATTCGGTTTACGGGGTGAGTGATTTTGATCGCCCGCCTGATTACAAGGATCTGCTGGTCCAACTGGGCGGCCAGGTCAGGATGGTCAAATCCTATGGTGAACTTGTAACCGCGATCATCCACCCATCGGAAACCATACGGGAGGAGGTCGGTAAGCGCTACGTGGACATTGAAGGGAATTCTTTGATGCCTGATCTGACAGCACAGATGACCACGCGTGAGCTGATCGATTTGGTCAGCTTCCTGGAAACCCATTATGAGGTTACATTACCGGAATATCCGTCCAATTACCACTATCCCTACGGGGGCGGCCCGGTGCCTTGACAGGCCGATGCTCTCCCTCCAAAAGACGCGGGGATGCGGGTGGGCTTTTGTTTTGTTGTTTAGGTAAACATATGTATACATAAAAAGAAGCTTGAATACCTAGACTGTGTGCCATACACAGATTAAATGAGTAATTTCCCCGACTCTTTGCAGGGTAAAACCCTTATTTCCTGCTTCCTTTTACTCTCCTTCACCCTCATATTCCCAACCGCTTGGGGTCAGCAGTCCACTTCCGCAGTGGATATTTATGCTGAGAACGACCCGCTCAGCATGGGCAGCTACATGCAGCGTGTGGTTGAGTTCAATGAAACCGTGCAGGGAAAGCTTCTTGGTTTCCAGGCTGCCCGGCACATGCGCAGGGCCGAACTCGGGACCTTTGAACCAGCGTTCAGTGCCACAGGGGAATGGGTCGACCGCCGGCAACCGAACGATCCGATCGACGTTCGGAGTAATGCGTATGCACAAGAGCTTTTTAATGCTGCTATAAACGGGCTGCCGACTCCCTCCCCGGATATCTATCCGCATGTGTACGAGGAGCGCAATCGACGCTATTCAACTGGTGTGGAAATGCTGACCCCTCTGGGCACGCGCTTGAGGGTGGGGGCCACAGGTGCACAAATCCGCAACAACTCACCGGATGGCAGTGATCCGAACCAGCAGCAACTGGGTTCGGAGCGTTCGGGTACGCTGACTTCCTTGGGCATCTCGGTGGAACAACCTCTGCTGAAAGGGTTGGGATTTGCCTCCAACCTGGCTTCCCTCAGGTTGGCTGCTCGCCAATCGGAGATCGCCTTCCAGGATTACCGGCGGCAGCTCATGCAAGTCGTGGCGGAGGCCGAGCTTGCCTATTGGGATTTGTATTATGCTCAACAAGAACTGCAATTGACAGGGGAATCCGTGGAGTTGGCTGAAACACTCCTAAGCGATTCGCAAGCCAGCCATGATGCGGGACGGGGTTCCATGTTGGATGTTTTGGAAGCCGAAGCAGGGGTAGCTCTACGCAAAACCCGTCAAAGCGATTCCCTGCAAAAGTGTGTTGAGGCAATGAATCGGCTGGCCTCATTCTTTGGCGGTGTGCCGCGGCAGAATGGTACGGGATTTGTCGCTGTGGACGCCCCGGTATCTGATCCTGTGGAAACCTCCTTTCAGGCGGGGATTCGAACCGCTTATCACAGGAATCCTGATTTGTTGAAAGCCCGACTACAGAAGGAACAGGAACGCATTCGCCTGGGATATGCCAAAAACCAGCGATTACCGGAATTGAACCTGACGGCGGGGGTGGACATGTCCGGACACGGACAGGACTGGAAAAAGTCAGCTGAGGATGTGAAGGGGCTTTATTTCCCTGCTTGGCAGGTTGGGCTTGTTTTCAGGGTGCCGATTTGGGGTGACGTGCGGGGGAAGAACGAATTGAGGGCCTCCCAGCTTCGCTTGATGGAAATCGAGCGCAATGAAGCCAACCTCCTCAACCAGATGCGGGCCGGATGCGATACGGCGGAACGGCGGGTTGAGTCGAGTTATACCACTGCCCGCAGCCTCGAAAGGGTGGTTGAGTTCAGGGAGAATCTTCTGCAGACTCGCATGCAAAGCCGCGATATCGGGCGAATGGATGCCAGAAGCGTTCTGGAAGCTGAGCAAGAGCTCTTCGTAGCCAAACTTGAACAGCTGCAGAGCGAAATTGAATATCAACGTGCGCTATTGGAGCTTCAGATCATCACCGGAAACCTGCTCGACCTGAGAGGGCTTGAAGTGAGCTTTGGGGAACTGGATTACCGGACTCGCCGGTGGGTCGATGGTGCGGAAGTGGAATCGACCGGGCTGACTTATATGAAGCCGGATTTAACACGCCTCGCAGATGTTTATGATCAACCATTCGAGGGGGATTCCGGGAAGATGCCATGGATGGGTATTGACTGGGGGCATTGGGAAAATGACTTGCCATACGAGGCAACCGAGAAGGAGGAACTTCAAAATGATAGAGAAAAAGACAGCAACGTTCGGCGCTCTCGCCGCTTTGGGTCTAATTATACTCCATGAATCGACATTCGCGGAAGTGGTCCGCTGCTTGACGGAGCCGATTCGCGATGTTGAAATGAGTACGATCGTCCCCGGTACTGTAGCGAATATTCACTACGGAGAGGGAAACCATGTCCGGACCGGGGAAATTGTCATCGAGCTTGAATCCCGGAGCGAGAAGATCGACATCGAGAGGCGTTCCGTCCTGTCGGAGAATCTGCAAGCCACCCTGGAACGTTCGGAAATGCTGCTGGCAAACACCAGCTCGATCTCCATGGAGGAAGTGGACGAGGCGCGCAGCGAATACCGTATCTCAAAACTGGAATTGGATCTGGCCCGGGAAGCGTTGAACAAGAAACAGGTAAAAGCACCCTTTGACGGCGTGGTGACGGAATTACCCTTGGAAGTTGGCGAGTACTGTGAACCTCCAGAGATCATCCTGCGATTGGTCGATACCAGCCGCTTTTATTGTGTTAGCAACATTGACCCATCGATGGCAACCGGACTGAAATTGAACGATCCTGTGGTTTACATAGCCGGCAACGGATTTGGTGGGAGCAGATTGCCGGGCGAAATCGTTTTTATTTCCCCCGTGGTGGATCCGGCCAGCGGACTGTTACGCATCAAGGCGGTGTTTGCCAATCCGGAGGGTTTGATTCGCCCGGGAGAGGGTGGTTTTCTTGAATTACCGGAGGAGGACTGACCATGTCCAGTGAATCCGACAAGACTGGCTCCTTTGAGGAAGCGCTGGAACAACTGGCTGCGCTCAAGCGGTTTTCCGGTCCACCAGAGATATTCTGGCAGACCTACATTGACGTCCTGGTGACCATCGGGAGCGCCCGGTTTGGCCTGGTTGTGCGAAAGCGCCCGAAGGCGGATACTGGATGGCGCAAAGTCGTGGCTTCCCCGGCAAACCTTGGTGGAGAGGGGCTCACCTCGTTTTTTTCCGCCGTTGAGCCCCTGTGTGATTCCGCACTGGAGCAAGGGGAGGTTTTACGTGAAATTGCACCGAAGAAGGAGGGCGATTCACCCGAGTTGGGCATCGCCATGAAGCTTGAGACGGGCCGCGAAAGCGAGCAGTGGGTGGCTGTCTTCCTGATGACCGGACTGAGTACCGAGGAAGTGGACGAGGCCATGAAGCGCTTGCTGCTGGCCAATTGTCTCCCTGCCGATGTTCAGCATTACCAGAGCTCAAACCGCGCACCCGGTGCGGCATCACAGGCAGCATCAGTGGTGGACCTCGTCGTCATGCTTGATGGCAAACGCAAATTCCTCGAGATGGCCATGGTTTTCGTCAACGAGCTGGCCGGTCAGCATTCCTGCGATCGGGTCAGTCTGGGATGGGAGAAACGGGGCTACGTCCGGTTACAGGCGCTGAGCCATTCGGACAAGTTCGAGCGCAAAATGCAGGTTGTGAACGACCTCGAGAAAGCGATGGAAGAAGCGTTTGATCAGGATGAGGAAATTTACTGGCCTGCCCTGGAAGGCGAGTCGGTGGTGACAAGGGATCACGAGGCCTTTGCCAAAAAGCAAGGAGTGAAACACCTGTGCTCGATTCCAATGCGGGTGGATGGTGAGCCGCTGGGTGTGGTCACGCTTGAGCGTGAATCGGAGCCCTTTCTGAGTAATGAGATTCGGTTGCTGCGCATCACCGCGGATCTGGCCGCTCCCCGCCTGGCGGACCTGGGGAAATCCGATCGTTGGTTTGGTGCGCGTTTTGCCAGTTGGTGTAAAGGTCTTGCGGCAAAAGTGGTGGGTCCGGAAAAAACTTGGGCCAAGGTGCTCGCGGCATCCGGTGCAATCGGACTGGCCGTCCTGTTTTTTGGAGGAATGAACTACCGGGTGGAAGCCCCCTTCGCGCTGCGAACGGAAGACGTGGCCTACATGTCGGCTCCCTATGACGGGTACATTTCCGAAGTGGACGCCGAGATAGGGGACACTTTCCGGGCCGGATCACGGTTGCTTTCCCTTGATACCCGGGACCTCCTGCTGGAAGAGGCCGCGGCCTCCGCGGACCTGTCCCGCTATGTCCGGGAAGAGGAAAAGGCACGTGCCACGAACCAGCTGGCGGAAATGCGGATCTACGGTGCACAGGCTGAGCAGGCCCGCGTTCGGTTGGAATCCGTGCGATACCATTTATCGCAGGCGGATATCCTTACCCCATTTGATGCGTACGTTGTTGAGGGGGAATTGAAAAAACGCCTGGGAGCTCCCGTCAAACAGGGAGATATCCTTTTCCGCATTGCTCGCCTGGACAAGCTTTACGTTGAGTGCAAGGTCGATGAGCGGGATATCCATGAAGTCAGTGTGGATGCGGCCGTGGAGATTGCCTTCACCAGCCAGCCGAAGGAGAAATTCCCCGCCAAGGTGGTCTTGATAGAGCCTGTCGCGACCACCGATCAGACTGACAATATATTCATTGTCCGATGTGAACTTGCGCAGGCCCCGGAAGACTGGTGGCGACCCGGAATGGGAGGGATTTCGAAAATCGAAGCCGGTCACCGGACCTTCTTCTGGATCATATTCCATCGGACAATTGATTTCTTGAGGCTATTCTTCTGGTTGTGACCCATGGCAGAAATTCCATCCACCTATAGCGAGTCCTGGTTTAGGATTGCCCAGCAACGGGTGAGCCTGAGGGCGCACGTCCGCGTTCATCGCCAGTTTTTCCGCGGGGAACGCTGGTATGTGCTACAAGATCCTTTCAACAACCAGTATTTCCGGGTGCGCCCGCCCGCCTATGAGTTTCTTGCCCGGTTACGACCAGACCGGACGGTGGATGCGGTCTGGAAGGAAACCTTTGAGGCGGATCCGGACAATGCCCCCGGACAGGAGGAAGTGATCCGGCTCCTGGCCCAGCTCTACGGGGCCAACCTTTTGCACTCCTCCCTGGCACCGGACAGCGCAAGACTCTTTGAACGCTTTACAAAAAGGCGCCAGCGGGAACGGAAAGCGTTCTTTCGCAGCATCATGTTTGCCCGTATTCCCCTGTTTGATCCGGATCATTTCCTGAAACGGGCAATGCCTGTGGGCAAAGCTTTGTTCAGTTGGTTGGGCTTGCTGGTGTGGCTGGTTGTTGTGGGTGCCGCCATGAAAGTGGTCATTGACAACTTTTCCGACCTGAAAGACCAAACGGAAGGTGTCCTTGCTCCGGACAACCTGTTCTGGCTCTACGTGGGCCTTGTCATCATCAAGGCGGTGCACGAATTCGGACACGCCTTTGCCTGCCGCCGCTTTGGTGGAGAAGTCCACACGATGGGGATCATGTTTTTGCTCTTTACCCCGATTCCGTACATGGATGCGACTGCTTCATGGGCCTTCAGGAGTCGCTGGCAGCGGGCGCTCGTGGGAGCGGCGGGAATGATTGTGGAAGTTTTTGTCGCTTCACTGGCGACATTCGTCTGGGTCAGTACGAGCCCGGGAACGATCCACAGCCTCGCCTACAACATGATGCTGGTGGCATCGGTTTCGACGGTTTTATTCAACGCCAATCCGCTTCTTCGCTTTGATGGATACTATATCCTTTCGGATCTGCTGGATATTCCGAATCTGCACCAGCGCTCTACAGGCCTCCTGAAGCATGGTATCGAGTATTATTGTTTTGGATACAAGAAATCGACCAACCCGGCACGCTCCCGAAGGGAGACAGTCTGGCTGGCCGTGTTTGCGGTGGCGAGTTGGATTTACAAAGTCATCATCTTCACAACCATCCTCTTTTTCCTGGCCGACCGGTTCCTGATTCTCGGAATGATCATGGCTGTCGTTTGCGCGGTGGCATGGATTTGTGTCCCAATTTACAAGCTGATCGTTTACCTCGCCAGCAGCCCCAAACTGGAGCGCACCCGGTTCCGGGCTGTGTCGGTGGTGTTGGGATTCCTTCTGTTCCTGATGCTGGTTCTGGACGTCATTCCATTTCCCAACCGGTTCCGCTCACCCGGAGTCCTGCAAGCATACGAGCACTCCCTGGTTGTCACGGGTGTGTCGGGAAGGATTGCCGAAGCGGTGACCCTTGATGGATCGGATGTGGTCAAGGGGCAGCCCCTGTTCCGGATGTCCAATCGTGATTTGGAATTGCAAATTGAAGCGGCCCGGGCACAGCTGGCGCAAACGGAGTCGATGATCCTCCGGGCCATGAAAGAGAATTCAGCTGATTTGAAACCCCTCCGTAGCCGTGAGGAGGCAACTCGGAAATTACTGAAGCGGTTACTCGAATCGCAGACTGAGTTGGTCGTCCGGGCCGGCCATTCGGGTGTCTGGGTAGCGCCCGGCATCGAGGACCTTGTCGGGTCCTGGCATGAACGGGGCAAGCCGATCGGGCAGATCGTCAATCAATCCAGATTTTATTTCAGTGCGATTATTTCGCAAAAGGAAGCATCCCGTCTTTTCACGGATGAGATTCGCGATTCCGAAGTGAAAATGTACGGTCAAGCGGGCGAAACACTGATGGTGGTCGAGCAAACCGTCATTCCCGCCGACCAGCAGAACCTTCCTTCCGCTGCGATCGGTTGGGCTGGCGGGGGCGAAGTCGCGGTCGACTTGCAGGATAAATCGGGCACAAAAGCGGTGGAGCCGTTCTTTGAGGTCCGGTCAACGGTTGTTGGGAGTGAGGATCTGGTCATGCTGCATGGAAAGGGTGGGCGCATCCGCTTTGACCTGCCTCCGGAACCATTGCTTCGGCAGTGGGTGAGGAAATTACGGCAACTTCTCCAACAACGCTATGGCATATGAACGCCATCTCACGAGAGTACAGACCCTGTCAGATCAGCCACGTCAAGGATCCTCCGGGCGGGCTTGATGGATGGGTGGATCACGCCATTGGGGTTCGCCGGCGCCGCGCCGGTTTGCTCCGGGATCTGCGGGCTGAGGCGGGCGTCATCGACCGGCTCGACGAAGATTGGAAGTTCTTATCCGACCAGGCCTTGAAAAGGCACTTGGAGGAGTACCGTGATACCTTCCGCCGCTCCGGCCGGGATTCAGAAGCGTGCTTGCCGCATGCGCTCGCAGCCATTCGGGAGGCGGCCCATCGCTTGACGGGGCTTCGTCCGTTCACGGTGCAAATCATGGGGGCGCTGGCCTTGCACAGGGGTTACCTTGCGGAGATGGCAACGGGTGAAGGGAAGACGTTGACGGCGGCCTTGGCCGGGGTACTGGCCGGGTGGTCCGGCAAGCCTTGCCACGTGATTACCGTCAACGACTATCTAGCCAAGCGGGATGCGGAGTGGTTCAAGTCCCTGTATGAATTCTGTTCGGTTTCAGTCGGATATGTAACCAGCATCATGAAACCGGAGGACCGGGTCCGCGGATACTCGAATGACGTGACCTATACCACCAGCAAGGAAGTTGTCGCGGACTTCCTCCGGGACCGTCTGAAGCTGGGTGAGCACCAGCATCCAACCCGCCGGCTGCTGCAGCGCCATCTGCACCCGCATCGGACGGATCTGAGTTTGGTCATGCGTGGGCTGCACACGGCAATCGTGGACGAGGCGGACAGTGTTTTGATCGATGAGGCGGTGACACCCCTTATCATTTCCGCCCCGACGGACAATAAACTCCTTCATCAAGTGTACAAGGTTGTTTGGACGATAGCAAATGGACTGGAGAGGGATGTCCATTACACGGTCGATCTGCGTTACAAGGAAGTGAACCTGCTTCCTGAGGGCAAGGCTGCGGTCGAAGCGAAGGCCCACATACTCCCGGAGCGATGGAGAGGGGCATCCCGGCCCATGGAGCTGGTCGAGCAGGCCCTCAATGCGCGTGAGTTCTTCAAACGAGGGAAACAGTACGTGGTGCAGCAAAACAAGGTGGTCATTGTTGACGAGTTTTCGGGCAGGATGATGCCCATGCGAAAGTGGAGACACGGATTGCACCAGGCCATCGAGGCAAAGGAAGGGATCCCGATTTCTTCGGTCGACCAAACCCTGGCCCGCTTGAGCTTTCAGCGTTATTACCGACTCTATAAAAAACTCTCTGGAATGACCGGGACCGCCCACGAGTCAGCCGCTGAACTTTGGCACACCTATCATTTGCCTGTGATTCGCATTCCGACAAACAGGCCGGTTGTTCGAACCCATTTGCCGGATCGCATTTACGGGACCCTCGGGGAAAAGCTGGAGGCGATTGTGGCAGAGGTTGAGCGCTGTCACCAGAAAGGCCAGCCGGTGTTGGTAGGAACTCGGAACGTGGCCACCAGTCAAACCCTTGCCAAACGGCTTCACGCGGAGGGTTTTAAAGTGAATCTGCTCAACGCCCTCAATGACCGCCAGGAGGCGAAGATCATATCCCTTGCAGGAGAGCGTGGTGCGATCACCATCGCCACCAACATGGCGGGTCGTGGCACCGACATTAAACTGGCGGAGGGGGTGGCTGAACTCGGGGGGCTGCATGTGATCGCCTCTGAGCGGCACGAGGCACGCCGCATTGACCGCCAATTGTTCGGCCGATCTGGTCGACAAGGGGATCCCGGAACGGCGGTTGCCTTCATTTCCTGTGAAGACGAATTGCTTCTGAGATTTGCTCCCAAATGGCTCAATCATGTCTTCTCATGGTCCATGAGAAAACGCCTGCCGGGATCCCGGATGATGGGTGAATTCACCAACGCTTTCATGCAATGGAAGGCCCAGAGAGTGGCATTCTATTCACGTAGAGCGGTCATGAAAATGGATACCTGGCTGGATGAGGCCATCTCGTTCACGGGGAAGTCTTTGCTCTGATTTCGGCAGGAAAATTATTTCCTTGATGGTGAACACCTTAGGGTGAACACCTTGATAATGTTTGACAAGTGGAGCGGTTTTTTTCAGATAATAGCCTACCGCAGGCGTGCAAATACGGCCGAATCGTTAATCTTCACAGTGTGGGCCAAGACCTGGAAGTTGACTGATTGGCTGGCGCGGAGGCGGGACTCTCGCAATGAAAAGCCATCTCCAGAGTGGGGGCCAGTTTGGCCTCGAGGGCCTTGAGCCCCGGTTGCTTTTGTCAGCTGATCCCATTGGTGAATTGCTTGTTGAAGAACGAGAAAGTGAGATCGATTCAACTGAGATCGTTGTAACTGAGACCTATGATTCAGTCGCTCAGGATCAAGACGCTGCTGAATCCCACGATATCTTTGCGGATTTGGATGACCAGCCTTTGCCGGGTGCCACTGGAGCGGATCCGGATTCAGGACAACAGGATGCCACCACGACTGCGGAACCCACAGGCCTCTACACCATCTCAAGGGGTGGGTACAGTAGTGATCCCAGTGCTTTATCCGCCACTGCCTTTTCCGGTCATTCATCGATTATGGCCGATCGCATGATCAAAGTATTGCATGCCGGCAATGGCCCGCCCAGCGGTGATTCTGCTTATTCGACCACTTTTATCGGGGAGTCTGGTGTCCCCAGTTTTCTAAACGAAGCAGCCGTTGACAGCGTGCTGAGGCAGGCCGTTTCCAATTGGTCTGCGTACGCGACCACACCAGAGCAAATTGAGAGGCTTTCCTCCTTTACGCTTTCCTTTGCTGACCTGCCAACTGGAGTTCTTGGACAGGCGGAAGGCTATAACATTACAATTGATGCTGATGCATCCGGTCTCGGCTGGTTTGTCGATTCCACCCCGTGGGAGCATTCTGAGTTTCTGCGTCAACCCGGTGGACTTTATGCTGGTGGGCAAGGAGTTGACCTGCTGACAATCATCTCCCACGAAGTTGGCCATGTGCTGGGCCTTGGGCATGGTCATGGATTAATGGCTGAGTCCTTCAGTTCAGGAGAACGCTTCCTGATCTCGGAAGACACCATCCTCGCTCAGCACCCTCATCTGCATCAAGGCGTTCAGTATGCACTGGCTGACCAAGTTGAAGGTGGGCTGGGTGACTTGAGCGATGCGCTCTGGGAGGTTGTCTCAACGGACGACAACTTCACGGATCCCCACATTCCGGGTGTCCGCTTCGATGACGTGGACACGGGCGAGGTCACCCCGACGGTCCTTGATGGCCTGCAACTGGACGTGAACCAGCGTCCCGGGGCGACCACCTACCTGAGCAATTCCACCGCGATCGCCTTTGCCAATGCATTCCTGGGGACATCGATCACAGGGCCCGAAGACTTGGCCGGGATTGCCGATGCGTTGAATCATCCGAATTTTGTATCTGAATTTGACTATCCGTCCGATCCCTTCGTCCTGATTGAGATTGCTTTTGCCCTGTTGGATCTGGATGAGAGTGGGGCCGTTGATCTCAATGAGGCTTATAGTGTTCTGGTAGCCGGCCAGCTGACGGATTTCATCAATGACTTCCCGACCACCAAGTATGTCTGGGATGCAGGGGATGAGGAACTGGATGCGGTATCGACTACCTTTGCCGACTTGCGGAACGGATTCACCAACCAGGTCCATGGGGGAGGAGCCGGTACGTCTTATGGCGGATTTACGGACTATATGGATGACCTGGCGGAGCCGTCTTATCTCGACAGCTACATCGACTTGTTTGTCACAGGAGTGACCGATGTTTCGGACGGCAATGAACTTTCCTATGAAGTCACCTTCACCGTCTCCTTTGTCGACGAATACCTTATTGATTTGGGCATAGCGGTGGAAGAACTCGAAATCGACCTGCCTGACCGGACTTATGATCCAGCCGCTGCCGGTGATCCCTATTTTGATCCGGAACCGGTCACCGACCTTGTCGGGACCCTGTCCATGCCCATGACCTTCACGGCCACCTCCACCGGATTCAGTTTCGGGGTGCAGGATGACTTCATCTACCGGGTCGACATCTTCAAGGACATGGAGAACCTGACCGTTAACGTGGGATTCTTGGGGATGTTCGGAGGCACTGGTGCGGAAATGAACTTCAACCTGCCGACCAACATCGAGATCACGGATCCCAGCAGTCCCTATCATTTGGGATTTGGTCAACCGGACTTTACCGCAGGTGAGGACGGAGTCATTGAATTCACCTCAGGGGCAGTCAGCGCGACCTTTGCTCTTGATGCCGAGGACACGATTCTTGTCAGTGATGTCATATTCAGCCTTGGATTCGGGACGCAAGGTGCAGACCCCGTTGAGGTCACCGTGACAGCGGCCAGCACAGCGGATAATTATGATGAATTGATTCCAACCGATGCGGCAACCGCCCGGGCAAACCTCGTCGCGGATGTTAATTCCGCCCTGGCCAGCGCTGGATTGGGGAGTGTCATTTCCGCCAGCCTGGATCTGGATGGCAAGATCGTCCTGACGTTGGCCACCACCGATGCCGGTGCCCTGGGATTTATTTCGCAAGAGCAGTTTGCCGCCGCTGGCAACACGTTGACTGCAGACAATGTTATTGGTGTCGACTTCCTCTCCACGGATGACGAGGACTTCGAAGGGGCGATTCTGGTATCGATTTCCGGAGCCACGCCGGTTCTCATCACTTTCTCCTTCACCGTATCGGGCGCTGATGCCGCAACGCGCAGGACCAGCTTTGTTGACCAGGCAAATGATGCCATTGATGCCGCTCTGGGAGCGGGGGTTCTCGAATTGACCCTGAGTGGAACCGACGAGGTCGAACTGACACCCGATGACGGTCTGGATACTTTGGAGATCACGCGGACGGTTGACATGCAGGCCACCTTTGAAATCACCAAGGCCGAGTTTGATGCCGTCATTCCGGACCATCCTGACAAGCTGTTCAATGTATACCCGGATCCCGACGCCGATTTCTTTGAAATTGATCTTCCGCTTGGAGTGAAATCCGGGATCACGGTCACCAACGGAAGCCTCGCCGGGCAGGATATATACATCACTGCCGATTTCCGGGTGGATGACGGCGGAACCATCGTCTACCCAATGGAGGCCGACATCGAGGAAGACTATATTGAGCAACTTCGATTCGACCTCGGACAGTATCTGGAATTGACGGGAACCGCACTCAGCACCTTTGAACTGAACCCGGCCGCCTATTCATTCCAGAAACTGCTCGATTTCAACGTCATTGGACCGGCTGAAGTCATCAACCTGATCGGGCAATTGAAGGGATGGCTGGATCGCTTGCCGACCACCAGCATGCTGGCCGGATTCGACATTCCGTTCTCAGAGGCAACACTGGGCGACCTGCTCGACTTTGCCGGGGTGCTTCAGGATGCCGTCTTGTTTGACGACAACGGAAACGGCATGGAAGCGCCTGACGATCCGGAATTCGATGATGTGGGGCGTCTGCTTTATTATCTGGAGGACCTTGACGAAACCATTCTTTCCGTGGCCTTTGCTACCGCACAGGAATTCGCCAAAGTCCTGAACGATCTGCCTCACGTAACCGTTGACGGAGGCGTAGCCCATTATGATGTCGGTGAACAGGAACTGACCTACGATGTTCGGGTCGAAGGCAATGGACCCCTTGTCACAGCCCCAATTGATTTTGAGCTCGATCTTGATCCGTTGTTCGATTTGTCAGCCATTGCGGACACGTATCTTGCCACGGCCCTATATGTCGAAGCGACTATCGGTTTCGACCTTGCCCCATCCGCCACATTTTCCGAGTCCGATCCGCTTTCAACCCTTAACAACGGGGACGGGGTCATCATCCGGACCGGCCTTGGCCTTACCGGGTATGATGATGTGGCGCGAATCTTTGGACGCCTGAGTGACGATGCCACCTTCACCTTGACCACCTATGATCCCTCGGCCACGACCCGGGACGTCAGGATCTACAGCACGATGGGACCCGATCCATTTGATCCGTCAACCACATTGGATCTTGTGACGCATACTTTCACATATGCGGATCATGGCTTTGTGACGGGGGACGTTGTCACTTATGGAAAGGGCACCGGAGACGAAATTGAGGGACTACTGGACGGTACCGATTACTATGTCATCGTGATTGATACCGTGTCCTTCCAGTTGGCGGCCTCCTATGCGGACGCTACAGCGGAAACACCCGTGCCGATTGAGCCCACCACACAAGGAACCGGCACCAATCATACGTTGCAACATCCGTACCACACATCGGACAACCTGACCACCCAGGACCTTCTGGATGATATTGATGCCGCATTGGCGGAAGCAGGATTTGGTTCCGACATTGAAGCGCGTGAGGTGGCTGGTCGCATCGCCCTCGAAGCTGTCAGCGGGATCGATAAATTCACAATAGAGGTGGATACGGATGATCCTGCCTATCTTGAGCTGGGTCTGCTGACAACGGCTGCATCTACCGTATTCCTGACTGGGGCGGTCGTTGACACGACGACCCTTCCAACCTCCGCTTCCTTCGGGATCAAGATGAACGGTGCTATTCTTGGATACACCATCAATGTTGATCTGTCCGGTGCCAGCAATGTCGGGGACATTGTGGACGACATCAATGCCGGTCTGGCTGCGGCTGTACCGGATGCCGTTGCGGGTACCGTCGACTTGACCGGAATGATCATTGCCGGACGAAACGGAAACCGGCTGGTTCTCGCCGCGGTTGATTCCGCCATTGATGTTTTTGAGATCAGCAACAAGACCAATACGGATGCGCTGGGTCTGCACAGTGATCAGCTGGAAGACGAACAAGTTGGAAGCGTATTCCTCAGCCAGGTAGCCGGTGTCTTCGTGGTCGGTGAAAACTTCCTTGATCCCGAAACGCATCCCAACGCTCCCCTCGGCCTGGCCTTCGGCAGACTGCCCGGTAGCGCGCCTGCTGATATCATTGACATCGATATTACTTTGACGGGTGTTGGCGGTCCTTATTCGGGCACCATTTCCTTGAATCCGGATGACACCGAGGACTTCACCGCGCTGCAGGACCTGGTCGACTATATTGACGGGAAAATCGTCGGTGACCTCGCCGACAGGATTAAGCCCTTCCTGATCAGTTCATCCGAAATCGGGTTGCGGGTCATTTCCGGCGACATAACCAGCATTGAAATCACCAGTGGCAGTGACCTGCTTGGCTTGCCAACCGGGTTATCCGCTGACGGACCCCTCCTGATCGGTGGAAGCCGGGATGCTCCGGCCTATTACGGTCCGGCCTCCGATGCGGTGTTTACCATTGATTATGATGTGGGCGGACTTGCCCAGACACCGGTCATTGTAACCGTGCCGGTTGCTGAGACACTGACCAATTCCTTTGTTTTCGATCTGGTCGCTGACGTGAACCAGTCCATGAACGTTGCATTTGGTGGCTCATCCTCGAATCCATTCCGGGCAACCTTTGATGGGCAACGGCTGGTTATTCTGGCCAAGGATGATTCCAACATAACCTATTTCCAAATCTCCTCCGATGAAACGAACAGCACCGTGACGGAATTGAAGTTGCGGGATCATGTCGCTGACGGTGGTGGAACGGAAATCGTGGTAGCGGATAACGCGGACCTGCTCGTCTTTGCCCGCGATGGTGAGATCCACAGGGTTTCCCTCGACAATGCCGCCGATATCCAAGGCGTGATTGACGCTTTGAAGGCGGCTGGATCCGGTGCCGACCTCGATGCGGGATTGAATGACGCCAGCACGGGTCTGTACGTAGAGGACTTGACTGCTCCCGGAGACGTGGTCCCCGGAAACCTCTTCCGTATTGAATCCGTCAATGCTTCCCGTGCTGTCTACGGATTGGGAATACAGGCATCAGACATCAGCAACATGCTGGCCTTCTCCAGCCTTGCCCTCGATGTCGATTCGGTAATCGAGGATGGACGCATTGACGGGGACGAAATAGGTACGCTTGATCTGGAGGACCGCCTCTTTATCGAACAGATCGACGAGGACACACCCATCCTGCAGGCGAGTGTCTTTGTTTACATGAATTTGAATACGGCCGGTGATCCACCGACATCAGAAGCGCAAGGCCGGTACGGATTTGTCGGAATTGAATTAACCAGCAAGGAAACCCAGTGGTCTGGACGTGTTGGAATCGACCTGAATCTAAATGATGACTCCGAAAGGAAATTCACTTTGGCGGAATTGCTGGATGCGATCAGCATTGATGTCAACCAGGACAAGGTCGTCGACATCTTTGATCTGCACGAGGTCCTCGAATTCCCCGAGTTTGATGCGGAATCCATCCTGACTTACAATGACTACCTTGATTTCTACCTGACTTTGCTCGACGGATTAGCTCCTGGCACAATCACCTTGGGAACGCCACCTCTGCCATCGCCTCCGACCGAGATCCGGATGACCTTCACGGATATTGGCGACCCGTTCAACATGGTCCCGGGAACGGCTGCCTTCGATGCTTCTGACACGAACATCATCGATGCCACGGGAGACTTCATCACCCTTACTGGTCATGGATTCACTGACGGGGATAAAGTGACTTACCGTGCCGGTGCTGGTGGAACAGTGATCAACGGGCTTGAAGACAACACGGTCTATTACGTCAATGTCCTCAACGGAAATGAATTCCAGTTGTCGCTGTCACGGTCTGGTGCCTTGAACGACTCTTCCTACATTGAAATTGACGTAGGAGTTGGAACCGAACACCGCTTCCTCCGGTTCGACCCGATTGAACCGGACATTGATGTCACGGGTACCCATCTTGGCGAGCTGGCTAATTTCGCGGATGTCGACTTCGAGCATATCCTTGCCGCGTTTGAGAAGCTGAGTGAGTTCCTGAATGAATTTGCTGCCCAAAGTTTCCTCAATGATCCGTTGCCGGTCATCGGACTGAGTTTCAATGACCTGCTTGATATCGCCACCGGATTTGCCGCTGCCGTCACGGACCTGACCAACAATCCGGCCGCAACCATCCAGTCACTGACACAAAAATTGCGTGAATCCTTCGGGCTGCCGCCGGATGCCGACATCATCAAGCTTGAATTGGTGGACGACGGTGACGTTGAAGGCACCGCGGATGAAAGTGACATGCTGAAAGTCAGCCTGATGATCTCCCAGCAGTACACGGAGTCCCTGATGGTTGATCTCGATTTGAGTGACCAACTCAACATCGGCACCTTTGGTGGAATCAGCCTGCTGGGCCGTGCCGGCCTGGGTGCGCAAGTCACTTTGGATGCCATCTTCTCCGTTGGAATTGATCTGGATGATGACGGAGGCGGGGACACCTTTGGGGAAGTCTTCCTCTTCACGCATGAGGACGATACCAGTATTTTCTTCACGGTTGATGCCACCAGTACGGATATTACCTTCAACGCTTCCCTCGGACCGTTAGGGGTTGCCATCATCGGTGGTGACGGGCGCATCGACTTGCAGGTGGGATTCAGTGATCAGGATGCCGTGGCAGGTGACTCGGTAGCCTTGTCCGATCCGCTGGCCGCGTTTGGTGGATTTGAACCGACCCTCGGTAGCGTAGGGGGCCAGGCTTTCATCATCAATCTGCCGATTTACTTCCCGACTCCTTCAACCTACGTCGGTGACATCCTCTTCGAGGCGGACATCGATCTGGATAACGGCGTACACGACGTCAACGTTGACATTCCCACTGAACTGCTTGACCCCGATTTCTACACGAATTTCGGAATCATGAGCTCACTGCCGTTGGCGGTGGATGCCCTGGACCTGCTCCTGGAAACCTTGCAGGACATCATGTCGGGGCAAATCTTCGGGCTCGAGTTACCGTTGATCGGTGACAACCTCGCCGATGGAGTCCAGTTCATCGAGGATCTGCGATATGAAGTCATCGCCCCATTCCAGAACCTGATTGAGAGCACGCCCAAAACCGAAGAGGACCTGGCTCTCCTTGTTCAAGGATTCCTGTTCGGCATACTCGGTGAAGGAAAGGGTGCCAATCTCCTTGATCGCTTCCCTGAACTGGACACGCTTCTTCCCACCAATGGGTTGGGCATCCTTATTGATCCGCTGACAGGCAGCCCACTCTCGGATGCCGACTTGCCGGCTCCAGGTGTTGATTTCGAGACGTTCAAATCGATCATAGAAGGCTTTATCGATATCATCATCGACCTTGGTAACTCGGAAGTGGTATGGGACTTCGAAATCGGCGATACCTACTCCCCCGATGCGAATTTCAACTTCGATCTCGGATTCCCCGGCCTCGGGTTCGGAATTGATGGAGGGGTCGGCCTCGAAGTCACTTGGAACCTCGGTCTTGGATTCGGGATCAGCACGGAAGAGGGCCCGTTCATCAACATCGACCGGCGGGATGGATCAAACAATCCGATTCCCGAACTGAGCATTTCCGTTGATGCCGGATTCGCCCCGGGATCCAGCCTCGGTGGGCAACTGGGATTCCTGCAATTCTCAGCCACCGCCGATGGGGATGACCTGACGAATGGTCAAGGCCTGTCCGTTCCCAACGGTATCGATGACACCAACCATATTTTTGCCAATTTCACCCTCGACCTGACCAATGGAAGCAATCCCAGCGACACGCGCCTGAGTTTCTTTGAACTGGGTGACTTGAAACCGGTGATTGGCATGGCCAGTGGGGCCTCCTTGCGACTCGATCTGGAGCTTGCTTTCAACAAGGAAATTTTGCCGGATGTCATCTCGGCCATCCTGCCTGCGCTTGTTGCCAAATTCGAATTTGACTGGGGGATCACCAGCAACAACGTCTTTGACAGCTTTGAAGCAGATGGTGAGACCGGGCTTTCATTTGAAGACGCCTTTGTCAAAGGACTGACCAATGTCCGCTTCCTGGATGTTGGCTTGGATCTCGGTTCGTTCCTCGGTGATTTCCTTGGACCGATCGTTGCTCAGATTCAAGAAGTGACGGGTCCGCTGCAGCCGATCATTGACGTGCTGACCGCCCCGATTCCGGTCATATCCGATCTTGCTGGAAAGCCCATCTCGCTGATCGACATCGCTTCTACCTTTGGTGAGTTCGATCCTGGCCTGATTTATGCCTTGGCCGATCTCATTACTTTTGTGAATTCGATTCCCGCCAATCCCGGATCGATCATTCTTCCCATTGAAGACGAATTCATCCTCGTTGGCAGCGGCTTGTTCGGGGACACTTACAAGGATCTCCTGGCCGATGACACATTCAATTTCGCCAGCGCCCTTGATCCGGATTCCTCCAACTTCATTAGTGGACTCGAGACGGCCTTCAATGGCCTGACCAGTGATCTTGACGGAATTTTCAATGAGGCTGGAGAGTTCGTATCCAGTGTGTTTGACGGAGCCTTCGGTGGTGATGAAGCGGCCAAGAACTCTCCCGAAGCCGATTCGGTTGGCAGCCTCTTTGGCGGCGACTTTAATTCAGAGGAACGCGGCGGATTCGCCTTCCCGTTCCTTGAAGATCCCGTTTCCATCCTGGGTGCCTTGCTGGGACGGCCTATTGTGCTTGTAACCTATGACCTGCCTCCATTGGTCGTTGAATTCTCATGGGAACAAAGTTTCATGATCTACGGCCCGCTCTGGGGGAACATCGGCGCTGGCCTGGGGGTGAAAATCGATCTGGCATTTGGCTATGACACCTACGGGGTACAGAAGTTTGTCGAAGGCGGATTTGAAAATCCATTGGATCTTCTGGCTGGTCTCTTTATCAGCGACACCGATAACCCGGATGGCAGTGGCACCGATGTGCCGGAATTGATCCTCAAGGGTGAGATTTCAGTCGGGGCAGAGTTGAACGCCGGTGTAGCGAGTGCGGGAATACAAGCGGCAATTGCCCTGACCTTTAACTTTGATTTGAACGATCCGGACAGTGATGGACGTGTCCGCATTGCAGAGCTGCTCGGGAACTTCCTGTATGAGTTCCGCGAAGGCTCACCCTTGTTGGCCCCGTTGGCGATATTCGACATCTACGGCGATATCTCCTTCCAATTACGCGCATATCTGAAAATCCTTGGCGCCAAATTCACTTTCGAAATCACACCACCGATCGTCCTCATTGAGTTCAGCATTGAATTTGACCGGCAGCCGATCCTCGCCACCGAACGCGGTGATGGAACGCTGCTCCTCAACATCGGCCCGAATTCCGAATCCCGCCTGCATGGTGATACGCGCGACATTGATGAGTCCATCAACGTTGAACAGAATGGGAACGAGTTCAAGGTATGGTCTGATCAGTTTGGTGTTCCGTATAGCGCCGCACAGAACTATTCCGGTGACAGCATCCTGGCCTACGGTGGCGAGTTTGGTGACACCATCGTCATCAACGTCAGCGTGGATGTTTACGTTGAAGGCAACAGCGGGGACGACGTCATTACCTTGAGTGGTTCCGGGCCGGCCGAAATTTACGGTGCGGAGGGTGACGACACCATCACCGGTGGTTCCGGAAAAGACGTCATCTATGGTGGCGAAGGCAACGACACCATTGATGGTGGAGCCGATGACGATATCATATTTGGTGATGAGGGCCGAATCTCGGACCGCATGATTTCTGTTTTGATTCGTGAAAAGGACGGGGAGGACACGATTAGTGGAGGTGAGGGCAATGACCTGATCTTTGGTGCGGGAGGCATCGATACCATTGGTGGTGACAATTTCGTCAACCCGGCCGATCCCGATGACGGATTGTCGGACGGTGATGACATTATCATTGGTGACGGTGGCAGAGTGATCTACCAGAGGGACATTGATGGCGATGGTGAGCTGGATGTTCTCTCAGAACCGGAATACCGGTCAACGAATTCCACCGGTGGGCGTGCTGACGTGATCCATGGTCATGGTGGAGTGGACCTGATTTACGCCGGTAAAGGCAATGATGAAGTTGACGGTGGTGCCGGCAACGACGAGATCTACGGAGAAGGTGGATTTGATTACATCGCTGGGGCCGGTAACGACGACTTGATTTACGGTGGCACAGAAAATGATGTCATCTACGGGTATCGTGAATCCTTCGATTCAAATGACCCGGGATTCCATACTGGATCCGGTGTAGATGATGGACCCGACACCATCTACGGCGAAACCGGCAATGACTTTATCCGTGGCAACAACGGCAATGACACCCTCCTCGGTGGTCGTGGAACCGACATCATCTTTGGCGACTTTGACGACGACAAGACCTTCGGTGGGGCCGACAACGATTATCTCTTTGGCGGAGCGGGTAATGATGAGTCCATCCAGGGTGGCGGTGCCAATGATATCCTCTTCGGGGATGATGGAGTGGTTGTCTTCATCGATTTCGGCTCACTGCCGTTCGCCAGTACCTTTGTCAGCAGGCTGGGTAATGAAATCGTCAGCAATGATCGCTTGATCGGCGACGGTGACTGGGATCCGAACGATCCTTATACAGACACCAACAATGCCAGCCACCATGATGAGGATCCCCGCACGCTCGATGTGATCATGACCGAGGTCAACGGAACGACCGATGGAAACGACTATGTTGTTGGTGGTGAAGGTGACGACATCGCCCTCGGTGGGGCCAAGAACGATTCCATCTACGGTGACTTTGATCCAACGGATCCTCCGGACGGACCCATTCCGGCTGATGTGGACATTCTGATTGGTGATGGTGGCCGAATCGAATTCAATGGCCGCGAACGAGATAACATCCGCTCACTGGTTGGTGCGGATGCCAGCGAGGTCGGTGTTGACCATATCTATGGAAATGGTGGAACCGATACGATTTTCGGAAGTGGTGACGGCGATTTCCTCTACGGGCGGATGGATTCAATCTACAACAGCAATCCTGCCTTGCAGGAGGACGACTCCGTTCGGGACGACGATATCATTCTCGGTGATGACGGTGAGATCGATTACGAAGCAGGCACCGGAATAATCCAGACAATCGAAACGTATTTGGGTGCCGACGCCTTGGCTGTTGGTGGTTCCGATGAAGCATACGGCAACAAGCACGACGACATCATCTTTGGCGGTATTGCCGGCGACCTTTTGAAGGGGGATGACGGCACGGACGGCGACGATGTCATGCTCGGTGACAACGGATTGATCGTCTACGAACTGGATGATGACGGGGAGCGGACCATGATCGCCACCATTGAAACAACGGATACCACCGAGGCAACCGGCGGGCCTGATACGATTGAGGGACAGGACGACAACGATGTCATTATTGGCGGAGTCAACAACGGTGGACCTGACCTCCTGTATGGCGACATGGCTACACCGACAACTGAAAGCATCGCTTTGGATGGCCAGGATATCATTCTTGGAGATAACGGGGAGTTGATCTTCAATGCCGACGGTGATCTTGATACACTCGACTTTATCCGGTCCGAATTGCTTGGCCTCGGTGGCGCGGATGAACTTTCCGGAAATGCCGGCAATGATGTGCTGATTGGCAGCACCGGTGGTGACACGATGTATGGTGACGATGCCAGCGCATCCGCTGCTGCCAGTGACGGTGAAGACATCATGCTCGGGGATAATGGTGATATCGAATTCATCGGCACTGTTGGACGGCTTCTCGTGCAGGTCATTGGCCGGGATGTCCCGTCAGCCGTTGACCTTATCACCACCACCGACGTCAGTGACGCCTATGGTGGGGCGGATACCATGTCCGGCAATGCGGTGGCAGACATCATGCTGGGTGGTGTCAATGATGGCGGAGTCGATACCATGTACGGTGATCAGGCACCTCCAACGGATGTTTCCAAATTCAATGACGGTGACGACATCCTGTTGGGTGACAATGGCCTCCTCGATTTCACACACCTGACCGATTTGGACCGCAACACCCTTGACCTGATTCAGACCTTTGAAGACACCTACGGCGGAACTGATATCATTTCCGGTAACAGGGGCCTTGACGTGGGCATTGGCGGAACCGGTGATGACACCATCTACGGTGACGATGATCCTTACAGCGCAGGGGATCTGGATCTCAACGATATCCTCATCGGGGATAACGCGGACATCTTCCTGGTAGCCGTTGGTGGTGCCAGCGGAGCCGACCTCAAGGTCGTTCTGGATGCCGCGGTGAAGACAATCGTTACCACCGACACAATTGATCCTGACAACACGGGTGGTGTGGACACGATTTCCGGCAATGCTGGAGGCGACGTGATCCTTGGTGGTGTGTATGGTGACTTGCTTTACGGCGACCGTGAAGTACCGACTCCTGAATCAACCGCTATCGACGGGGATGACATGATCCTCGGCGATAATGGATCCTTCGAATGGCTTTCAACGGGCCGCTTGAGTGAGGTAACGGGCATCGATATTGCAGCCAACAATGCAGACTTGTACAACTGGTTCAATGGCGGCGATGGCGATCCGGCCGACACGGATCTCGGGACCCTTGACCTGATCACAACCGAGCAACCCAACAGCGGCGGCCGTGACATCATCTTTGGTGATGAGGGTAACGACCTTGTCTTCGGTGGAACAGACCTCGATGTCATACACGGTGATGATGGCGACTATGTGGGATCCACGGACAACAATGACGTCCTCTTTGGTGACCATGGCCGCATCTATCCTCAATTTGCCCGGTTCCAGGTGCCGAACAGCACTGTCTTGGTCCCGGCAGGTATTCCGGCCCGCAATTTCTTTGCCATTGACACCGGTGACACCGATGGCGGGGCAGGGGATATCATGTACGGTGAAGAAGGCGACGACCTGATGGTTGGCCAGCAGGGTGATGACCGCATGTGGGGCGGTAGCCAGGATGATGACATGATCGGTGGTCACAATGTGGATACCGGCTATGATGAACTGGGCTCACCTGTTGTTGATGCGCTCCTGAATCCTCCCGACAACCTTGCCATGAACGACATCATGGATGGTGGATCCGGGGACGATGCCATGGCCGGTGACAACGCCATAGTCTGGAGACGCGGAGACGTGTTCAGCCCGCGGTTCAGGGAACTGACCGAGGATGCGATGTACACGACCGGTCCGGATCAAGTGGACACCATCATAACAAATTTCGATGTGCTCCATCAGCAGGATCCTGAAAATGCCGTTGGACGTGATGTCCAGTTGCTTGACCACACCGACGCGATCGAGCTCAACCCGCTTGGACGTTACGGCGCGGATGTAATGGCAGGCGGTGCTGACAATGACGTCCTGTATGGACAATTGGGTGATGATCTCATGCAAGGGGATGGCCTCATTGAATCTGCTCCGGCCGTCAATCCATGGGTCAGCCATGAACTGGATGTGTCCGACACCGGCGTAGCTGCTCCCGATGATACATCGGAAACACTTTACTTCAACATTCCTGAGAATGTAACCGATGGAAATGATTACATGGAAGGTAATGGCGGCAATGACCTGATGTATGGCGGTCTTGGACAAGACGACATGATTGGTGGTAGTTCAGAACTCTTCGGGTTGGATGACACCAATGCCGCATTGCTTGGTCTTACCGGGCAAGAGCTTCGTCCGGACGGTTCAGACATCCTGTTTGGTGGTTCAGGCGTCAATATTGGACGGAACCATCTGGGACACGCCACCATTCCCGACCCGGAAACGAATGCCATTATCACGGATCCGACCGGCCATGCCCGGGATGCCGATTACATCATGGGGGATAATGCCAACCTGTACCGCTTGGTTGAAGTCAATGCCGATGCTTCAGCCCCCGATGTCTTCCTTGAGTACAATTATGATCAAACGAGCGAGTTTGAAAATCGAGGTGACGAGCGAATCATTGTCCGGGCCATGGAACAACTCGATTACACGCTTGGCGGGTCGGACTATGCAGGGGGTTCATACACCAGTGACGGAGTCGCGGTCGTCGGTGGTATTGAGGACAACGGCCGGCCCGACCTGATTCATGGTGAAGCCGGTGATGATCACATCTTCGGAATGACCGGTAGTGACGTGCTTTATGGCGAGGGCCAGGATGACGACATCGTCGGTGGTTATGGAAATGACTGGATTTCAGGTGGTACTGGTCAGGATGGTATCCTTGGGGATGACGGTCTGGTCTTGACCAGCCGCAACAGTGCTGTCGGTGAACCACTTTATGGAATCGCCGGGCTTATCAAGGATGTCAGCACGAGATACTCAAACGGGGACGCTCTTGATGAGCTGATCTCAACCCCGGGCAGCATCCAGATCGCCTTGATCAATCCGGAAGGTGCCTTGAAGAAGACCATTGATCTGGTCCCATTCAGCTACGATCCACTCTGGCTTGGCATGGATGACGAATTCCCCGAAAACGGGGATGCGACTCCGTTCGCTGACGACTTTATCTTCGGTGGTCTAGGAAGTGACTTCCTCCACGGCGGTTCCGGTGATGATGGTATCCTTGGCGCTGAAGCCTTGTCGGAGGCTTACATCCCGAAGTTTGATATCGAAGGAAATGCAGTTGGCATAATCAACCTTGGCTACAATGCATTCGACATTACCAATCCGATCAACCCGGGTGATGTCGCCACCTTGACAG
>Ga0066377_10000037_pt1 | contig 31157 bp, 36 predicted proteins | sample Knorr_S23_td_Sur_FD_70946 | JGI IMG/M metagenome (GOLD analysis project Ga0066377, IMG submission 70946) | Marine microbial communities from Southern Atlantic Ocean transect - Knorr_S23_td_SurfaceB_ad_5m_LV_B | ecosystem: Environmental > Aquatic > Marine > Oceanic | place: Southern Atlantic...
TAAGTTATTTTATATTATATAATATACGAATAGTTTACTCCTATTCATACTCTATTATACTAAATTCTGAGGGTGAAGTCAATAGTTAATTAATTTATTATGCTACTATTTTCACATATTCCTCAGGCCAATCCAAGTAATTTAGCCATATTGGATATCTTATAGATAATGTGAAGTTCTTTTGTGCCATTAAACTATAGAAATTTGGTTTAATTGGTGTTTTGGCTGGCTTGATATCAGTTCTAGAACCCTTTGCAAGATTACATTTTTTACATGCGGTTACCATATTATCCCAACCAGACTTACCACCTTTTGACCTAGGGATAACATGATCCAAAGTAAGTTCTTTTTGTTGGAATGCATCTAAGCAATATTGACAAGTGTAATGGTCTCTAATGAATACGTTACGTCTGGAGAAGTTTATACCTTCTCTGTCTTGTTGTACAAATTCACGTACTGCAATAACACTTGGAACTTTCATAGTATGGTTTGGACTATGTACTTCCCAATCATTATGCCATTCTACTACATTAATCTTATCTAACCAGATAAGTTTAATACTTTCCTGCCATGTAAGTGTAGAAAGAGGTGAAAGACTCAGTGGCTTGTAATCCGCATTTAATAATAAGGTATCACTAGTACTCATTGTGAATATTTATTTCTCTAATGTTTGAGTAAAAAGGGAGTCTAATTACTCCCTGTTATTTATGCGGCTTTATCGTAGTATGCATGTTCACCGAATGGAGGGACAATATGGTCACTGCCATGAATTACAAAAAGTGTATCACAGTATGCCTCGTTACCCCAACTACCAAACGGATATCCGTCAGTAAACATTACAAATTTGTCAGGGACAATATCGTTATCTTCCATAAAGTTCCAGTTACATTCAAAGTCAGTACCACCGCAACCAACGATGTTATAGTCTTTGATTTCATCTGCATTCATAGGAGTAAATTCTTTGAATGACTCTGCATATACCTGAGTATCGAAAGTCCAAACTCTAAGTCTAAAGTCCTGAAACTGTTGCATGATTCCACCAACTTCACCCATGAAATCTGCAATCATTTGGTCATCAATAGAACCTGAAACATCAAGACCAATACAAACGTCAATCTTTTCATCATTGTCCTGTGCAGGAAGATAGATACCCATTGACCTAGATTTTCTTGATTGTCTCATCCATGTGAAATCTGATTTAAGCAAACTTAAGATAGAGTTGTTGAGCAACTGTCTCCAGTCCATCTTAGGTTCTGTCATAGACTTGATAAGCCTTGCAACATCACCTGGCATATTACCAGCACCAGCAGTTTGAGCCGCTTGAATAACAGCCTGTTTCATCTGGTCTTTGATTTGTTTTGCCTCAGCTTTAGAAATTTTGATAGGTGCAGTTCTACCTGTAGGATCATTCTTACCAGTACCACCTTGTGGGTCATTGCCATCACCGAACAAGTGTTCATCAAGAGTTTGTTTATCCTCGTGTTGCTCCTTGTTTTGTTTCATGTACTGATAGATTTCCTCAGTATACTTTCCATGATACTTAGGATCATACAATGCAGACTTTGGCATAACACCAATTTTACTTTCAACACAAGCCTGATTAACTTTATAGTCAGCGGCTATGTTCCAAAGTTTAGGATCTCTATCCTCTTCTTTATAATCTAACAATCGACCACCTTCACCACAGTGGTCATAAACACAGTGCATTACCTCGTGACCAACTACAAAGTCAATCTCTTCCGGAGTTAATGTTCTGAAAAAATCTGGGTTGTAATAAAAATGTTTACCGTCTACTGCGGCTGTCGGACACCATTGTGCCTCAACTAATTTCAATCTTGTAGCAAGTGTACCAAAGAACGGATGTTTGATAAGCATCCTAACACGACCAGAAACAATCATTTCTTTTACTTCCGTGTTAGTATATTCGAACACTACCGGTTCGTCAGAATTTTCATCTACTTCAATATTTGAATCAGCTAGTAGGTCATCAACTAAAGAATCTAAGTCTTTAGGATCTGTATCTGATTGAGTATTTGTGTTCATTTTTGATATACCTTTCGCCTTCATTATGTATATATAATAACACGATTCTTGAATCTGTCAAGTTTATAGACCTAAATCTATAGTTAAATTCACAACTTTCCAAGAGTTATGTTTTCCTGGATTAGCAATAACTTTACAATTTTTTATTGAATCTGATACTAAAGAAACTATTTCTTCATAATTAGATACACCGTAATCAAACGGATTAGTATTAACTAATTTAGAAACAGAACCATCTTTATTGAATTCTATCTCATACGTAATTGATGGTATTTTTGTATCTATATTTGATGGATTTACACATTCATTGATATTATCCCTTATTAAGTTTATTTCACTTAAAGTAAGATTATCTTGTTGTAGCACCATTGGTGTAGTATCTTTAACTGCATCTAATTGTTCATTTAAAATATCAGTTATTTGTCCTGCATTTGCTACAGAACCAATTAATAAAAAAGACAAAATAGTTAAAAATTTCTTCATAGATATCTCTCTCAATTACTTAATTATAATAGCATAAATCGTGATTCTGTCAAGTTTTTAGCTAATAAGGATACTAGCATTAGTACCGCCAAAACCAAAGGAATTGCACAATACAGACGTTATTTGATGTGATTCTGATTTACTACGTATATTTGGACTATAACCTTCAGAAACCTCGTCTACGTTCACCGTAGGCGGTATAATAGCATGTTTTAGAGACATTATAGACACTGCTAATTCAACTGCACCAGCGGCTCCCATAAGATGTCCTAGTTGAGATTTATTCGCACAAAGTGGTACATCTTGTAGTCCTAGTCTATTGATTGCATCTAGTTCTGCATAGTCTCCCATTGGTGTACTTGTAGCATGTACATTGATTAACCCTGGAGTTCTACCCTTGAGTGTATCTTTCATACATTGTTCTACATGCTCACCTTTTGGATTAGGTGCGACAGTTTGATATGCATCATTGTTCATGGAATATCCATCAATCTTACATATAGTTTTATCTGTCTTTTGATTACTTAATAAGAATAAAGCACCACCTTCACTTAGTACTAATCCATCACGTTTAGTATCCCAAGGTCTAGATGCTATCTCTGGTGTATCATTATATTTGGTTGATAAGGCTCTTAGTTTGCCCATTTGTTTGTAAGCATCTTCGTATATAGTTTGGTCTACAGCACCTACAATAACATTATCTAACATGCCCATTTCAATCATCATAGCACCCCATATCGCACTATAAACTCCTGTACTACATGCGGTCGTAACCATTGCACTAGCACCAGTAAATCCATATTTCATATTAATATTATGTGCGGACATGTCAGGACAGTAATGATATATTCCGTCAGTGTTTTCTCTATTGGCTCTTAATGCATCTAAGTATACTACAAAGCCTGGAGATACAACTACACCAGTTCGTTTAGGATCAAGTCCTTCTAAATCTAAATCACTTGCTAGTGCTAAAGCCCATTGCATATGTTCTGGTAATCTATCACGTTCTGCTTCTGTAATGATGGGATAATCTTCTGCATTGAAATGAAACTCTCCGCCAACTTTACTTCTTGTATACCTACTTGCATTAGGATCAAACTTTGTGATTGGTCCATAACAAACTTTATTATCTACGATAGACTTCCAAGTTTGTTCTAAGTTTCCGAAAGGTGTAAATGCTGATACACTATTAATATAAATGCTCATGTTCTAAATCCGTTGCTATAAAATATTTAATGAAAGTTCCTGTAGGGTCTATTTGATACCATTTTTCTTTTGTTGTATAATTTAAACTATTATTATGATGATTGTTATGCCAACCTTCCCCTAATGTTACTAAACTAAGTAACCAGTGATTTTTACTATCATCACCTGTCTCATGGTCTTGGTGTCCATGTAAATGTAATAGATAGTTTATTACAAATACACTTATATATAAAGAATATAATGCAGGGAATCCGAATACATAACCTACTAAGATAGGATCAATAAGTAATAAAACTAAAATAAAAACTGATATGATTTTAAAATAATGTGCTTGTATAAATTTTAAATGAGGATCTTGCACCAAATCTTTCATCATTTTTCTTGAACCAGATGGCATATTTTTTTCTTCATAAAAACCAAATAGTATTTCCCACCAACTTCTATCTCTTGGACTATGTATATCATTTTTAGTATCAGCATGTTTATGATGTATTCTGTGTCCTCCTATTACAGTTATAGGTTTACCTGTACATCCTAATATACCCATCCAAGTCATTATATTCTTTCTTATTGCATCTGTTTTATAACTTCTGTGTGCCCAATATCTATGCCAACCTGCATAGCTACCAATCATAGTCGCAAATGCACCCCATAATAATCCGTAGAAAAGGTATTGTGGTGCTTGAAATAAACTATAGATTAATGAAATGTGAGCGACAGCCCAGACATATCTCATTTTCCAAAAATAATTAAACATTATTTACTCCATAATTTATAGGTTCTAATGTGGCAAAATTACGAAGGTTAAAGCGATACACATCTTGTTTTACTCCGTATAAAGGAAAATCTTCATATATCATAGTAAATTTATTATGCATAGGATAAATCCATTTTGCTACTTTCCATATTTTATGCATAGTTCCTGTATTGTCCTCGTAATCAGGTCCTACAGTTGTATTTACACATAGAGTAGCACCTTGCTCTAATGCCCAATCTATTTGCCAAGGTATCATTTTACCGAAACCAAATTCATTTGTCATTTGTGTAAGTTTTCCTTGAGGCTTACATGCAAGTCTCCACTCTTTTAATGTAGCAAGTCTATAGTTAACATAAAAACATTTATCATGTATGTGAGGTAAGTAATGAGCACCTGACATTGATATTATATCATCTTTGTGATATACAAGTGTCCAGTATTCCAATGCGCCCCATTTACCAAACTTTAATGCTTTTAAACTTGCATTATTTTTGTTTCCTTCTTCACCGCATTTTACACAAAACTCTTTCAACTTATCTAGTTGAGAAGGATCATATTCTACAGTTCTAAATTCTAAATTATCTACACCAGTAAATTCTTCTAATACTTTCATTACCACCAACCTAACAAATGGCCATTGCCTAATATAATCATAATACATGTAGCAATATGTAGTAACACCCAAAACGTTCTTATGATTAACATTTGCTTATCATAAGGTTTAGTCTTATCATCTGAATAAGAACCTAACGCAAACTGCCAAATTTTAAGTAACTCTTTCATTTTCTAGCCAACAATAATGGTATGTAATATTTCCCTGCCCAATCAGTTAGGTCATCACGTGACATATCTAATCTATTTGCAAACTTGTGATGTATATCATGACACCCTTCACCCATCATCCATATGTTTGAAAAACCTCCTAGTCTTATTGCTTTGCCGTCGTGTGCCGCAAAGTTTAACCAGTTAAGTGCTAACCACATATGAGTAAAGTTAAACGCCTGCCAGACAACTAACCACGGAGTTATTACAAAATGCATGGCAGTTATTAATGCATATAGTTTCCAATAGTGCTTACTAATAAAAACTACATCACGTTTCTTTAATAAGAATCTCATACTAATATAATCAGTTGGTGTATTATACCAACCTAACCACATTTTAAAGAAACCTAGTTCTTTTGGATTATGTGTATCTTTATCGCTATCAGCATTCTTATGATGATTTAAATGTGAGTAAACATAATGAATAGGATTACCATTAGCACTAATAACAATACTATAAAGCATTGCAATTCTTCCTACAATGTGTGGAACAAATTGGTCATGACATAACCATCTGTGATAAGCAATTTGTGATAATGCATTTGTTAGACAACCGTACAATGTAAATAGCAATGCCATTTGCCATGAGCCACCTGATATAAAGTAAGCTGGTATACCTATCAATGCAATCAAGAGCATTGTAAATACTTTTATAGTAACCTTATATTTGTATTCCATTACGCAATATTCCTAGATACTTTTGCTAATGCCTCTTTCAATACTTGCTTGTAATCTTTACCTTCGAATAAGAATTTACGATGCCAATCGTAGGCATGTGGTGCATACTTACCGTTTTCTTTACTCATTTTATTACAGTATTCAAACATGATATTGGCTTTTTCAATTAATTCTTTTCTAGTATTTAGTTCGACACTATCATCAAACTTGTTCAAATACACGGCTAACATAGCCCACATATAGTCTGGATATACACCATTACCTATATAGTTTGTAGGTCTTTTATATTCGTTCCAACATGCCTCTTTGTGATTTCTTTCAATACCTAATTGTTTCTGTTTACGCCAGAAAGGTGTATCTTCTCTATCTGATAAAGTAAAATGAAATGCAATAAAGTCTGCAATACCATCTTCTAATTGACACATGTTTCTATTGTATGCATAAATTTGTGAAGGACTGATTACTGCATCTTCATCTTTAGCACGATTGATAAGTCTATGTACTAACTGAATACATGCCTGTGCAACATACAATGAATTAGCTTCCATTGGTTCTACAAATGCACCAGCCATTCCGATACCAACTACATTTTTATTCCAAGGAGTTTTCATACGACCTGACTCCCATGTAATATGTCTTGGTTCTTTAATAAACTTATACCCTTCCCAATACTTCATAAACTTTTTCTTGGCATCTTCTGGGCTTATCTCAGTTCTATCAAAGATATATCCTGAACCCATACGATTGAATAATGAAATAATAAATGTCCAACCTTCATCACCTGCGTATGATTGTGTGTAAGGTCTAAACTCTGAATAAACATCTTTATATTCTACTGGACCTACAATCGCATCACGTGTAAAGATATGGTCATAATCATGCCAACCATTATTCATTGTTCCTGTCAGTAAACGATTGAAGCCAGTTGCATCACAGAATAAATCTGCTTCCCATTCTGATCCATCTTCTAATACTAATTTTTCTACGTAACCTTCATTGTCTTTTACGATATCTTTTACGTGACCCCAAACATGCTTTACACCATTAGGTAATGCAACTCTATCTCTAACTACTTCTGGAAATCTTTCTGCATCTACATGATATGTTTTTGCCTGCCAGTTACCAATAAGAATATTATCATCCATATCAAATGGTGCTTTATTCATGTCCATTAGATATGTTTGTTCTTGCATATCCTCAGACATTTCCCACCAGTTCTTTCTGCCATCACGACACAACTGTAACCAATAGTCATTCCATTTATCATCTACACCAGGTCTACCTTGTGAGTTAGTAAAGAAATCTTTTGTTTGTAATTGATGATAGAAACTTGTTGTTAAATGCTTTTCAGGTAAAGCAAATGAGAATGAAAAATATTGTTCTTCAAACTTAGAACAGTTCCAGTGATTAGTAACGTGGTGTCTGTTGCCTTCTTTATTCCAACCAACAAACTTATTACCTAGTTTGTATATTGAATTTGTATGGCTCATCCAGTCACGTTCTTCAATGCCCATTTCTTTAAAGAAGTCACCAAGTTGAGGTATAGTACTTTCGCCTACACCAATGATGCCTATCTTTTTACTTTCAATTAATGTAATATCAATATTAGGATTTTTGTATTTTAAGTATCCAGCAGTGAACCAGCCTGCCGCTCCACCACCTAGAATAACAATTTTATTTACTTTATTCTTCATTCCGTCTCCACAAACTTTTCTCTCACAACATGTCGCTGAACCTTACCCATTCTATTTCTAGGTAAAGGATCATTAGTAACAATTATTTCTTTTGGTATCTCGTATTGGAATAACTTGTCTTTAGCAAACTTGAGTAATTCCATAGTATTTATCTCTACATCAGATGATACTATTGCAACTACTTCTTTTTCTCCTAAGTCTCTATCACGATATGTAACACAAACTTCATTTACATCAGGGTGTGGAATGAATGCATTTTCAATACTTACAGGTGATACATTGAAACTGTTTACTTTGAATAAATCTGTTTTTCTTGATTTGTAAAACAATAGATTGTGTTGACGTTCAAGCACATCACCAGTACACCAATAACCTTCATCGTCTATAGGGGTTTCTTGATTTAGATATCCTTTAGTAATCAGTGGACCCTTGATCCAACATACATTATATCTATCTAGTTTGAATTGATAGTTTTCAGTAACATGGATTTGTAATGGATATGGATCATCTGGTACAGCCAAGTGTGTAAACATTGGTACATGCGTTTCGGTACAACCAAATAAATTTCTTAATGCAGGTGCACCTTTATCAAATAGTTCTTGTAACATTTCATCTGGACAAACCGTACTACCAAATCCTAGTTCACGCCAATGTGATAAATCTAATTCTTTCCAACCTCTTGTTTTATGTAAAGCAACCATCATAGCTGGAACTATAATACCGATTGTAGGTTTATACTCTTTATTAATCTCAATAAATTTTCTTGGATTAAACATTTCCATAAGTACCGTACAACCTTTCATTAGACCAGGTAGAACATAAAGATATAATCCACCGATAGTCCAAGGAGGTAATTGAGATAACACAAAATCATCTGCAACCAAATTATGAATCTTAATACTTTGTATTGGGCCTTGTGTACATGCAAACCTTGTGTGTGGGACAGCCTTTGGTTCTCCTGTAGTACCGCTTGTAAAGATAACGGTATACAAGTCGCTTGTATTCTTTTTGAATAGTAAACCCTGATTATGAGGTTGTAGATTTAATGCATCTTCCTCATTTAAAATGACATGGTCAGGTTTACTAGCTGATTTAATTTGGTCTAATACATGTTCTGGTAAGTCTGGCATTGTAGGCATAAATGTTACACCTAGCTTATCACATGCCAGAACCATTCTTAAGTAATGATATTCTTTTTTACTGGCAAACAATATACGTTCACCAGGTTTGATTGCAGTTGAAATTGTGGCTGAAAGTTTTTCTACACTCTCTACCAATTCTGAATATGTATATTTTTTATCGTGGCATATAAGGGCGGTCTTGCCACCGTTATTTTTTGCCTGTACTTTTATTGCTTCCCAAATCATGATATATTTATTATAACAAAAAAAGGGAGAGAAGTCAACACCTCTCTCCCTGCTTAAACCAATAATGTCTGCTTTATTGGTTGTGAGCCTCGATAATTAGTTTACCGTATTTCTTGAAGAACTCCTCGATACATGGAACCTTTCTAGGCTCAAGTGGGAGTTTGTAAACTTTAAGTGCAGTTCTACCACCAAGAACAATCATTTCAGTTTCAAAGTTGTCCATCATGAACTTGAAAAAGTTATTAGCCATGTCATACAACTTGTCAGAACCTTTGTTCTTTTCTGCATACTCTTTAAGTTCATAACAAAGTGATGCAGTAAGTGAGAACATTGCAGAGATTTCCTTACCCTCTCTTGAAAGTGTTTTTACTTTACCTGAAAGAATATCAGTAGGGTTTGGAAGTTTCCCAGAAATAGCCCTGTGAGCCATAAACTTAGTAGCAACACCGTCACCAACAGTACCAGCAACCAAGTCATGAAGTTTACTATCCTCGATAGTCTCACCTTCTTGTGGCATCAACTGTGATGTAAAAGTCCAAGACCTTGGAGTTGCAAAAGCCCTTGACGCAGTTTTAGGGTCAAAGTTAAACAAGTCCATTTTGTTACTTGTAAGATAACCAACAACATCAGAATGGATTTTGTTTTCAAGAGCCCACACCTGCCAATCATCAAAGTCAACACCCATTTCTAAGTGTACGAACCTGTTAGCAAGTGGAGAAGGCATTCTATAAGCAACACCCCTATCTGATTCTCTGTTACCTGCGGCAACAATCAGAACATTATCAGGGAGTGTGTAAGTACCCAATCGTCTGTTAAGAATAAGTTGATAAGCCGCCGCTTGAACAGATTGCGGTGCTTGGTTCATTTCATCCAAGAACAATACAATACATTCGAATTGGTCAGCTAGTTCTTGAGTAGGCAAATCAGCAGGCGGAGCCCACATCATTTGACCTGTTTTCTCGTTATAGTATGGGATACCCCTTAAGTCAGTTGGCTCCATAAGAGCAAGTCTGAGGTCAATCATCATACCAGCACGTTCTTGAGTGATAGTATCAACAATCTCAGATTTACCGACACCCGGAGGGCCCCAAATAAATACCGGACGCTTTCGATTAAAAGCATAATTTACTTCTGATTTGATATCGCTAGGCTTTACAATCCTAACATCTAAATCGTTCATTGAAACTTGAGCAGACATATTATCAGTTCCTTTCTTTGTCATTATGTATACATAATAACACGATTCGTGATTCTGTCAAGTTTTTACACTCAATTAAAAACCCTTGATTATCGCTATTTTTCTTTGGAAAGATTATATTTCTGTTCAACCCAATAGTGTATTCCTAGTAATAATATCTCAGCCGCTACAGATTCTTCATATAAACGGAGTTTTTTGTTATTAAGGATATATGGTGATTTTAGATATCGGTCTAGCATTAAGACCATTCTGCCTGATATTTGAGTAGTTGGATCCATATCGTCCACAGGAACGTTGGTGATTGTATATTCTTTAAAGTGCTTTTTCATCATATTAGCACCAAAAGATGTCAATCTAAAATTTTCTGTATTGCTGGATGAACTTATGAAAATGTCATTGGTACGAAATTCTTTCCGCCCTGCTTTGCGACCCTTAGTATTCTCGTTAAGATACTTTATGAGTTCGTCTTTTTTCACTAGTCTAACTCAAGTTTTTCGCCTTTAGTTAAGACATACACTTCAAATTCGTCACACTTGAATAAAGAGTTTAATCTTTGTGCTAGATTGATTGCATGTCCTGGGTTACTAAAACTCACTTTTTTGTATTTAGGACCTGGAAAATTCACCAATGAATTTAGACTACGTAGATTTATAGCAACACCTTTATAGAAAACCGCATATACGGCATCCGCTTTTAGTACTTGCTCACTTCTGTAAGTCTTGTTATCGGTATGTTCCAATAATATAGTTGGTTTAGGTCTTGCCATAAATTGTTAGTTCCTTTATTAATTCTATATGTATTTATCAAATTTTATAGAATTATATACGAATATATCTATTTATCTAGGCTTATTACGTTGAGCGATCCACTTACGCATTTCTTTTTCGTCTTTCTCTGGAACTGCAAAAGTAAATTCTAGTTCTTCATCACCTCTTCTTACTTTGTATGTAAATTCATCACCAGGGAGTGCCAAGATAGCTTTTTGTATCATAAGAAATGGACTTCTAACAATCTCACCATTTAGTTCTAAAATAACATCTCCGTTACGTATTCCTGCCTCATATGCTGAACCTTCTTCGTTATCATCCATATGAAAATAAATCATTCTTCTGTCTTTTTTATCTAATTCTAGTTGACCATTTTCTTTCAGTTCATCATATGTAAATGTTTTAAAAGAATATGGCATTTCTGCATATGGAGTCCACTTAACAGGTTCACCTTCTTTATAATTATCAAATATATAATTGATTGCACGTTGAGATATTTCAGATGTAACTGCCAAACCTACACCATCCCAACCAGGTATCTGTCTACCAGGAGACAATATGCTTACAACAATCCCTGCTACCTTTTGACCATCAGTAGTAATAACAGGACCACCAGAGTTTCCTTGATTGACAACTGCATCTATTTGTAAATGCAAAGTGTATATGCCTGTACCAAATCTATTGATATAGTTGATAGCACCTGTTGATGCAGTATAAGGTAAAGACATACCATGACCAATAACAACAATCGGATCGCCTTCTGTGATATCTGTATCAGAATTTTCTACAAACTCTAGGGCTTTCCATTCTTCGTTATCTTTTTTTCTAATTCTTATAACAGCCACATCAGCAATAGGATCCATACCAATTATATCTGCATCATAATCCCACCAGTCTGTGGCTGTATGTACTTGAAGTTTAATATTCTTTTCCAACATAATAGCACGTTCAATAACATGATAGTTGGTTGCGATGTAACCAAATTCATCATCTACTTTTATGAAAAAGCCAGTACCTTGTCCTCCCATGTTTTGGACAAAGCTATCTTCTGTTGGTATTAGTTTTATATTTACAACACTTCGAAATGTTTCATTAATTGTGTGTTTGACATCACGTTCACCGTCAAACCCTTTGCCGTTGAATATTATTCCGTTTACATCATATACGAATTCGCCTGCATCTGGGTGTACATTATCCCATACCCAACCGATACCTTTATGAATTGTAGTTTGTATTTCTCTCGTATAAGAATTTACTACAAATGATATTACCACTGCTAATAGTACAACTAGTGTGGTAGATAGTACCTTTTTCTTTTTCTTCGAATCCATTGGATTCCTCCATTCTATTGGCGAAATTCTCCACCATCAATTACTATACTCCCCTTGTTGTTGGCTACTTCTTCTTTTTCTAAAAGCAATTTAGTAAGGTCACCAACTATTTCATTTGCATCGTTTATAGATACTCTTACATCATTTTCTTTACGTAAGTTTGCTCTGTTTACGATTGATATGAATTCTTTTAGTTTTTTATACATCCTTACTTGCCTTTAATGCTTCGGCTTCTACTTCTGATTTTGACTTAAAAGGTCCTACAAATTCGTAGTTCTCTAAAGTTTCCAGCTTAACACAATAAGTATTACGCCAGACGCCGTTAAAATGTAACCCATAATAACCAGCGGCATAAAGCGTTTTACTAGTTTCTGTTTTTGTATATACTGGTACTTGTTTTCCTTTTATGTCTTTTAGTACCGTATTAAACCCCTTGTGTTTGCATGGGTAACCCAAGACTTCATCTATAGATTTTCCATACTCTACACTTTCAATGCGTTTGACAAGTTTTGGTTCTAATATCGATGAACCATATTTTGTAGTAAGAGCATCAGTACTTAGGATTTCAACTCCTTCGTTTCTGATGATGACTTCAAAGTCCGAGTCATCTTTTTTTCTGATAGTCCCCAACTTTACGCCGGCATCTTCCAGTATCCAAAACTTGTCTTTTATAATCTCAGTTGTATACATAGTTACCTAAAATTATTAGCACAATAATTATGTGCTAATATTATTTATCCTTTCTAGTTACGTCATTTATTGAAAATTCATTAGAATGTAACAATAAATTGACACAGTTACTTTTCATTTATTTGACGTTCAAATTCTCTTAAACGTTTATAAACACTCATTAGTTCGATAATAGTTGGCCATGCTTTTAATAGATACTGCATTGAACCTTCTACTCTACCGAATGCACGAATAATCTGTTGCATGACACCAAGTGTCACAACACCTGCCACAATAGCTGGCGCTAAGAATACATATGCACTTAAAACGTTTGCTTGTAAGTATGTGATGCGTCCAATATTAAAATACAAGTAACGCAAATAAGATTTAAAGTGAATAGCACGAACACCTTCAAACAATTCGTTGATTGTCTTTGGTCTTACAGTTTCATCATCTTCTGCGATAACAAGTATCTTTCTATAAGCCGCTTCCTTTTTCTGCAAATCATATTCAACACCAACTAGTCTTAGTAACCAACCTAGTGCGATTAAGAATAATGTACCACCTACTGACCAGACAATAGCACCTGTAATCAATCCATATTGCCAATCACCAAAGAAGAAGATTGGAATACCAACTGATAATCCAAATAAGATAGGTACAAACTGAACAAGTACCATAATTGATTCAATGAAACTTGTACCAAGTCCTTCCATAATCCTTGAAAACTTAATTGTATCTTCTTGTACCCTTTGTGCGGCACCCTCAATAGTTCTTGCTTTGTCGTATACAGAATGATACCATTCTACCATTGCAGTACGCCATCTAAACAAAAAGTGTGCAGTAAAATAACTAACTGCAACTGCGATACCAACATATATCATTGCTAGATATATAAATGATGCTAGGCTTGACCAATACTCTCCGATTGTAATTGCATTTGGTTCTGCAAGTGCTTTCTGAATCATGTCATAAAACTGACCAAACCATTCATTAATCTTAACATCGATTTCTACTTGAACCCAAAGCGATGATAAGATTATTGCCGACCCTAACCAAGCCCACAAAGCCCATTTTTTAGTTGTGAAAAATCTAAACATGTTTATCCTCCTATGCTAGACCCCCTACCTTCAACCCATTAACACTATAATAGTTTAAAAGATAGTTCTTTATAACTAATGGGTCCTCTTCATATATACTTATACCTTTGTCTTCTATGTCTTTTTTGTTTTGTATTTGCCATAAACGTACTTCATTTGTACCTACGTTTATGTTTATCATGTTTTTAATCTGATTGAATATACTTTCGTTATCACCAAAACACCAATCAAACGCATCAATAAGTTTTCTTTCTCTGTTAGTAACATAATTCTTTTCTATTTCAAGTGTACCAAAATTACTATGCTCGTAGTTCCATAGGTCAATGAAATATTCAAAGTCTGTACGAAATTCTTTGCCTTGATAAAAGTTTTCTTTATTCTTTAATGCTACTTCTATTTGCCAAGAATAGTATCCATCATCTGATTTATATTTTTCTAAGAACCATTTAAACATTTCATTGCCTAGTAATTGTTCTACTCTTTCTTGTTCTAAGTTCTTTCTGTTTAACCAACGTCTTAGAAACATACGTAATGTAAGTATTTGTGTATTCTTTAAAGGATACAAGTATAAAGTATTCATACCCTTAAGTTGTTCATATTCTCTTAAAAGGTAATGAGTACGTAAAACTAAATTAGATTGTTCTCGGTTATTAGCAATAACTGATTGCTTTTCATCATCAGATACAGTTCTAGCCTCTCCGCCTTTTTCTAATTCAAGGCATTCTTTTCTATAGTATCTTAAGAGTTTTAAGTTTGATGCTAGTTTATGTATGTCATGATTATCCACTAACCCATCGTATAATAGATAAGGTTTAGTATAATCAAAAATATTGGGTTGTGTATATTGATTGAAGAAACTATCTTCTACACCGTAGTTTGCAGTGCCTTCTTCACCTGTTCTCCAATCTACATTAGATTGTGCATGAACAATATTTGCTATAGTCTCTGCTAGTTTCTCTCCTCCAGTACCACCAGAGTAGTCTATATGATATAAGTTAGACCAATCATATCCGTTGAGAGTTATAGAGTCTGTAGTATTCGCCATGTTTCTTCCCAGTCCTCGACATGATAAACTACACCATTTTCTCTTTGTCTCACTGCGTAGGCGATATCAAAATCATTTCCACCTTGTTGACATTTATCACCAAAGAAAACTATCTCTGCTTCTGGTATAAAATCATCAAGTATTTGTTGTTTGCCTTTTCCTATAGGCATAATGTCCATACCAGTTTCACCTGCTACTTGGGCTACGACATTATACTCTTTAGAAAAGTTATTATTAAATTCTTTTGCTATATCAAATCTATCGTTGTTTGCTAAATCATATTCAACATACTTTTTACGTTGTTCTGTATCTGCATTTCTACCAACAATACTATAGTTTAATAAGCCAGGCCTTTCATCAAAATGTTTACCTGTCTTTGGTTCAAACTTGTGATGTATGAGTGTTGTTTCTAAAAAGTGCCAAGGGAGTTGTTCAAGTTTCCAATCATTATTATAAATGTTCAACCCTTTTTCCCATACTGAATTACCACTGCAATTATAAACACGTTGTACTTCTACAAAAACATCTTTGCCTATTTGTTCTACTGTCTTTGGAGCATCACTTCCTGTAGCAAGATACACAGGGTTCTCGCTATTGAATTTAAGAAACCATTTCTTAAACTCTGGATCCATTAGACCTCTACTAGGTGTTAGTGTTCCATCAACATCGAATATATAATATTTCATGACTTTAATGTTATAATTTTCTCTTTTCGTAATACATACCAATCGTATGTTTCATTAAAGGTTTTATTTCCCTGCTTTAGTTTGTTCAAAAATATTTCATCTGAACCATGCAGTTTAAAACCTGCCCTTTGAAATAAACTTTTATACATTGGAGCACCCATAATACTATAATGATTAGACCAATGTTCTAAGTTTCTTTCTGAATTCTTTAATCTTTCTATGCTTGGTTGTGGCATTTCTACATATAACCAACCATTTAGTTTCAACATTTTGTTTAGCTGATAGATAGTATAAAATGGAAAGGGCGAATGCTCTAATACGTGACGCATCCATATACCATCAAATTCTTCATTAAATCCTGTAAAGTTAAAGTCTACTTGATGTACTTTGAATCCATCTGACTCACAAGCCTTTACATCTTCATCATTTAAAGTTAAGCCTTCTACGTTAGTATAACCATATTCACGCATCTTTCTCATTGCGTATCCGGCACCACAACCCAAATCAAGTATTCTTTGATTCTTTTTTAGTAGAGCCAAAAACCCTGGCAACATTGAATCTGTTACTTGTGTTGTTAGAACACTATCAGGTTCGTGATATACTTCGCCTAACAAGTCATTATAAAATGCATCAAATTCTTTCCACTTATTCATGAGGATATGCTCTGTTTAGAATAGCCGCCATTTCATCTGGTGCTTTAGATAGATTTTGTAAGTCCCATTCACCGCACCATTTTAGAAAGTTGATACCTACACCTGGAACTTTCTTAGGCTTACTTGCATCTGCAATCGTTTGAACAAAGTCTACCTTTAGTTCTGTAGGCTGTGCATGTAAGTCAATCAAAATTTTATTACGTTCATAATCTTCACGTACTGTATGTTCATCACCGTTATGGTCTGTCCATCGTTGTAGCATAAAGTTATTCCAATTGAAGCCACCTGTTGCTTGGTCTTCAAATGCTTCAATCATACCAATTTTATTCTTAGTGCCTTTCTTTCTAGCACCTGGATATGCTGAAAAGATGTTATCACTTGTATCACCACGAATACATTTCTCAAACAACAACCACTGAGGGTCTGGAGCAGGCATAACTTCTTTTGTCTTTTTATCTTTCATAGGTGTCATGTTCTTATCATCTTTAAAGAAACCATCTTTAGTAATGATACGATTTTGTACACCATCATAAATCTTCACGTTGTCTTGAATTAGTTGTAGATAATCACTGTCACTTGAAATAACAATGTGTTCATCATTAGGATGTGATTCAATAAACATAGCAATCATATCATCTGCTTCTGCTTGTTTATTGTGTAGCAATGTTACATTAGTTTTTTTATCTAAGAATTCAACCATGCTATCATATGCATCAAACATGATTTGATTTTCTTCTTGCTCTCTTACTGACAGTGCCTCACGTGCATCTTTGCGATTGCGTTTATAAGGCTCATAGAAATCTTTACGCCATGAACGACCTTCTAAACAAAATACTGCATGGTCGGCATTGAATTTGTTATAACACATTTTCACACTATTCATCATAATATGAAAAGCCATGCCAATACGCATATCGACATTTGAGCCACGCATTGCTACGTGTTTTGCTCTGTGATACATGTTGAAACTATCAACAAGGATGAAAGTAGCCATTATTACCTCTTTAAATTATATACGTATTTAATGTAACACAGTTTACTGGAAATGTCAAGAGTATTCAGCGGTATCGTCACCAGTTTTTAATCGCTGAACAATAAGTCCTTCTTTGCTTTTAGCATCAACACTTTTTGCAACGCCTTCTTCATCTTCAAGACCTTCCATTACAATGTTTTTACATAAGTCATTGAACCAATTGTCTACGATTTTATCTGGCTCTGTGCCTTCGTATCCTGAGTTCGCAAGATATTCAACAAATTCTTCATTGAAATCTAATTCAAAGAAACCCGAACCAGGCTTTTCTTTGTCAAGTTCCATCTTAAGAACTTTGACCCAAGGTTCGCCTTTGATAGTTGCTAGTTTTTTATCATGTTCGATTTTAGATATGTGTCCGTATTTAAAGTCCAGTTCGACCATACGTTTTTGCATAGCTTTATCATCACTGATTTTTCTAGCATCTGCTCTTTCGTTTTCTTCACTTGTCTTGAACCATGTACTAGGTTTTAAAATATCCATTTTATTCCTTTCAGTTCACTTTTAATTCTGGCACTGCCTCTAATAGTTTGTCAATGCCACCTTCGATATAAATCATATTATTATATCCATTATTTTTAATGTACTTTGTTACTTGTTCTGCTCTTGTACCATCTTGGCAAAGCATCAAACAAATAATATAAGTAGGAGCCATGTCTATCTGGTCAGGTATTTCATACATAGATATATTATATGTACCTTTAACAATACCTTTCTCAGTTCGTTCTTCTGACTCACGTATATCAACAAGCATATATTCTTGTTTATTATACCATTCATTTACGAATTCTTCTACTGTAATAGATAGACTATCATCGTTTGTTTTATAAAACTCACTCATTGTCTAACATCCTTCATTAATTTCTTTTTCCCATTCATCAGCATCAGCGAATTGTCGTTCCCAACCGATTTGTTCCCATGGGACATTCTTATCACCAAAGTGACCAAATACACAGTTCTCACTATAGTTATGGAAATCAAATAGTTTAAATCTGTCAATAATACCTTTAGGAGTTAAGTCAATATTGTCTCTGACGAATTTGTGAATTGAACGATTGTGACCATTACTATCAATGTAAATACTTGTAGGTTCTTTTACACCAATAGCATATGACAACTGTACATTACACCAATCTGCCATATCATCTGCTACAATATTCTTTGCTAACCATCTTGCCATATAAGCCGCTGACCTATCTACTTTGGTAGGATCTTTTCCGCTAAAAGCACCACCACCGTGAGGAGCAAAACCCCCATAGGTATCCACGATAATTTTGCGTCCGGTGAGTCCTGTGTCACCATCAGGGCCACCAACAACAAACTTGCCAGTAGGGTTAAAATGATATACAGTATCTTTGTCAACTAAATCTCCTAGTACTTCTTCTACTGCCGTGTTGATAGGCATCTTAATACTATGTTCCATACCTTCTGTATGTTGACATGATACAACTACCTGGTCTACACGTTTTACTTTACCGCCTTCGTACTGTACACTAACTTGTGACTTAGAGTCAGGCTGTATGTATTTATAGTCTTCATCTACACGTAGACTTTTTAGTTTCTTTAGAATTTCATGTGAATAATGTATGGGTGCAGGCATCATGCTTGGAGTATCATTAGATGCATATCCAAACATAATACCTTGGTCACCCGCCCCAAAGTCATCAGTACCTAAACCGATGTCACCACTTTGTTTATGAATTTTTTGTACAACCTCTAAGTCTTTCCAGTGAAAGCCAGATTGTTCGTACCCAATTTCTTTAACTTTATCTTTAACTATTTGTTCTACTTCTTCTGTAGAAACGTTAAAGTTTTTTACTTCGCCCGCCAACGTTACATAGTTGGTAGTTACAAGTGTCTCTATTGCTACACGTGTAGTTTCATCACCGTTCTTAAGTCCAGCATCAACTAGTGCATCACTAATTTGATCCGCTACTTTATCTGGGTGACCGTCACTAACACTTTCGCTAGTAAAAATATAATCGTTCATCATAATTTATCCCTGTCTAGTATCCGGCTTCCCGAATTCGTTTTTCTAAATCGCTATGGTCAATATCTTTTTTCATAACGTCCTCTAAATGTTCATTTGTATAACGTGATGCAGTTCCATCATCAAGTACCCCAGGCATTTCCGAAGAGGGATATGTGAAGTCTTGGCGTGAATCTCCATCCCTTTTCCATACAAAGTTCTGCCACATCGTTGACTGTAAGATTGTATTCTTCACTTCTACCGCCCAACGGCATGAGATAGACAGGTACATCAATGTCTTTTTTGCTATATTCTTTGACGGCTCTATCAACATCGTTAACATCTGTACTATCAGATACAACAAATTTAAAATACATGCTACTACCAGGAACAGAATAATAATCGTGAGCAATATCAGGTTTGATAGCAGTGTCCCAAGGTTCTCCAGAAACTGGGAGTTTCGGAGAGCAACTAAATGTTGTTCTAAATCTTGCTTTGCTTGAGAGATATTCTTTAAACTCTGGGTGTAGACTTTGTGTAGTGTTTGTTTCAAATGTAACATTTTTTAAATCTTGCATCCTTTCATGTTCGAACAAATCAATATACAAACGTTGCCATGCTAACAAAGGTTCACCGCCAGTCATTATTAAGTGAATGTCTTGACCGTTATCTTGTGTCCACTTGCCATTAGGTGTAAGAGATAGTAAATGTTCTACTACTTCATCCACTGTAGCTTGTTTATTAAAGTGTTTAAATTCAGGATAGATACTTGCATAAGTATCACATCCTGTGTGTATAATAGGCAAATCCTCAAACTTCTCTGTAGTTTCATGCACACCTTTATCAAGTAATGCTTTCACTTCATCATTATACCTATTACCTTGTTTGTGCTTTTCGTCACGCATTGGTTCACCTCTTGGCAATCCAAAGTTCATACAACGAAAATTACAACCAAATGTACGTAGGAATACACTAGGTACTCCTACATATTTGCCTTCTCCTTGCACACTATAAAATGCTTCTGAGTATCTTAGTTTCACGCCTTGTGACCTTTCATACTCAACATTAGATTATAGAATTCTTGTTTAAGATTAGGATCGTCCCTAAACTTACCTAGCATTACCGCAGTAGTCATATCACTGTCATGCTCTTTAACACCTCTGTGTGTCATGCAATGATGTTCAGCTTTGACAACAACTGCAACATTAGGTGTCTTTGCGTATTGTACAAGTTTATCTGCAATCTGTGTTGTCATTTCTTCTTGAATCTGCGGACGTTCAGCGATGTGATGTACAAGTCTGTTAAACTTAGATAGACCAATAACTTCTTCTTCTGGAAAGATACCTACCCAACATTTACCTACAATATTTTGAAGATGATGGGCACAAGTACTACGAATAGTAATTGGACCTGTTGTATACAAGTTGTTATATCCCATATTAGGAAAACTTGTTACTCTTGGTTCTGGTACATAACGTCCACCAAATGTTTCATTTAAAAACATTTTAGCTACACGTTTTGCAGTTTCTTTTGTGTTATGGTCGTGTTCTGTGTCTATAACTAGACTACTTAAAACCCTTTGCATTTCGTTCTGTACTTCATTTTGAAGTAGTTCTAACTCACCGGGTTTTACAAACTCTGCTATGTTATCATTAGCATTGAATCTTGCTTTTGCCGTAACGATACGTTCTTTGATTATATCGGAAGTCTTTCTCATGTACTATGTTCCTTTTCATTATGTTATATGGCGGAAAAACCACTCATATATCCTACTATTATATATGAATGGGTCTCCTATGTCAATAGTTAATTTAAGCAAATTTAACCGGGTCCATGCTTTCAGTTAACCTTTCTACTAGTTTATCTGCATAATAGAATGCTTTTACCCTATCAACCTCTTTATCCATAATATCTTGTAAATCTGTATTACTTTTCATAAGAATACGAATACGTGTTTTGATATTATCGATATTTTGTTTAGCTGATTCTAAATCTCTAGTCCATTCACTTGGATATTTGAATGTATCTGACCACATTTCAGAATAGCTTAACCTGTCAGGGACCAATGGGATAGCACCAACTACAAGTCCTTCATAGACAGATATGCCTAGAGTTTCTTGTAAGTTAGCACTAAACACCATCTTTGCTTTCCCAAGCAATTTGTGGTATTCTTCTTTAGATAGATTTAGTTCTTGACACTTAATAAACTTGTATTCAGGCATTTGCTCTGCAAGATAGTCAAAAACTTCTGGCTGTTTTTCAGGAGCAATTCTGTGAGGGAATAATATAATATCCTCTTTTTCCATGTTCCTGTAAGGTGCTAAGTCTTTCTCAATATACTCCATAGGCCAACCAACTTGTCTGATAGAGTGAAGTAGTTGCCTGTCAATATCACGGTCATCTTTCCAGAATGTACTCGTAAATAAATCGATATGAAATCGTGTTGCAAAGAAATTATCATCGTAACAATCATACATTGACATTTCTGCATTTCGAACCCATGAAGCATCGCCAATTAATCTTCCTAAGAAGTCTTGAGGGTCATACGATCCGGCATGCCACATACCCCCAATACGGATTTTAACACCCAACAGTTCAGCCATATATTTTAGCTGAATTACTGTTGGGTTCCAAGCATCAGTATATAAAAAATAGTCCCCGTCCTTCACTTTGCCATTGCAAAATAGTTCCGCTATCTTTGATATCTGTGCCGCCTTGTAGATATTTGTACCACCAAAATTAAGAAAAGCACCGGGAGTAGTGGCTTCGGGAATGCCTGCACTAGGGCCGTCTATCACCGTCACATTCAACCCATTTTCTTTTAGTAAGGTTGGGAAATGTGTCTTCCATTGCTTTGTGTAGCGGGATTCAACACTTTCCAAATCTACAAGATATATCATAATTATTCCTTTAGTATTGTATAAACGTTATAGCCTTGAGATTTCAGTTTATCAGAACCACCTAAGAAAGTCAAGTCCATAATACCTGCAATACCAATAACCTCAGCTTTAAATTCTTTCACTAACGATGTAGCCGCTTCCAGTGTTCCACCAGTTGCGATTACATCATCAATGATTAAAACACGGTCGCCTTCTAACACTGAATCTGTTTGTAGGTGTAGTTCGTCCGTACCGTATTCCAATTCGTATTCTCTAAAAATAGTCTCGCCAGGAAGTTTACCTTTCTTTCTTGCCATAGCAAATGGTCTACCCATGTCTGCCGATAACGCACCAGCGAGAACAAATCCTCTTGCATCTAATCCTATAATACGATTGTACTTATAAGCAATCTCTGTCTCATACATCCAATCTTTAATCATCTGCATACACTTTCCAATACCTTGTGGCGTATTAAATATACTTGCCATATCCTGGTACATAATACCGGGCTTAGGATGGTCTGGAACTACTCTAATCATCTTTTGAATATCTTCTCTGAGATATTCTTTGTAATTAAATTCCGTACTCAATTAATGCTCCATTCTCTCCATCTTCGGATACTTCAATTTTAACATCACGACCGGGATACTTTTCCGAGATTTTATCAAACAAATCGTCTGACATCATTTCACATGATTTGTAATCAAGTTCTAAAGTCTTCTCCGCATATAATTTTTCTAACCAACGTTTGAATTGAATAAACTCAATATCACGGTCGTTATGTGTAACCATAATCGCTACACGAAAATGAAAGATATGTCTATGAGGATATCCTAAAAAACTAACATCATATTCATCACCTGTTGCAAGTGCTGGATCTTCTAATGCCGCTGGATACTTGTGAATACCTTCTTTCTGAAACGTAACCCAAATCCAACGTTTCGCTTTATCTTTTTGTTGTCTGATATCATCTAACATATTAGCCTTTCTGCTTTCGTTTAACATATAGTTATAGTAGCTTCCCATCTTTTTCGACTTCTTTCTCTAGTTTTACTATTTGATCCTTAAGTTTCAGTTTTTCTATCTTCTGTGCTGAAACATCTTGAAGTCTATTATAATCTTTTTGTATTTCTTTGTCAAGATGTCTATGTACTTTTTTTAGTCTTTCTAATCTGTTTAATTTTTTAGCAAAAGCCATTTCCATAGTTCCTCCTTGTTTTAATATAGTAGGGGGATTGTCCCCCTACCATTTGTAATTTTATGCTACTGCAAAATATAGTACTGAAACAGCCGCAATAGCTAGAGAACCCATATTAAGTTCACTATGTCTACCACTAGCCGCTTTAATTACTACATAAGCAATAAAGCCCAATGCAATACCGTATGCGATATTAAATGTCAAAGGCATCATAATCGCCGCCAATACTGCTGGAGCATATTCACTTACATCTTCCCAATCGATATCTTTAAGATTTCGTAAGAAGTATGTAGCGATAAAGACCAATGCAGGTGCAGTTGCAAATCCTGGAATGCTTTGTGCCAATGGTGCTAACACCAAACACAATGCAAACAATACCGCTACTGTAACCGCAGTTAGTCCTGTTTTACCGCCTTCTTTAATACCTGCACCAGACTCAATGTATGATGTAGTATTAGAAGTACCTGCTAATGCACCAATAGTTGTTGCAGTTGAATCAGCAAGTAAGGCTCTATCGATTCCTTCAACTTCACCTTTTTTATTGACTTTACCTGTTAAGTTGGCAACACTTGTTAGTGTACCAGCAGTATCAAAAAAGTCTACAAAAAGAAAAGCAAAAGCAACACCAATAAAACCGGCAGTCGCAATTAAACTAAAGTCTAGAGTAAATGCATGTGCTGGACTTGGAACAGAACCAACTACACCATTTAAACTTGCAATACCTGTTACCCAAGCAATAATACTTACTGCTAAGATACCAATAATGATTGCTCCAGGTACTTTACGTTTATCTAAGATTGCCATGATAGCAAATCCTAAACCAGCTAATAATACTGGCCAACTAGAAAGGTCTCCTAGTCCTACAAGAGTAGCTGGATTATCAACTACAACTCCTGCATTCTTTAAACCAATAATAGCTAAGAACAAACCAATACCTGCTCCTATACCTAGTTTCATGCCTTTCGGAATACTGTTAATAATGTACTTCCTTGCTGGTGTCATACTCAAACCAAGAAACACGATACCTGCGATAAACACAGCCGCTAGTGCTTGTTGATAAGTGTAACCCATACCGAAGATAACACCGAATGCAAAAAAGGCATTCAGTCCCATTCCGGGTGCTAGACCAACGGGCCAGTTAGCCCATAGTCCCATAATTAAAGTACCAATTACTGCCGCAATAATTGTTGCAGTAAATACGGCACCAAAATCCATGCCAGTACCTTCAGTTGACAATATAGCAGGGTTAACTACCGTGATATATGCCATTGTAAGGAATGTCGCAAGACCGGCCATAACTTCCGTTCTGACCGTTGTTTTCTTTTTAGACAAACCAAAAAGTTTTTCTAACATTATTTTCCTCCTGTTAGTTATCAATGTAAATTATGCAAAAAGATCCTCTACAGTGCCAGGTGTAGAGTATTCTTTTTTCTTACCTTTAACTGCTTCAACGAATTCTTCTGTTTTTACATTGGCTTCTTCAAACTCCATAAACTCAGGAGTTGTAGAAATATTTTGAACACGTGATCCTTCGCACTTTCTTAAGAATGCTTTAAAATCACTTAACATGTCCATTGGATTATCTGATACAAATAGTTCTTCTACAAACTTTGCAAAATACAATACTGTATCAGGAACAACATCACTTAGTACACTTGTTTTGCCTAAACTCATGTTGTGAATATCAATTTTGTCATGTAACATTTCATATTCATGGTCAAATCTACGCAATGCATCTTGCATACCTCTGATATGATACTCCGTGTTATGTGCTTGAATTAATATATAAGATAGACTATCCCAACTTGACTTCGCCTCTTTTTTATTTCTATTCAGCATACCAGGTTGCATGTAGTTGATATCTCGCATGTTTAATCTTGAGCCGATTTCGCCTTCATACATCCAAGGTTGTGTTGGATTAGAAATGTCCTGACGCCAATTCAGTTTTTTAGTTTTATAACTCCATGCATTGGCATTCAAGTCAGGATAGTCATACGCTAGTCCTTTCGATGCAGTTATATAGGGAGACGCCGCATCAAAAGAGATTGTGATATTTGGATTTACATGTTCTCTTAGTTGTCGTTGAATAGCCGTTAGATAACAGCCCCAAGGGAGAACACTAATGCCAAGAACATGAATCCAAACATCGTCACCTGCTAATAGACCATCATCACGCATTCTGATTAATCTTCTTAGCAAGAGTTCCGCATCACCGGCATGGTCGCCAGCCATTGCGTAACCTTCAAAAGCCCTATCGCCATAGACTTTAGGGTCATTGAATTCTTTAACATTCTGATACCAGTTTTCACTTGTTTCCCAATTAGCACCATGAAGTGTATTAAGAAACTTAGTCTTGCCTGGTATTCTATTTTCAATGAAAAACTTGTGATTGTAAATTGTTTTCTCTAAACAATCTTTAGGATCTTTTAATCCTGTTCTGTCACGGTATTGAGGGAGATATGCCCATAACGGGATATCTAAGGTCATAGAGTAGTCGCAATATTCCTCAAGCCAAGTCATAATTCCGCACCGTGTTTTTTGCCAGTCTGCACCGGTCTCAAAGTTGCTCCAGTCTAGTTTCCAAGCACCAGAGCCTATCTGATAACCACCCGAATCCCCAACAAGTACTGTGTCTTCACGGTTACGATTTACAACCATACCATCATCAACTTTAGAACCATCTAAGTCTAGATTGGCATGACCTGCTGAATAAAGTCCATGTGAGTAATAAACATACCCTTTTTCTTTATCTAATATATTTAGTCCTTCTAGCCCATTTTCAAAGCCTTTTGGGATACGTTCTGGTGGGAACATGTCTGTAACACCTGCATAGTGTTGTGATATTTTTCTTACATAGAAATTAGAAATTGCAGGAAGAAAGACCGCGTACCCACTAGATTTATTATTTTTGCTTAGGTCATTAACCATATTAAATATCCTCCTATGATATTATTTAGGTTAATTGCCTGATTTAGCTGGTAAAATGTACTCATATAGGCCTAAACCTGAGTCTACTTGAATCATCATAGCACCTTGGTCTGAGATTTTCACACTCATTGTGCTTGTATCACCAAGTTTCAAGATTGTCAAAACAGTTGATAAAGGGAAACTCCAACCTGTTTTTAGTTCTCCTGTTACATTACTTGCAAAAGGAAGTTCTACTCTATCAGTTGACCTATCACCAATAAAGAATTTCAAGTCGCCATCTACTGTCTTAACAGTGAATAGCGGATCAAAAGCACCCAAGATACCTGCAAAGTATTGTAAGTCCTTAATTGCTTTTTGTGTTGGCATAACTTCAACGTCCCATTTAGCACCTTTGAAGTTTGCAGTTTTGATTTGTGCATCAACAAGTTCACTTACAATTACACGATAAGTTGATTGCATTGCACCTGGAATAGAAAATGAAAGTTGTGTTGGAACTGTTTCACCATTACGTTCTTCATGTCCTACTTCTACTGATGCTTTAACAGACTTGCCTTCTCTGTCTTCGCCTTCATAGTTTAGATAACCGTTTAGTACTCCAAGTCTACCTAAACCAAACTTACCTGTAAATTCAGGAACTGGTGTGTGAAGTTTACCACGTAGCACCACAGTTCTGTCATCATCCATTGCATCAATAGATGTTCCACCATCATCTGTAGTCACTTTAGCCGCTTGAATAATACCAAGCGAGTGTGTATGCTTCACAATATCTTTTAATATATCTTGCATAGTTATGTTCTCCTTATGGTTCATTAAATACTATAATATCACTATTCGATACCAATGTCAATAGTCTTTTTTACTCTTCCAGATACTGGATTATCTACCCAATGTATTTGATTTGGTGGCATAAAACCCCATATAAACCAAGCATTCCCAAATGTAGGTGATCCTTTTCCAGTAAAATCAATGCGAAAGTTATACACAAGTGCAGACATTCCCTTGTCCATAAACATTTTCCCTCGTTTTGCACCCTGAAAACTTGTTACAGGAAGTAACAAAGCAAAGGGTTTATCTAAAGAATAACAGTGTTCTATGAATTGGTCTTTCTTGCTATAAGGGGGATTAGTTATAACGCCATCATAGACATCATCCCGTGTACAATCAAAGAAATCCCTATCATTAGACCCAACAATATTATAACCATATTTGTTGAATCCGGAAACAATGCTAGAACTTTTTCCACTAGTTGCTTCATAATAAGTCTTGTCCTTATCCAAGTATTTTAACAGAGGAAGTATTTGATCCTCTGGTGTATAGCATTCATCTGATGCTTCATTTGTTGCTCTACGATTTATTAGTTCAGTGTAAGACACGTTTAGACGCCTTTTTAATGTTGATGATTTTCTTTACCTTTTCTAATTTAGGTGCAATGAAATCTTTAACCATTTCTTCATTTATACAATCATTGAAATGGTCACCATCGCAGAATATTTTATCTGGATCATTATATTTGTTTGAATAGTATTGATGTGCGTTTAGTCCTTCAAAATCTACATGTAATGCTTTTTGCAACATAGATTGAAATCCAGGTAAAGAATTAAAGTTCCAAGACTTTTGCCATACGACTACTTCAATGTTCAACATCTTACACAGTTTGATTGCTTGATAGATATCTAACATGCCCCAAAACTCCATTGCATGATGTGTAGATGCAATATTCCATTGAACGTCTTTCCACATTTCAAATGCTTTTACTGACGGAGCAAAAGTGTGTTCTTGCATATCTTGTATTAATGCTCTCCAATATTCCCATGATGATGCTGATGTTTTGTAAACATCTTCTTCTATATCTGCCATATCATTTGTTCTTTGTATCTTACTATATGAATCTGGAAGACATTTAAAATTTAACATAGACCTATTGTTAACTAATTCCATTAGTATCGCATCTACGTTATGCTTTTCTTTCAAATACACAATCTTATTTAGGTAAAGTTCAGTACCTTTACCAGCACATGCAGAATTAAAAAACTTCATGTTAGTTGTATATTTTTCTAGCCATGTTTCAAATGGCAATGCTAAATCGTTTTCTCCAGTTTCTTTGTTATGGTGACAACCTACACTATAACTAGACCCTAATATTCCTACTTTACACATATTAAAAATCAAACAAACTTTGAAATTGCTCTGATGCATCTGCATCACTTAAATCCCATTTGAGAACACCGATAAGATTGTCTAGTTTCTTATCAATAATTGTATTCTCCATTAGTTCATGGTCAAAAGGAAGTTCTTGAAACCATTCTGGGATTCTGTTTTCATCAATCGGATATGCAACACTTGTCATTTTCAATGCATTAGGTCTGAGTTTACATACAATAGTTTTCATACCATCTACAATCTCAATAGAATACTTGTCACCATTTAGTTCACGTAAAGTATTCCAGTTTAGAGCCGCACTAACATGACCCGGAAGATGTACTTTGTCTTTCTTGTTGTCTTCACCTTCTAGTTTAAAATCTCTGCCTTGCTGTTTTGTAATTTTTTGTATTTTATTCTTATACATAGTAAGATTGTTTACTCGCTTAGGAGTACCTTTCTCCCAACCAGGCTTTGCTCTGAATTCTTTCTTAAACTCTTTGACCATTTCAATTACATCTTTTTCTGTACCGTCTGTTAGAATTTTAACAAGAACATCCATCAAAAACTTTTGCATATAGTCTGGAGTATCACTTCGTTTCAAGTCAAGACCCATGGCTTTAATCTTACCAGGATTACCATCTACGTCTTTTCTTACACCTTCATCATCAAAGATAAGCATTGCATATCTTTTCTTTTTAATGAAGATACCCATAGTTGCACAGTTCTCACGACCTGCCGCAATGATTTCACCTTGCTTACGAGGAGCATTGAAAAACTCTTTCATAAAATCAGGGAAACTTGCATTGACTTGATTTGCTATTTCATCATACAGTTCAATAACTTTTTCTTTAGACCATTCAATCTCACCATTATCAATCTCTTCCTTGTATACAGGATACATAGAATAGTAGATACTATCTGTATCACCATAGATAACGCCTTCGCCTTTATAGTCATATGTGCCAGCGATTACTTCATTAGTTTTAGCACCCATATGTCTTGTGATACAACGACCAGACAAAGTTGTACTCTGTCCAATACGTTTATCATAAAAACGACACCCAGGATTTAGAATCGCACCATACAATGAATTCAAGTTAATCTTTTTAACAAGTTGTCGTTTATCCCAGAATGCAATCTTTTCTTTATCGCCTTCTTCAATAGATTTCTTCTTGTTTGCTTGTAATACTTTACGTTCAGCATACCAACGTTCTAGCAAACTTGGAATGATACCTTGAATGTCTTGTCTGAGAATTGTACCATTGGCAGTGATAGCCCATGGCAAGTCGCTATGAAAGATAAGATTGTGTATCTCTGCACCAGTCATATCATTCTTTTTATCTTTGTTATCTTCTAGTACAAGATTAATCTTTTCTGTTTTATCTTTTTCGTTTACTAATCTGAATTCTTCTGCACTAAACGTATCTTCCCAAGCCTGTGCCGCTCCGAAACCTTTACTACCACCTCGTCTACCATTTGCAATTCTATCACCAATCATCTTTTCTGTTAGAGTTGGTTCTAGTTGTGCTACAATAGTTTCTGGACTCATGTTCAATGCACGAATGATTGAAGGATAAAGTGAGTTGATATCAATACCTGATACCCATCGTTGAATACCTGTTTTTGGATTTGCCACAAATGCGCCTGCGGCTTTTTGCTTTTCTGCTTCTTCTAGTTCTGCATCTGTAGGTTCAGCATCTTCTTCGCCCCAATCTTTGGCTTTTCTATCCGGAACAACCATGCCCCTACGATGTGCTTCGTTGATGATTGCTTGTTCTGTAACTGCAACCGCACCCATAGTTGTTTTGATATTAACTGTATTATCATGTGCGATTTCATTTGCCAAGTCAATAAACTGTAGCTTTTTGTCTAAGTTGCCTAATAGTGCAACGTCTTGTCTGTTATATTCAACAAACTTATAAAAATCTCTGTTATATAATTGGTCTAGTGTACCATCATATGCAATCTTCTTTTCACCAAGTTCATATTCACCGATAGCATCAAGTGAGTATGAATGCATTTCGTGATATGTATACTTACGATACAGTTCAAGATAGTCAAGATGAATACGACCTGATAAGTCATATGTTACACTTTCTTTACCAAATCTAACTACTCGTCTTTCATGTGGAAACAGATCCCATAGACACAATTTACGTGTATGAGATTTACTCATAATACGTGTGATACGTCTAACTGTATATGGAATATCAAAACCTTCTGAGTTCCAACCAGACACAACATCTGCATCATCAATCAATGCAATAAAGTCGTTCATCATATCTACTTCGTCAAGATATAAGAATGTATCTTCGAATTGATTACAAATACGTTCTGCTTCTTCCAGTCCTTCTCCCTCTTGCATGTGCTTTGGAGGCATAACAAAAGTAACAAGTTTATCTAGCCATTGTAGATAAACTGTAATTGCAGTAATAGGCATAAAAGGATCCTCTGGAGGAGCAAACCCTTTCTCTGCATCAAAGTCAACCTCGATATCGAAAAACGCAACA
>Ga0066377_10000038_pt1 | contig 31003 bp, 29 predicted proteins | sample Knorr_S23_td_Sur_FD_70946 | JGI IMG/M metagenome (GOLD analysis project Ga0066377, IMG submission 70946) | Marine microbial communities from Southern Atlantic Ocean transect - Knorr_S23_td_SurfaceB_ad_5m_LV_B | ecosystem: Environmental > Aquatic > Marine > Oceanic | place: Southern Atlantic...
CCGGATTGACTTCCTGACCATCAGCGAATCAGCAGCTATCTTCCGCATTTCCTACACGGATAACGATGGTGAAAGAGGGGCTGCGCTGGTTGATGCTGTCTCGGGACAAGTCCGCGGACATCTCTCGGAGGAGGAATCCTCACAACTGGCATCCGCCCGCTATGCGGGTACAGGAAAGCTGACCGAATCCCGCCTGATCGAGTCAACGGGCGCTCACGATGAGTACCGTGAGCTCCCGCTCCCAGCCTACGCATTCACCTTCAATGATGACCGCCTGACCACCATTTACGTGGCTCCCGCTCACGCCCGGATCACGGCTGTCCGCAATGGCACATGGCGGGTTTTCGACTTTCTTTGGATGCTGCACACCATGGATTACGAAGGCCGCGATGATTTCAATAACCTGCTTTTGCAGGCATTCGCCGTATTTGGCCTGCTGACCCTGCTATCGGGGTTTGCCCTTTTCCTGTTTTCTTCCAAAGTGTTTCGAAATGCCAGTCGTAGAAGGACTTCTTAGTGCCCCTGTCAACGTGGAAGGACGCTTCCACATCGCTGACTTGTGCGAAAATTCAAGCCTTCACGCTGCGTGGGTCTTCGGAAAGGGGGGTGAGTAATGGCCTTTCGTTTCATAGCGGGAGCGGACGATTTCATTGTTCAGCGCAAGGCCCGGGATGAATGGGAATCCATGGCGGAAGCCATTGGGGATCCCAACGCGATAGAGGTCATTGACGGCCAGGCCGGCAACGTGGACGAGGTGACCAAGGCGGTCACGGAATTCATCAGCGCCATCCAGACTATCTCGATGTTCGCCCCGGAGAAGGCAATCTGGTTCAAGAGTGTCACCTTTATGGCGGACTCAGTGACCGGGCGGGCCCAAGGAACCACTGAACAGGTCGAGCGCATGCAGGAGATCCTGGGCAACTATGATGATAATGCGGTAAAGATTTTGATTTCAGCATCCCCGGTTGATCGTCGCAAGAAAGCGTACAAGTGGTTTCAGAAAAACGGGGACAGCCTCTTCCTGGATGCAGCCAAGGACGACAGCGCCGTCATCTCCATGGTGACCGAGGAAGCCCGATCCTGCGGGGTCCAATTTACCGGAAATGCCGCCCAGATACTTGCGGAGCTCACCGGCGGCAGCGCCCGGCTGGCCCTTGAGGAAACCCGCAAGCTCACCACCTATCTGGGAAAGGGCGGTGGCAAAGTCACTCCCGGGCTGGTCGGGGAACTTGTTCCAAGCCTGGGGGACACCGACTTCTTTGAGGCCGCGGAAGCCTTCTACAGCCTTGATCTGGAATGGGTGCTCGGTGCGATCCATCGACACTTTTTCGCCGGGCACGACGCCCGTCCATTGATCAGTTCCCTGCAAAACAGGAACCGCCTCCTCCTCCAGCTGAAAGTCCTTCAGCAAAGCGGCGTCATCCGGGGTCGCGTCAGCAAGGCATCCCTGGACCAGGTTGCTGAACGATACGGCAGTTACTTTGGGGACGCGCCGGGCAAATCCAGTTTTTGCATCCTGACACAGAACCCGTGGTATCTTGGACGCCTGTCCGAGAGCTTGGGAAAGATTAGCCTGAAAGCGCTGCTTGAGTTCCAGGAAGCCTTCCGCGATGCCTTCATGGAAATCATCAGTCGGCCAAACGAGCAGGAGGCCGTCATGACAGCGGTAGCCGTCCGTTGCCTTTCCCCTCTTTCCACCCGAACAGCTTGATTCCTCTTGGCAGAGCACGCATTTCATTTGAAGTTAAACACATGGAAGCCATTCCCAATATCCTAGCCCAACGATACGCATCCAGCGCCATTCGCCAGATCTGGTCCCCATCAGGGAAAATCCGTCTGGAACGCGAATACTGGATCGCGGTCATGAAAGCACAGGCAGATCTTGGCCTGGACATCCCGGCAGAGGCCATTGCCGATTACGAGAAGGTCGTTGATCAAATTGACCTGGACGCCATCGACCAGCGCGAACGCATCACCCGGCACGATGTGAAGGCCCGTATTGAGGCATTCAATGAACTGGCTGGTCATGAGCATATTCACAAGGGAATGACCAGCCGTGACCTGACTGAGAATGTCGAGCAGCTCCAGCTGTACCGGTCTTTGGAGATTCTTTTCAACAAGACCCTGGCCGTCTTGAAGAAATTCTCTGACAAGGCGGCCGAGCACAAGAATGTTGTCCTGACCGGCCGTTCCCACAACGTGGCAGCCCAGCCGACGACCGTGGGCAAGCGCATCGCCATGTTCGGGGAAGAGGTCCTGAGGGGAGCCGAAAAGCTCGGTGCCGTGGTCAAGGACTACCCAGCCCGCGGACTCAAGGGCGCTGTCGGAACACAGCTTGACTTGCTCACCCTGTTCGACGGAGACGTCGACAAGGTGGGTGAACTGGAGTCGCGCGTCCTGCAGCATCTGGGACTTCCCGGCCAACTGAAGGTCGTCGGACAGGTCTATCCGCGCAGTTTGGATTTTGAAGTCATCAGCGTCTTCAACCAGGTTGCCAGTGGCGCCTCATCCTTCGCCCGCACGCTGCGACTGATGGCAGGATATGAACTGGCCTCCGAGGGATTCGCCAAGGGCCAGGTCGGGTCGTCGGCAATGCCGCACAAGATGAATGCCCGTTCATGTGAACGTATCAACGGATTCGCTACCATCTTGAAAGGGCATCTCGCCATGGTCCAGGGACTCGCCGGTGACCAGTGGAACGAAGGGGATGTTTCCTGTTCGGTAGTTCGCCGCGTCGCCCTGCCGGATTCATGTTTTGCCATTGATGGGCTCCTTGAGACGACCCTCACCGTCCTTAACCAGATGGAAGTCTTTCCCGCAGTCATTGATCGCGAGAACGCCTACTATTTCCCCTTTCTCAGCACCACGACATTGCTCATGGAAGCCGTCAAGTCCGGAGCCGGACGGGAGGCCGCCCACGAGGCCATCAAGGAAAATGCGGTTGCCACCGTCGCTGACCTCCGCTCCGGTAAAATCCAATCAAACGACCTGGCCAATCGCCTGGCCGCGGATGGCCGACTTGGCTTATCCAAGGAAAAGATTGATGCCGTTATCGCATCGGCCGCTCAATTATCCGGCCGGGCAGCCGCCCAAGTTGAGGGATTCAACGCTCAAATCGACTCAATCCTGAAGGAAAACCCCGCAGCGGCCGCTTACGAACCAGCACCTATTCTCTAGACCTGCTCGATGTACGATCCTCCCACAGAGTCCACCGAAGCCCGTCCGGGCGAAATCGGACTGGTTCAATGGAATGACTTCCATTGGGAGGAAACGTTTACTTGCGATTCTGGAGACATCCTGCCCGAATTCAGTCTCCGGTATGAGACATACGGCAAGCTGAATGAGGACAAGAGCAACGCTATCCTGATATGCCATGCTCTCAGCGGGGATCATCATTGTGCGGGCATCCACTCCCTTGCGGACAAGAAACCGGGTTGGTGGAACAACCTGATTGGCCCCGGGAAACCCGTCGACACAAACAAGTACTTTGTCATATGCAGTAACTGCCTCGGCGGGTGCCAGGGATCCACGGGTCCAAAGTCGGTCAATCCGGCAACTGGATCCGCCTATAATCTGGACTTTCCGTTGATCTCCGTCCGGGACATGGTCCGGGCACAGCACTTGTTGCTGACCGAAGGGCTTGGCCTTTCAGGGCTTTACTCCGTAATCGGCGGATCGATGGGCGGCATGCAGGTTCTTCAGTGGGGAATTGAATATCCGGAGTTTGTCCAGAAGCTGATCCCCATGGCCACGACGGCCCGCCAGAATGCCCAAGCCATTGCCTTTAACGAAGTTGGCCGGTTGGCCATCATGCAGGATCCCGATTGGAAAGAGGGTGCATACAGTGAAGGGGAAGGCCCCAACGTGGGGCTGGCTGTGGCCAGAATGATGGCGCACATCACTTATCTCAGTGATGCCGGATTGGAGGAAAAGTTCGGCCGGGAAAAGGTGAGCCAATCTGCTGCGCGGTCACAGTTTGATGCCGAATTCGAGGTGGAAAGTTACCTCCGTTACCAGGGACAGAGTTTCATCAACCGCTTTGACGCCAATTCGTACTTGTACCTGTCGAAAGCATTGGACCGGTTCGACCTGTTCGGTGAAAATGGCTGCCTTGAAGACCAGTTGCAGGCTATCCGGGCAAGGACTCTTGTTATCGCTTTCAAGAGTGACTGGCTTTTCCCTCCCGAACAAAATCGCTCCATTGTCCATGCGCTGCTTCGTTGTGGCCTGCCCGCCAGCTATGCCGAATTGGATTTAACCCTTGGGCACGACAGCTTTCTCGTGCACGCACCGGACCTGTACACCCTGATCAAGGAGTTTCTTGCTTCCTGAAAAGACCATGCAACGCCACAAGATAAAACGCCAAACCGATTTCCAGATCATCTCCGGATGGATCGAGGAAGGGCAACGCGTACTCGACATCGGTTGTGGCCGCGGCATCCTCATGGAACACTTGATCCGGACAAGGAAGGTAAAGGCGTTCGGGGTCGATACCAACCTCGACAAGGTGAAGTCCTGTGTAAAGCGGGGAGTCTCGGTTTATCACGGGGATGCCGATTCCCTCCTGAAGGAGTTTCCGGAAGGATTCTTCGACTGGGTGATCCTTTCCAGAATGGTGCAGGAATTGAGTGATCCGGGGGAATTGATCCGGCAGGCACTCCGTGTCTCCTCAAACGTGGCGGTGGGATTCGTCAACTATGGATTCTGGCGAAACCGCTGGTCCACCCTGCTGACAGGATCCCGCGTAACCAATCAGGTATTCCCCCTCACATGGGAGGAAGGCCGTCCATACAATCCGGTCACCGTAAAGGGATTCAACGATTTCGCCGAGCGGCACCAGATCAACATCGCCGACACCGCCTTCCTGAAGGGCAACTGGAAGGACCAAACGCGGTTCTTCCCCAACTTGACCGCAGGGTATGCCATCTACCATCTGACAGGCACACCCGCCTGAGTAGCTCTTCCAAAAACGGTTGCCTTGTATGCAAAAAGTGGCCAGAAAGGCCATGGAAGAAGGCTTTCCAAAATGACTGTGGCCGAGAAAATGATCCCCGCACCCAACTGGCGCAAGTGTCTGCGTCCAGGCATGCGAATACACCTTGCCTCCGGTGCCGGTTGCCCCGTCGCCCTGGTGGAAGACTTGCTTCCCCATGTGCACGAGATAAGCGATCTTGAAATTACCCAGGGGCTCACACTTCCCCCTGCGCCATGGCTCGACAAAAAGTACCACCAGCACTTGAAGGTCAACGCTTTCTACCTGGATGCCGCCCTTGGATCAATGGTCAATGACGGGTATGCGGATTATTCCCCCGCTCATTATTCCGAAATTCCAAAGCTTTACCGGAACGGCACAATCCGGATCGACGCCGCCTTTATCATGGTCTCGCCACCGGATGATTACGGCTACTGTTCACTTGGTCCAACCATCGAGTGGACTCCCGCCGCCATCGACTCCGCAAAACTGGTCATTGCCCAAATCAATCCGGCACTTCCGAGAACCAGTGGACTCAGCCACATTCATGTCTCGAAAATCCATTACGCCATTGAAAAGGTTCAATCCTTGCCGGAGCTGAAACCCACCGACCAAGACCCTGCCTACGATAAGATCGGGGAGTATGTGGCACAGCTGGTGCGCAATGGCGACACGTTGCAGTTCGGGGTTGGTCCCGTGGCGGCAGCCCTCTCATCCGCCCTCATGCAGCACAGGAACCTGGGCATCCATTCAGAGGTCATTGGAGACGGCGTGATGGAGCTCTTCAAGGCCGGTGTCATCGACAACTCTAAGAAGACCTTGCTGCCTGGGAAGGTGATCGCCGCCCATGCACTGGGGACGCATGAACTGTATCAATTTCTCAATACAAATCCGCATTACGATTTCCGCTCCACGGAATTCACCAATAATCCACTCAACATTGCCCGCAACGACAACATGGTCTCGATAAACGGGGCCATCCTGTCCGATCTCACCGGTCAGGTTGTCGTGGATTCCATCCAAGGGTTGTTCAGAAGCGGAGTGGGCTCAATGGTCGACTTTGTCCGGGGTGCGGCGATGAGCAGTGGTGGCCGGCCGGTTATCGCCCTTCCATCCACGGGAATCGATGAGGAAGGTGAACGCTTTTCCCGCATCGTCGCGGATCTGCCCATGGGTGCCGGCGTTGGTTGCCATCGTTCCGACATTCATTATCTGGTAACAGAATTCGGGATTGCCAGCTTGCGTGGCCGGACCATCCAGGAACGCGTCCAGGAACTGATTCAAGTTGCCCATCCGGATTATCGGGAAGAACTGATCCAGCAAGCGAGGGATCACCATCTGCTCCCCCCCTACTTCCAATTGACGCCCCCGTGGAAAACTTCCGACCACGGAATCCAGATAAGAAAACTCCAATTGAAAGATGAGCGTGAGTACATCCTCCGTCCACTTGGGCCCGCGGATGACAGACGCCTGCAGGAGTTCTTCTATTCACACACGGAGGAAACCATTGTCCGGCGGTACGGATTCACCGTCACCCGCATGAGCAGGGAACGGGCGTTTGAGCTTGTTGGGATCAATCAGAACCGCGACCTCGCGCTGGCTGTGGTGGAACTGCAGGGCCCACGACAGGTGATCCATGCTGTTGGGCGATACTATCTCGACCGGGATAACACCGGCGCCGAAATGGCCTTTGTTGTCTCGGAAACAAAACGCCGGCTGGGCATGGCCAGCATCCTGATTGAACGTATGATGGAAATTGCCGCGGAGCGCGGACTTGTGCGATTATGGGCACAGGTGGATCGTGACAATACGCCAATGCTGACCTTGTTCAGGCGATACAAAGCCAGCGAGTCCCCGGGTGAAGACATGCACACGGTCAACATTGAAATCCCCATATCGGAACATGAGGAACCATCCAAACGTGAGCGCACGAAAAAGGCGTTCCTGAATTTCGGAAAAAAGAGTCCGGACAAGAATTAAATTGTAGTTATATATCATGACAGAAGAACATAACAACAACTGGCCTCCAAGGGCGTATAAAAACCTCGACTTCCTGAACAGCCCGGAAGCGAGGAAAATCCGGATTTTGTGTGAATTGGAGGAAACCGAAAGACGATTCAAGCAGGAGAACGTGGAGGATACAATCGTCATGTTCGGTTCAGCCAGGACCTTGCCCATGAAGGAGGCACTGGCCCGCTTGGCGGATGTCGAGAAAAGCCTGGAGGGGAAAAAGCGGAAGTCCGCTGCCGATAAGCGCGCATTACAAAAAGCCCACGCTGACGTAAGGAACGCTCCCTATTATGAAGCTTCCAGTGAACTTGCCCGGGAGCTCACTGAGTGGTCCATGTCCCTGCCCTCGAAAAAGCGACGGTTCCTGGTTTGCTCTGGCGGTGGTCCCGGAATCATGGAAGGAGCCAACCGTGGTGCGCGTGAGTGCGGTGGAGCATCCATTGGTCTGGGGATCAGTCTCCCTTTTGAGCAGAGCTTGAATCCATACATCACCAGGAATCTGCAATTTGAATTCCATTACTTCTTCGTCAGGAAGTATTGGTTCATTTATCTGGCCAAGGCATTGGTGGCCTTTCCCGGTGGATTCGGAACAATGGATGAACTGTTTGAATCATTGACGCTTATCCAGACCCGGAAATTGGAGAAGAAACTCCCCATCATTCTCTATGGCAAGGAATTCTGGAACAAGATCATCAACTTCGATGCTTTCCTCGAGTATGGAGTCATCTCCCCTGAGGACCTCGACCTGATGAAGATGGTCGACTCCGTTGAAGAGGCCAAGGAATACATCGTGGACTTCCTGACCAAGGAGTATTTGAGGGATTAAGCTTCCTTGAATGCGGTTCGGGCGGTTTCCCAAACCTTGGTGAAGCACGGGGCGAAGTCTTCCGGATGGTCCACTACCCATTTGTCGAGTGCCACCACGTTGACCCATTTCCCGTCTGCGATTTCTGACGGATGCAAGGTAAACGGGCCGGCATGTTCGATCCGGTAAATCCTGACAAATTCCTGTCCGGTGATTTCGCTGGCGGGCAGAGCGCCTATTTCCTCAATCCGGTCAACGGATACGCCCAGTTCTTCCTGCAGTTCACGAACAGCGGCCGAGTCGTAGTCCTCCCCACTGTCCAGATGTCCACTGGCTGATGAATCCCAGACCCCGGGGTGGCAGTCCTTCTCCATTGAGCGCTTCTGCAGGAACACATCCCCATCAGGACGCTGAACCATGATATGGACAGCCCGATGCAACCAGCCATTGGCGTGGACATCCGCTCGGCGGGCAACGCCGACGACCCGGTCCTGCTCGTCTACGATGTCAAACTGCTCGTCGGGATTATCGGCCATCCGCCAGCCCTGCGCGAAATGATTGCACTTCCTCGGAATCCGCCTTGATTGAAATAACTTCCTCCCCGTCCGTATGCTTTCCGAAATAAGGCCCGGCAGCCACCAGCATGTAGGGCAAGGCAGCCCGGTAATCGGTGCTTTCGTCACGCATGGTCACTTTAACCGCCCAGAGTTCATCGGAGTAGGTTTCCGGACTTAGGATGCGGCGCGCACTCAACCGAAGTACCTTGTCGTAGACCGTAACCTGCCGTTCCTGGTCAACCCATCCGGCCACATCAATGCGGGATGGAGTCCAGTACGAAGAATAGCTGTAGCGAACCACTTTGCCCTTGTCATTGACTACCGGAACCCGGATCCGCCGGTAGTGCCCTCCACGTTCCACATAGATCGGCTCCGAATACGAATCCGTTTCCGTCATGGGTTCAGACAAATGCGCATCCACTTCAATGAGCAGGTCTGCGGTATCCCCGTTCTTGGTCGGGTAAAACGCCTGACCCGCCAGAACTGGTTCGAGGTAACGGGCGACCTCCTTGAAAAAGAGATCGGTTTCATCGACACCGGGGGTCGCGCTGGCCAGTTCGTAGGTCAGCCCTCTTCCAGATGAGCTTTCCCCGCCACTCAAGGCATCAACGCGGATCTGATGGGTGGAAACACACCCCGTCATGAACAGGACAACGATTCCAATGAGGAAAAATAGAGTGATTTTGAGCTTCATAGCACCTTAGTACGCGCGGGAACGGGATTGTTCCTGTTAAATCAGCTTAACGATCGGATCGCTTTCGTAAAGGCTTGAAACGTAGATGCCTGTAGTTCAAGGCGCTCTCGCAGATCGGCGTCCTTCAATTCACCGTCATCATTGAAAATCGTGTAGGAATTGGGAATGAAGACCCGACGGTTGAAAAGGAAGGCATTGCGATAAGCGAAAACCATCTGCAACTGCTCAACCGCCCGGACACCCCCGTAGTAACCACCAGCCAAACCGATGAAGGCGACAGGCCGGCCATCGAAGCTTTCCGGAAAAGGAAGCAGGTCAATGAAGTGCTTTAATATTCCGGGATAGCTTCCATTGTATTCCGGGACAACAATCACGATGCCGTCTGACCTCAAGACGGTATCGACAAAGCCATCCGACAATTCCGCTGGCTTGTCACCGTAAGCGCCCGGCTCGAATGCGCCCTGTGGCAGAGCATTCAAGTCGATTAGATTCACCTCTTCGCCGAGGGCTTCATGGATGCCGGCGACCTTGCCAGCCACCTTGCGTCCAATACTTCCCTCCCGGCTTGTTCCTGAAATGATACTTATCATGCCACTATTGGATGAAGATATCCTTTGCCGGGTCAAGCAACGGAGGCACTTTGGGCTTCATCGAATACCAACCGGTTAACGCCGTTAGCCATTGACCAGCTTGACCAGGAAGTCGCCCGGCCGGTAATTACCCATGATAACCGTGATCGCTCCGTCCTTGCACATCCGTACCTCCGGCACACGAACCTCCGGGGTCTTGTGCGGAGCATAAAGGACATCGTCGTGGGAGGCATTGGCATGTTCCTTGAACAAGTCCGGTGTGATTTTCCCACCCAAATGATCATCGCGACCGGTAGCCACATGAATGGTCCCGAGGATTTTCTCATCCTGGATATCCCGGCCGCTGAAGGGCAAAACTTGCGAACCAAATCCCAATTCACCAATAGCGCCTGTCATGGGATCATCCTTGAGCTTCTCATTGTGTTCCTCGATGAGGTCGTAGTCCCCGTATATCAAACGGCTGCTGACGATTTTCCCTCCCTCTACGGTCAAGAGGCCAAGCGTCTCTTCATCGTACTTGAATGGAAACTGCCCTTCGGCCTTTTCCGGAACAAAATACACTTCACCAGCGGGCAGATTGGCCACATCCGGAGTGCCCCGTGGGCACAAACCATGGCTCTTCTGGGCTTCCTGGCCTTCGGTGATAAGTTTCAATGTGGTTTTCACCCCCTCGACTTCAAAATCGATTTCGAAGTAATCGGCCTTGGTCAGTCCAAGCCGCAACTTCTCGGTATCATCACTCACCTCATTGTAATCAACGCTCAGTCCAGTATCGACAATGATCTGGTTGAGTCCGTGCAAGGTGGCCCCGCGGAATCCAAACTCCTTGGCCTTGGCCGTCAGGGGAGCCGTGGCGGAGAAAGTGGAGACAACCAGTATGATACCGTAATTCGGATATATATCCTTGTCCAAGCTCAGTTGGTTGCCCTCGATGTCGTAACATTCGTCCCGCATGTCGAGGTTGCTTCCGCCGGTTTCGTGATAGGCGTAAAGATCACCGTCGGTGTAATTCATTTCCTCAAGGCCACCATCCTTGAACCCCTGGTAAAAGACTTTGTATCCATAATTCTGGATAGAGAGGCGGGGATTGTCCAGGAAGGCGAAATCCTTGATCTCCGTGGGATCCGGCAAATCAATTAGAATGCAAAGACGCTCGCCCTGTCCCTTTTCAAAACACGTCTCCATGAGACGCTTGAGTGAGAATGGAGGAAAGATTCGTTTACTGGCATCGAGTTCCATGATGACAAACTATGCACAGGTTCGTATGCTGTAAAGAAGGATTGGGAATTTACGGAATTGAAACCGCCAATCCTTACTCGAACATGCCGTCCACCATGGAAAGAGTGGCGTCACAAGCCTCAGCCAATTCCCGGTTGTGCGTTACCACCAGAATCGTTCTGTTCAATTCGTGAGCAAGCCCCTGTAGTTGTTCAAATAGTGTAATTGAATTCTTGAAATCGAGGTTGCCAGTCGGCTCATCGGCCAGGATCAAGTCAGGATCATTGGCCAGCGCCCGGGCGACCGCCACCCGCTGCCGCTCACCTCCGGACAACTGATTGCCACGACGGCCTGTCTTGTCGGCCAGCCCAACCAGACGTAACAGGTGGCAGGCCTTTTCGTAAGCCGCTTCACGTTCAATTCCTCCTTGCTTCAGCATGGGAAGCATCAAGTTCTCCGCCGCGGTAAACTCCGACAGGAGAAAGTGGAACTGGAAAACAAACCCAATATGTTTTCCGCGAATGCGCGTACGCTCTGATTCATTGGCATGGTCAACGCGGCGACCGTTGAGGAGGATCTCCCCTCGGTCGGGCCGATCAAGCAATCCCAGCAAGTAAAGGAGCGTGCTCTTCCCGCATCCACTTGGTCCGACAATGGAATAGGTCTTTCCACGGTCCAGCCTCAAGTTGATTCCCCGCAGCACATGAACCCGGTCAGCGCCCTCCCCGAGTGTGCGGTGGAGATCGCGGGTTTCCAAAACTGGATTTGTCATGACATTTCCCATACCATTATCCTCCAGTTCCCCTTATGACCTCACCGGGTTCCACCTTGGCGGCCCGGCGAGCCGGGATCAGGGCCGCCACAATCACGACCACCCCGGCCACGAGTGCTGCCGACAGGTAATGCCAGATCGACCATGAAACAAGAAAGTGATCAGTGGAAAAAATCCCGCGGATGCGGATCGGTAAACTCTCAACCCCCTTGGTCAGGAAAGCGGCCAGTATGCAACCGATGACGGTTCCGAGCAAATATACGATAAGCCCCTGATAAAGGAAAATACTGAGGACGTCGCGCCTGCTGAATCCGACTGACCGGAGAATGGCAATCTCGCGGGAACGCTCCATGACGATGATGGCCAGCGTGTTGAACATGCCAAGGCCCGCGATCAGGATGATAGTCGACATGGACAGGGCGGACGAGATCCGCAATACCCGGAATACTTCCAGCCAACTCTTCTCACGCTCCTGCCAACTGGCCACGTAGTGACCCAGCGCATACTCCATTTGAGCCGCCAAGGCGGGGGCCCTGTCAGGATTCCTTGTCATGACCTGGATATAACTCACCCTCTCCATGCTGTCCAAAAGCCGGCGCGCTTCCTGCAGGTGCACGAAAGTGTGTGTCTTGTCAAAAAAATCGATTCCCGTTTCAAAAATGCCACTGACCCGATAGCGGCGTTTCTCCCCAACATGGTTCAAATGAAGAAAGTCGCCGGGCAGGATACCGAGGCGTTCGGCTAGTCGCGTACCGACAAGAATCCCATCGGGGGTTTCCGAGAAGACGCGCAAGTCTCCATTGACGATCTGGTGCTCCAGATCGGAGACCTCGAGATACTCCTTTGGAAGAATGCCAATTGTGCGACCCGCTTCCGTCCGGAACCCGCTGGAAATCTGGACATCCCCCCGGAGCACGGGAGCGGCCCCCTCCACTCCGCTGAACTGGCGAACTGCCTCCAATAGCTGGTTGGGGTTGCGGATGCCGGGGATGTAAGTGCGTCCCTCCCGGAGAGGAATCTCAAAGCGGTTGTCACCGGCCTGACTGGCCACCATCATGCTGGTCACGGTGTGTTGAAACTCATCCTGCACGCGAATGGTCCCGTTGGTGCCGAGGATGGTCCGGATGAAAAACCCTTCAAACCCGCTGGTCTGTGCCTGGGTGAAGATGAAAAAGGCTACCCCGAACACGATCCCGGTCAGGCTCATTATCATGGCCCGCTTTTTTGCGATCAAGAAACGCCAGGCGATGAGGATATTCTGGCGCATGCCGATTACTGGGTGACTTCGACTTTCACGCGCTCACCCGGCTTGAGCAGGTTTTGATCTTCCAGGACAACCCTGTCCCCTTCCTGGATGCCGTCGCGGATTTCCGCCTGGTGAAGCCCGAGGAATCCGGGTTGGACCCGGCGGACTTCGATGGCTCCATCCACAACAACATAAACAAGGTTTCCGATCAGGGCCCGGCGAGGAATCAGGATGGAATCCTGTCGCTCATCCTTGACGAGGTAACCCTCACCGGTGAGGCCGGGAACAAGGACATCGTCGGCTGCCTCCACATGCACGATGACATTGCGTGTCTTGTTGTTGGAATTGGCGATATCCTCCAGCCGCGATACCGTCCCGGCGAACGTCCTGTCAGGATAACTGGCCAACCGCAGGGTGACCGGCTGCTTGTCCCGCACGCCAAAGTAATCCTCCTCGGTCAATTCCATCACGATGAAACGACCCCGCGCCACTAACCTGAGCAAATCCTGGTTGGCGTTGACCAAGTCCCCTTGCCAGGCGAACAGCTCAGCCACGACACCAGGGTAAGGCGCCTTGGTTGTCATCTGGGCCAACTGGAGATTGAGCTGGGCCAGCTGGTTGCGCAACAATCCCAGGTTCTCGGTCTTCTGGATTTCATCCAGCTGATAAAAAACTTCCTTCTTTCGTCGTTCCCTCCGCAGTTTTTCCAGTTTGGATGCCGGAGCCTGCTGCAATTGCACGGCCAGTTCAACCCCTTCCAATTCCTCGTCAAGAGTCTCCAAATCGATTTTGTTGGTACTCTCCAACTGGTTGCGCGCTTCTGCCGCATCCAGACGAATTTGCACCTGCTCGACTTGCAACTCCAGTGAACGGGAATCCTGGCGGGCGATAATTTCTCCCTTTTCCACCTGCTTGCCGGGCTTGACCACATTCTCCAGAATTGTTCCACGATGCTGGGATTTGACCCGAATGTCCATGGAGGCCAGAACCTCGACGGTGCCGGTGACGGCGTTGACCGCGGTGCCTTTTGTCGCCGGCGCCACCTGCACGGTCACGTCCATCTGACGGCTGAAAAAGTAGCCGATGAGAAGGATGACCAAAACGGGCACCCCGAACTTTATCCAGGATTTCATGACTTGGCGCTATAGTACGATTGAGCCGGATCCAGTCCCATGAGAAGGCCCAGCTCCATCAGGTTAATAAGATAATTCACTCGCGACTCCATCAACCGCTGCCGCACGTTGAGCACATCAATTTCAACTTCCATTCGCTCGGCTGCCGGCAGGATGTTGCGCTCAACCTGTTCACGCACAAGTTCCTGCCTGCGCTCCAGAATGGCAGCCCGTTTTCCACGTGCCTCAATTTGTTTCAGGTTCAGTTGCAGGTTGGCCAGAAGGGTTTCAGCCTGCTGCTGAAAACCATCCCGGGCGATGTCCTCCCGAAGGGCGTATGCCCGCTTGCGTGCCAGCGCACTCCGCTTGTACCCATCGGTTTGCCAACCATTGAATATGCTCCAATTGACTTGAATCCCGGCGTAATACTGCACGCGCAATACGAAGTCTTCGTTGTTCAACGAATCCAGATGATCCGAATAAATCCCTGCCACGAGGTCCACCTTGGGCATGTTCTCCTTGTCAAGGATTGCCAGCTGCTCGGTTTCGATATCCGCCAGCATGGAGAAGCGCTGGATGTCCGGGTGGGACAAGCCCTGCAGGCCATTGCGCACCCGTGCCGACAGGGTTCTGAATGCTTCATCGCCCATCGGTTGTATCACTGAAAGGGGGTCCCCCCCGATCACCACCGATTCAAATCCCGGGCCAACGAGATTGGCCAACCGGCTCTCATGCGCCAGAATGGAGGACTCTATGTAACTGAGTGACTCATAATTCTCAAGCAGTCGTGCTTCCACCTCCAGAACGTCCTGTTCCGAACTTTGTCCAACGTCCACCAGCTGTCGTCGCGCACTTACGAAGGATTCCGACAATTCGATCGATTGCTGGAGAATTTTCCTCTGTTCCTGCATCAGCAACCACCTCAAGTAGGTACTGCGGATGTCCATGAAGTGCCGCTCGCTCTGGCGATTTGAATCCACTTCCTCAAGGGCAACCCGCTCTTCCGCCACAGACTGGCGACGCTCCAGCGATCCCCAATGGTAAATCGGTTGAGTCATTCCCAGATTGGCATTCACGCTACCCCGAAAGCGATCGCGGATATCGTCCCGCATTTCATAGGCACCCGACATACGGGCATGTGCCCGGACCTGTGGCCGGCGCTGCCCGCGCGTGACGTCGAGATCCCCCTGGCGTTCCTCCATGCGCAATGCGCTTAACTGGAGTTCCCTTCCATCGCGGGCAGCCAACTCCATCAAGTTTCCCAATTCGGGAAACAATTCCTCGGCAAACGGGATGTCCGGGCTGGCCGCAGTGGCCCATCCGGACCAGCTGACTGTTAACAGGAAAACGGACCACCTGACCCGGCGCGTCCAATTAGAATTTGGATTGAGGAACGTATCCACGGTTGCGTTTTTTCTTCTTCGGTTTGCCCAGTTTTTCAAACAGGGGCGACCAATTGTAGTTAAATGTCTCAAGCTTTTTTTGCGGAATTTCCTTACCGATAAACCGCTCAATGGCGCGCAGGAAATCCATTTCCCCCGCAGTCAGGATCGTCACCGCGTCCCCGGATTTCTGGGCACGGCCAGTCCGCCCGATACGGTGGACATAGTCTTCCGGGTGAAGGGGTATGTCATAATTAACGACGTGGCTGACATCGCTGATGTCAATTCCCCTCGCGACGATGTCTGTCGCCACCAGTATCTCTATTTTGCCGGCCTTGAAATCAGCCAGAGAAGCGTCCCTTTCCCGTTGCTTCCTGTCAGAATGGAGAACACCCGTTGGCCCGTGGTCCGTTTCATTCAACCACCGGGCAATTGTATCCGCCCCGGCTTTGGTCCGTGTAAAAATCAGTACACTGTGGTAATCCAGTTTCTCCAGCAAAGCGACCAGCAGGTCGAACTTCTGCCGGTCATCGACCGGATATATGGTGTGCTGAATGGTTTCAGCAGGCATGCGCCCTCCCCCAATCTTGATTTGTACGGGATCTTTCAACATGGCCCGACTGAGCCGGTCGATCTCCGGGGGAATGGTCGCCGAAAAGAGCAGGCTCTGGCGCTTTTGCGGACACATCCTGACAATCTTGTTCACGTCCGGAAGAAAACCCATGTCCAGCATGCGATCGGCTTCATCTAGAATCAGGATCTCCGTTTTCTTCAGGCTGAGGGTCTTCTGGCCGATGTGGTCAAGCAGGCGGCCCGGGGTTGCCACGACAATATCCACGCCATTCTTAAGCGCTTCCTTTTGCTTTCCGTAACCAACTCCTCCATGCAGGAGAACCGACTTGAATGGCCGATATTTCCCATACAGCTCGATCTGCTGAATCACTTGCTGGGCCAACTCACGGGTCGGCTCGAGAATCAAGACTCTCGGACTCTTTTCGTGCTTTTCCAGCCGGGAAAGGATTGGCAGCGAGAATGCCGCCGTCTTTCCAGTACCCGTTTGTGATCCACCAATCAAATCCCGCCCATCAATGAGTGGCGGGATGGCTTCTGCCTGGATCGGCGTGGGGGTTTCGTAGCCCTTTTCTTTCAGGGCCTTCAGGACGTCTTCATGTAGTCCCAGTTGCTCGAAGGTCGGCAACGGTTGCTCGTTTACCGACCCGGTTTCATTTGAATCTTCCATAATGTTCGTTGTGTTGCTTCCCGACTCCGAAGTACCGGAATCACGCTAACCACGAACCTACAGGGATGCCCTTCACCGGTGTGAAGGAATGCCGAAAGGGCATTCATGTCCATTCGTGGTTAACGATTGAAAGTCCCGGCATTATCAGGCAACTTCCCTGCAACTCAAGAACGAATATGGCAAGGGACAAAGAGTACAAGCAACCGCAACCGGTTCCACCCGTCCCCAGCCGGAGTTCGCCTTACCGGGGAAGGATCGCCCCGACCCCGTCCGGATGGCTGCACCTTGGGCATGCCTCCACTTTCCACACCGCATGGAAGCGCGCCCGGGAAAACGGCGGATCCATCCTATACCGGACGGAAGACTTGGATCCGATCAGGTGCCGGCCGGAATATGCCGCCGGGGCAATGGAAGACTTGCGTTGGTGGGGACTGGACTGGGATGAGGGGCCCGATGTGGGGGGCGCCTGGGGTCCGTATGTTCAATCCCGCCGGATGGATCGCTTTCAGGACGCGTTCGCGCACCTGGTGGAAACCGGATACGTTTACGAATCCCCCCATTCCCGGCGGCAAATCAGGGAGGCTGAGCCGGCCCGCTCCCCGGTCAATGGTGATCCCGTATTTCCACCGGCCCTGCGGCAACCCGTGCAAACAGCCATACTCAACCCACAGCCGGAGACCATTTACCGGTTTCGCATACCTGACGGACGGGAGGTGCAATTCGAAGACGGCCGCCTTGGAAATCAGTGCTTTGTTGCGGGGAGGGACTTTGGGGATTTCATAATCTGGAAGAAAGACGGGTGCCCGGCATACGAACTGGCAGTCGTCGTGGATGATCACGCCATGGAAATATCCGAAGTGGTCCGGGGTGAAGACCTCCTGCTGGCAACAGCCCGTCAGTTGCTTTTGTATGAAGCACTGGGTTGGTCACCGCCAACATGGTACCATTGCCCGCTGGTTGAGGATCCGTTAACCCGTCATCGCATGTCAAAAACCCGGCAATCACTGGCTTTGCGCACACTGCGCGGGGCCGGGCATCCACCCGGGCAACCCCCGGAGTCCTATTTCGGGCACTCGATGAAGTAATCAATTGAAGCGGTCAGGCGTTTCCCTGACGCTTCAACAAGTCATCAGCACTCTTGCCCATTTCCATGTCCCGAAGGATTTCAACCGCCCGGGCGGGATCGGGATCCACATGATCATCATCGTCGATCGGCAATTCCCGGTCCAGCAGGGTCATTTTGAGGTTCAGCCGGACTGAGTCAGCTTCCTCGTACACGAGTGATTGGAAGCGCTTGGGATTCAGTTCCCCACAGTGGGCGATGATATCCTCAAGTGTCTTGTATTGGACCAGCCACTTGGAGGCAGTCTTGGGACCGACTCCCTTCAATCCGGGAATATTGTCGGAGGTGTCGCCGATCAGGGCCAGGTAATCAGCGATCTGCGACGGCTTGACGCCAAACTTTTCCTCAACCGCAACGGGATCCAATTCACGCCATCCAATCTTGGGATTGGCCGTTGGAGGCGGTACCATTTGATGAACCTGATCGTTCACCAACTGCGCCAAATCCTTGTCGGCGCTGATGATTAAAATGTCGTGCCCTTGCTCGGCCAGTTGATGGCTGTAGGATGCAATGAGGTCATCCGCCTCCACTCCATGGCGCTCCACTCCGGCGTAGCCGGCGGCCCGGGTCCACTCCTTGATCACCGGAACCTGTTTCTCCAGATCCTCCGGCGTTTCACCCCGGTTGGCTTTGTAATCCTCCCGGATGGCCAACTGACGGCTCGCCCCGCCCAAGTCGAAAAAGACAAAAACCTTGTCTGCCTTGACGTTGTCTTCCACCCACCACATCTGGCGAACCCAGCCATGGATGGCACCCGTTGGAAACCCGTCCTCGCGAGCCAGTTCAGGCATCCCGTAATAAGCACGGAAAGCCAGGTTGAATCCATCGACCAAGGCGATTTTCATTGGACAGATCCTTTATTTAAAGACGGCAAGTCCGGATTTCCTGGGCAATGATCCCCTTGCCGCCCAAATCACCCAACTGGTCGATGATCTTGTTCAGCCCTTTTGAACGCACCATGGCGGCCACGGCCATCCAGCCTTCCTCGCTCACCGGTGACACGGTTGGGCTCTTCACGCCGGGTGTCAGGATACAGGCCTCCGAAAGGGATGCCTTTGGAATGACGTACTCCAGAAGAACAAACTCACGCGCAACCAGAATACCCTCCAGTCGCTTAACCAGAAGTTCAAACTCTTCACAGGATTCACCGCCCTCCCGTTGAATTACAACGGCTTCCGACTTCATGATGGATTCACCAATGATCTCCAGTCCGGCTTCCACCAAGGTGCGGCCCGATTCAACAACGTCGGCGATCGCGTCCGCCACACCCAGTTGAATGGAGATTTCCACCGCACCGTCCAGCCGCACAACCTCCGCGTCAATGCCCCGCTCTTTCAAGTCCGCCTTGACGATATTCGGGTAGCTGGTCGCGATGCGTTTTCCGCCTAGCGTATCGGGAGTCAACCCGAGACCTTTCGGAGCCGCATAGCAGAAACGGGACTTGCCTAAATTGAGGCCCATGCGCTCGCTCACCTTGGCACCGGAATCCATGGCCAGGTCACGCCCGGTGATTCCGGCGTGTATCAAGCCCCTGCCAACATAGACGGCAATATCTCGCGGCCGCAGAAAGATGAATTCAACATCGTGCTCAGCGTCCCGGACGACCAGCTCGCGACTGTGTCGCTTGCACCGGTAACCCGCATCCAATAAAATCTTCACAGCCCCTTCGGAAAGGGCGCCCTTGTTCGGTATGGCCAGTCTTAACATGATAGAATCCTCTCCCTAAAGGTAGCGGTAAACGTCTTCCAGTTCCAGTTCGTTTGCCAGCATCATGACTTGTGCATGGTAAAACAACTGGGAAATCTCCTCAGCGACAGCTTCCTTCCCTTCATAGCGTGATGCCATCCATACTTCACCCGCCTCCTCAATCAGCTTCTTGCCAATGGCATGCTTGCCCTTGGCGAGCATTTTGACGGTTCCGGATTCCGAATCTCCTCGCTGAGCCTTGTCTTTCAATTCAGCAAATAAACTTTCAAAATCTTTCATGAACCGCCCAACAAAACGGGTCATCCTCTTTCTCACAATGGAAATTTTTTTTTCACATGCTTTTTACATTTGTAAATTGCTATATGATTCTACATATTGCAGGAAAGGAGAATAAAATGGCTAAACCAAAACCACTCATCTTGATCGTCGAGGACGATCCCGAACTCGCTCATCTCATATCTGACCAACTGGAATCATCCGGCATGATGACCCAGGTCCACCACCGGGCGGCCAACGTGACGCGCTACCTGCAAAACAATTTCGCCAACCTGATGTTGCTGGATGTGAACCTGCCTGACCAGTCAGGATTCTCGTTGGTGGATACCCTCAAGAAGGAAAACATCGACTTGCCGATCATCTTCCTGACCGGGAACGACAGTGAATCCGACCGTGTTCAAGGTTTGGAAATGGGCGGAGATGACTACATCACCAAGCCGTTCAGCTTTACCGAACTGGTGGCCCGCATCAACGCGGTGTTGCGGCGGGCGGAGACCTCCAAGGACGCCAACATCACCAAGAATGCAACGGTCTCGGAAGAGCCGTTTGAGTTCCAGGGAGCCACGGTCAACCCCGAGCGCATGGAACTGGCCTTTCCGGATGGCAAGACCGAGACCATTGGCAGAAAGGAATTGGGAATCCTGTCTTTCCTGAACGCCAATGCGAATACCGTCATCACGCGCCGGACGCTGATTCACGGAGTCTGGGGTATCCATGCGGATGTCCGCAGCCGCAGCCTTGACCAGTACATTGTCAAAGTCCGGGGCGTCTACCAGAAACACGGATTGAATCTCGACGCCTTCAAGACGATCCATGGGGTCGGATACATTTACAACACGGAAGAATCGGGAGCCTGAAGGCTCAGCCATTCATGGAATTGAGTCAGCCAGCGATCCGGGTTCTGGGTGCCTTGATGGAGAAGGCCCGAACTACTCCTGAGGTGTACCCACTTACCCTCAATTCCCTTGTGCATGCCTGTAACCAGAAAACCAGCAGGGATCCGGTTACCGATTACGATGATGACGAAGTCATGGCCGCGCTTGACGAACTGCGGGAAAAGCATCTCGCCATGCGGGTGGATGTGGCCGGTTCCCGCACCGCCAAATTCAGGGAGAATGCCACCCATGAGTGGGCGCTTACCCAAGAGGAGTATGCCATCCTGACCACGCTCCTGCTGCGAGGCGCACAGACCCCGGGGCAAATCCGTCAGCGATCGGACAGGCTGTTCCAGTTTGCCGAGCTACCACAAGTCAACGACCGGCTCCATAAAATGGAAAATCGTGAGGACGAGCCCTTCTGCCTGACGCGCTCCCTGGGTAAAGAGCCGGGTACAAAGGAAGTCCGCTGGCTTCACACGCTAGGTGAAGAGGTTGTGCCTGAGGACGCCCCACAACCGGACACCGGTTCAAGCGATTGGGCCGAGCCGGTTGCGCCCTCAAGCCTGGGTCCTCAGCACCCGACCATGGACGAGATTGTGGAAAAGCTCGACCGAATGGACAAACGTCTTAAGGAATTGGAATCGCTGTTGAATGAACTCACCTCCTGAATCCAACGATTCCATGTCCGGGAATACCCCGCCCCTGCCCGCTTTGCAGGAAAGCGAGGATTTCCGTAAATTGGAAGCGATGTTGCTCAATGCCCAACGGTTTGAAGACATTGCCAAGCTGGCTGGTGACATCGCCCACGATTTGAACAATCTCCTCGCTCCCATCCGGATGGCAACGGAACTCCTGAAGCGCAAGCTGGAGGATCCGTCAGTTGACCGCTACGTGGAAATAATCGAAACAAGCACAGGCCGGGCCCGTTCGGTCATACAGGAAATTCTCACCTTCTCACGCGAGTCCGATGCGGCGGAGTGCGAAATCATCGACGTCAACCCGCTATTGCGGGAACTTGAACAGATGACCCGGGAAACATTTCCTGAAACGATTCAAGTCAACTTTGAATACCAGGACCGGGCACCCAGCGTCGAAATGGATCCCCACCAGTTGCACCGGTCCATTCTCAACCTGATTGTCAACGCGCGGGACGCCGTTGGGGAAAGCGGCATGATCACCATCCGGGTGAGCACCCACGATGTTGAATTACCGGTTTCAGCCGGCAAGCGAAGCCTGAATGCAGGCCGCTACACCTGCATATCGGTATCGGACACCGGATGCGGCATCAGCGGGGAAATCCGTGAACGGATTTTCGATCCATTTTTCACGACAAAACCGAAGGAACAAGGAACCGGGCTGGGCTTGGCTTCCGTGTTTGGAATTGTTGCCCGCGCCAGCGGGTTTATTGACCTGGAATCCGAGGAAGGAAGTGGATCCACCTTCCACATCTACATCCCAGAAGCGGGATCCTCCAAGGGATAAAGCTAAGAAGCGCTTGAGTCTTCGTCCTTTTTCTCGACCTCGACTTTTTCCACAGACTGGGCCGGCTTGTTGTCCGGCTTCTTGTCCTGTTCAGCTGCATCCATGGCCTCTTGGAAATCATCCTGGACTTCCTGGGCCGCCTTCTTGAACTCCTTCATCGACTTGCCCAGCCCCTTGGCCAGCTCGGGCAGCTTTTTGGCCCCGAAAAGCAAGAGGATGATAACGAGGATGATAAGCAGTTCTGGACCACCAATGCCTTGGATAAATGCGGGATGAAATGGGTTCATTGTTTCCTCACAATACGAGTGATCCTTCTGGTGTAAAGGAAAGACATTCCACCCACTCCAGCCCTTCACGCTTGCCAATTCCCCCATGAATTGGCTTTTTGCCATCAGGAAAGGGTGATCGAAATGAAGGAAATTAGCCGGGATGATTTAAGTGGATCGATGCAAGGCAACTTGCTGCGGGTGGAAGAGGCACTTTCAACCAGCTACTGCCCGCACTCGGGACTTTGCGTCGCCGCCGGATTGATCCTTGATTCGGGAGAGTTGATAACGGGTGTGAACTACGAGAGCGCATCCTATGGATTGACGCAATGTGCCGAACGCAACGCCATCAGCCGGGCCCAGGTGGAAAACAAAGTCGAACAAATCCACGCGCTTCTCCTCTCGGCCTGCTATCAGGACAACGATCATGATTCCCCTCCCCTGACTCCATGCGGGGCCTGTCGCCAATGGCTTTCGGAATTGAGCGATCGGATCGGCCGGGATTTCGTCGTTTATTCATTCTGGAAAAAAGGGCACAACGGGCTCACCGGTTCCGCGCGTGAACTCTTACCACAGGCATTTCTATGAAAATCACACATGCTGCGGCGATTGCCGTGATCATTACCTTCATATTCGCGCTCCTCACACTCGGTAAGGACCTGCTCATACCGATGGTGCTGGCGATCTTCATTTGGTATCTCATCAACATCCTGGCGGACTCGATTGCCTTGCTGCAAATCGGGAATTTCCAAATACCGCGGGTAATCTGTTTCATTCTAGCCCTGTTCGTCATAATCGGCTCACTGACACTCTTCACCAATCTGGTTAGCAGCAGTATCAACAACGTGATCAAGACCGCCCCCACTTATCAGGCGAACGTGGAGAAGCTGATCGACGAGGGAGCAACGCTTTTCGGGCTGGAGGAATCGCCCCAACTCAACGAGATCATCACCAAAATAGACTTTTCCAAAATCCTGCAGGGCCTCGGCGTGACCTTGGCCGGCTTCATTGGGAATGCGGGCCTGATCCTGATCTACACCCTTTTCATATTTCTCGAGCAGAAAGGGTTTCTTCCAAAGATCGACAGGATGGTAGGCGACACAAGCCAACGGGAGAAGGTGCGAAGGATCATGAGCCGGATCTACAGGGACACCAAGACCTACATTGGTATCAAGACTTTCACCAGCCTCCTGACCGGAGTCATCAGCTATGCGATCATGAAAAGCATCGGGCTCGATTTCGCCATGTTCTGGGCGCTCTTGATTTTCCTGTTTAATTATATCCCCACGATCGGCTCGATTGTTGCCACCCTTTTCCCCTCTATTCTGGCCTTGGTGCAGTACCCTACCGCAGGACCGTTTTTCGTCATCGCCATTGGGGTCACGGCGACCCAGATGGTTGTTGGCAATATCATCGAACCAAGGCTGATGGGAAACACCCTGAACCTGAGCCCGCTGGTGATCCTCCTGTCGCTGGCCCTCTGGGGAAGCATCTGGGGAATTCCAGGCGCCATCCTCTGTGTGCCCATCACCGTCTTGATGGCCATTATTTTCAGCAATTTCGAGGCGACCCGACCGGTCGCGGTCATGTTATCCCGCGACGGAGGCATTCGATCAGAACAGTGAGCAAGCTTGGCGGAATCCTTGTCGCGCTCCTCTTGCCAGCCTCGCTGGTGGCTGAATTGCCGGAGGGGTATGAAACGATCGTGTTGGGCCGGCATGCCGACCAGCGGGTTGAGCAATCAGTGGCCCACCTTGCCGAGTTGCTGTCCCGCCAGCATGGAGACGCACCCCGCATTCGTCGCCAGCGCTTGTTCGAAATTTTCGGGCACATACACGTGCGTCCGGATCCGCAACATCCCCATTTTGACAAGGATCCGCTCACGGATGAAATCCTGATTGAGCGGAAACCGGAAGGGATCGTCATCAGCGGCTCCGACAACACGGCGACACAGTTTGCCGTGTACCGGTTTCTGGAGGAATACCTCGGCTGGAGATATTATCAACCCGGCCCCCTTGGACTGGAGCAACTGGATCAGCCTCCTGAGCCCCCCGCTTTATCCGGAGAGACCGGGGTTCTCCTGCATGAGAAAGCGGGATTTCACAGCCGGAACTTGTCTCACATTCACAATCAAGCAGAGTCCCCGGACTGGATAATCTGGAACGGCCTGCGGGAGCGTTTTCAATATAATCACTCCCTTCACAAAGTCGTTACCCCGGATCTGTTTGATTTAAACGCGCAATGGTTTGCCAAGGATGCCAACGGTCGTCCGCAACGGCCTCCTTATGCACAGCCCAACGGCTACAACGACCACCCTGACCTGACCCATCCCGGTGTCCGCGACTATGTCACCCGGTGGGGAATCAAACGGCTGCGGGACTACATTCCCGGAAGCGGAGAGAGGGAATACAAGCAGTCGCCAGCAATCGTCAGCCTGTCACTGAGCATGGCGGATTCCTTTGTTTTCGGGCATTTTGAGGACTCCTATAAATGGAAACCGGAAGGATACTTTCGCCGCTGGCCAGATTGGGGTAACCACGTTTTCGACTATACGAACGACATCACCAGCCGGCTGGAGGCCTACTGGGACAAGGTTGCCTGGACCAACGGGCAAAAGCCGCAGCTGTTTGTCGGGGCCCTGTCCTACCTGTGCTGGGAGCGCCCACCCGATTTCCAGATTCATCCGGCAGTCATTCCTTACATGACGTTTGACCGGTCCCAATGGTACGATCCGGCGGCCATCGCGGACGACTTGAGCACCATCGAAACGTGGGCCACCAAAGGCACGCGGGTGCTGGGAACATGGGACTATATATTCGGATATGGATTTCTCATGCCCCGCTCACTGGTTTCGGTTACCGGGCAGTCCATTCCAGCCCTGCACGGACGGGGGGTGCGCGCATACTACTCCCAAGTGGGGCCGATCTGGCCCTATGACGGCCACACCACATGGTTGACGGCGAAACTTCTTTGGAATCCGAATTTGCATCCGGCAGTTGCCATTCGTGAGTACTACGATGAGTTTTTTGGTCCCGCAGCAGATGCCATGAAGGGCTTTTTCGATATCGCCGAGCGAACATGGATGAATCAGGATGGCGGCGTTTCCGGCACCAGTTGGTGGTTGAAATTCTGGGAGGATCCATGGCAAGCCACGCTCTGGCGGGACAGCGATCTGGATGCCATGCAAAGCCTGCTTGAGAAGGCGTGCTCCCTCACCGGTGAGCCAGGCAATGAGCGGTTCAATCAGCGGGTTGACCAGACATCCGCCTTGTTCGGGGCGACCCGGGAATTCATTGATTACGAAAGGTCGCTTTGGCAAGCTCAGTTGGGTGACCTGACCTACGCTGCGAAGGCACTCGCTCATCGCCGGAAACTGAATGAACTTCTCCAAAGTACCATTGCCAAGCACCCGGTGGCGCGCACGGCCGGCCGCACTCGATGGATTCATCGTTACGATGGATTGGGTGGTGTGTTGGCCGAGCATCTCGAAAAGGATGAAAAACTCTTGTCAGAATCCTTGAGGGAGTGGTGCGCATTGCAGGGATTCAACGGTGTCCCGGCAACAGGCCAAAGGCGTCGGGTCTTATATGACACAACAGGAGAACATCTTGAGAATTCCACCGTCTGGAAAGTCGGGTTCCTTGATTCTCCAGATGCGGGCATCGCCATTAATCCGGAAACCAATCGCATACAGGCGAAAAACATCAGGCGAGGTTACCTCTACCAGCCTTTCAAGGCCGAGGAAGGCCGCTTCTATCTGGGATCCGTTGAACTGGAAACTGACCAGACCCCGACCGGCGAAGTCTTCATCCGGATCGATTTCCTCGATGAAAACCTGAAGCTCATTTCCATGTCAACGTGTAGCCGAATTGCCCCGACTGGGGAAAACGGCGCAAGACAGAACCTCTATTCTCTGATGCAAGCACCTGAGGGCACATATGCCGGTCGCTTGTTCATTCGCTTCTATGAGCTGAATCCGGGGCAACCGGTCGATCTGATTCAGGTGAACGTTCATGATCTGGGACCTGCCCGGAACCCATGAACTCGGTCATCGTGGCCTCATTCTCGGCCGAAATGCCCTCCCTGCGGAGAACCGTCCACAGGGTCATGAAGAGGATTTTGAGATCCAATAAAATGGTTCGGTTATCCACGTACCAGATGTCATGGGCAAACCGGTCGTTCCAGTTCAATTGGTTACGCCCGTTCACCTGGGCCCATCCGGTAATCCCCGGCACGGCTTCCAGCCGACGCCTCTGGACGGGTGAGTAACGGGCAACATATCGCACCGGCAAGGGGCGCGGGCCAACAAGGCTCATCTCGCCTTTCAGGACGTTCAGCAATTCCGGCAACTCATCCAGGGACAGGCTCCTGAGGCGACGCCCGCAGGTTGTCAGGCGATCCTCATCGGGAAGCAGATCGCCCTTCGCATCACGGGAATTGGTCATGGTCCGGAACTTCAGAATCTTGAAGGACTGTCCATTCAATCCCGCCCGCTCCTGCCTGAAAAACAGGGGCCGACCGAAACTGAAGGCCACGACCAGACCCACGATCAGCAATACCGGCAACCAGATTGGAAGCACCAGCAAAACAATGAGAATGTCTACCAAGCGCTTCATCGGTTCATGCTGCCAGAAATCAGATCAGCTCAGGTAAGGTTTGTACTCGGGAACAAACGCCTGGATCTCCTGCTTCAGGGCATCCGTATCCTTGTCTTTCATGTCCACCAACAGTTTCTCCAGGAACTGCTCCACTTCAGCCAGGGGATACGGTGACCCGGTAAAGCGCAGAATTCGCTGGTGATGGGTCGCGGAGTACTTTTCCCCCACGTGCTGAAGCTCTTCAAAAAGTTTTTCCCCGGGGCGCAAACCGACAAAGGAAATCTCAATATCGGCATCCGGTTCATAGCCCGATAGCTGGATCATGCGACGGGCCAAATCCACGATCTTGATCGGCTTGCCCATATCCAGAACAAAAATCTCTCCTCCCTCGGCCTGTGTGGCACACTGCAGGACCAAACCCGCCGCTTCCGGAATCGTCATGAAATAGCGGATGACGTCTGGATGCGTGACCGTCACCGGTCCTCCTGAGGCGATTTGCTTCCGGAATAACGGAACAACGCTGCCGGAGGATCCCAGGACATTGCCAAACCGGACTGCCATATACCGCGTTTTTCCCTCGCACGCCTGATTGTAGCTTTGTAGGAAAATTTCCGCCAGACGCTTGCTCGCACCCATCACGTTGGTCGGGTTGATCGCCTTGTCCGTCGATATGAAAATGAACCGTTCGACGCCAAATTCACAGGCCAACAAGGCAATCTGACGGGTCCCGAAACTATTGTTCTTCAACGCTTCAGTCGGTTGATGCTCCATGATCGGGACATGTTTGTGAGCAGCGGCATGAAATACCACATCCGGACGGTACCGGTCAAAAATCTCCCGCATGCGAGATCCGTCGCACACGTCTCCAATCAGGGCCAGCAGGTTCCCATTCGTCAGCCCCGATGAACGCAGTTCCATTTCGATGCCGTACAGGGCAGCTTCGCTTCTCTCCACCAGAATCAACCGGGCGGGATTGTTGTTGAAAATCTGCCGGCAAAGCTCGCTCCCGATGCTTCCACCCGCTCCCGTTACCAAAACTATCTTTTCCTGAATCAATGACCGGATGTCTTCAGTGTCCAGGTTCACGGGCTCACGCCCCAGCAAATCCTCGATCTCGACAGGCCGCACCCTTGAGGCCTGCACGCGACCGGTGGCCAATTCCGTCACCGACGGCATGATGTCGGTGGTCAATCCCAAGGTTCGCGCAGTCTCCGTTATTTCAAGAATCCGACGCGCCGATGCTGTGGAAATGGCAATGATTACCCCGTCCAGCGCGAAGCGGCCTTTCAGGGATTCCAATTCGTCCGGGGATCCGACCACCGGTATCCCGTGCACCTTGTGGCGCCACTTGTTTTTGTCGTCATCAAGAAAAATGACCGGGCGCAGGCCCATCGTGTGACGGGTCAATAAATCATAGGCCAAGTTGGCGCCTGTCAGCCCGGCACCGATAATCGCCACTCGTTTACGTTTCTTGAGCCCTTTCTGGTCATTAATATAGCGCTCCCGATAGAGCCGGAGGGCCATCCGAAAGGAAGAGAGAAGCAGCAAGCTGAAGATAAAATCCGCCATCAGGACGCTCCGCGGGGGCACGCTCCAATCAGGAAAAATATACCATGCCTGGACCAGCAGGACCGAGGCCAATAACAAGGCCCCCCCGATCCGGTGCAAGTCGGGCAAACGGAAATAGCTCAAGAGGACTCCGAATTGCCCAAAAAAGAGCAGAAACAACAGCTTGATCAGCACAATGATCGGCAGGGCTCCTAAATACTCGGTCTGGTAAGCGACAGGAATGACAAAGTCGAAGCGGAGCAGGTATCCCACCCAAAGACTGATGGCGAATAATCCGCTGTAAACGATCGCCAATAAAAGCGTCCGACCCATTAGAAGTTGTCCCATCAGCAGGTTTTGAAAATCAGTTTTCAGTATTTTCATCGTGGAAAAACCAAGTCGACAAACAGACAGGCCACTCCGACCTGTGACAAGCGAATTCTTCCCCATTCAAAAACAGGAGAAATTGGCCTGAAGGACATTTTTCAGCATAAATAAAATGTTATTGACAAAAAACTGAGAACTTTACCTTATGGAAACTAGGTATTTTACCTCATATAACGTCGCAAACAATAAGTCTCATGGTCAATCATACTGTAATACAGGTTTTCCTGTTTGTATCAGGTCTCGCTGTCGGCATTGCTGCTACCGCCGCGCTCACAGTCCTGGTCAAGCGGATGGCGCTTCGCTGGAACCTGGTGGACAGCCCGAATCATCGGAGTGTCCACAAGAATCCCATTCCCCGGATCGGGGGCATCGCCATCGTCGGTGGGTTCATTGTTGGACTCACCTATTTCTATCTGCTGCAAACCTTCGTGAAGGACTTGGCTTGGATCATCGATTTTCCAGACAAGTGGATCCTTCTCGGCGCCGGAATGATGTTCTTGCTCGGCCTTGCCGACGACCTGTTCCACCTGCGCGCTTCCTACAAACTGTTTTTCCAGTCGCTGGCCGCTTTCGTCGTGGTCGCCGCCGGATTCCGGTTTGAAATCCCATTCCTCCAATTCCAGGATATGAGCACGCTGAGCACTGTTATCTCAGCTGGCATCACGTTCCTCTGGATCATCGGCATCATCAATGCCGTCAACCTGATGGACGGAATGGATGGACTCGCAGCCGGTATGGGTGTCATCGCCATCGGCAGCCTGACTCTCGCCCTCGCGCTCAACGGCTACGGATCGGACATTATTCTGGTCACCGCTTTTATTGCCGCGCTGGTGGGATTCCTCTGTTACAACAGCCACCCGGCCAGTATCTTTATGGGCGACTCTGGAAGCCTGTTTCTGGGATTCATCCTTGCCACCTTCTCGCTACCTGCGACGGGCACGACGGTTGGCGGTTTGTCATACCTGGTACCGATCCTCGCACTCGGCTTGCCAATCCTCGATACCTTTACGGCGATTATGCGACGCGCCTCTCAGGGTAAGGGGATCTTCACGCCGGACAAGGATCACATTCACCACCGGTTGCTCCAGGCATCCGGCCAGAGACAGCGCTCCACAGTCCTCATGCTGTACGCCGTGAACGCCATTTTTGGTGTCATGGCGATCTTGATCCTGAGTTCACAGGCATTTGCGCAATCCGCCTTGGTATTATCCCTGACGGCGATCCTGTGCCTGCTCTTTCTGGTCAGACTTGGCTACATCAAAATCCGCACAGACTCGCACTCCATCACCCTAAACAACTCAAAAGTTCATTAATAGCACATGGGCGCATTCCCCGAAGAACGTCCTTCATCATCCCCGGAACCCCATCAGGAAATCCTGACCTGCCCCGAGGATGTCGATTGGATATTTGATGTCGACACGCTCCGGTCAGCCGGACGTGACGCCTTGGTGCGCCATCATGGACTGGAGGATCCGCCGCGGGACTGCCCGCACTACCCTTTCAATTTGAGTAATGGCTCGGCATCGATCTGGGATCGTGCCGTGCGGAAGTTATCAATGGCCGCCGGTGAGACGCACCTTGTCGTCACCGCCTATAGCCGGACGGAGGCCCAGGAGATTGTCTTTTACGCCAGGGTGGCTGGATTCCGCGAAGAGGGCTTACCCCGCATTGCGGCGACATTTCAAAAAATCGAGCAATCCAGTTATCAATCAGTTGCGGACAACACCCGCCAAAACTGGCTGTATTTGCTGCACGAAATCAAGAATCCGATATCGATCCTGAAAACGGCTGAAGACCTTGAATTTCAATCAGCCACCGGAAGCACTCCGGAGGAGGCGCGCCAGACGCGTCATTTTGCCATGAGTTGCCTTGAAGATCACCTGCGAAACGGTGTATTCCTGGCAACCGAGGATTCAAGGATGATTCCAAATCATCCCGAGCCGGTTGACCTGAAACTCTTTTTCGAGGAAGTGCAGACGACTTTCAGCACCTTGCTGAAAATTCAAGCGAACAAGCTTCAGGTGAATCTGAACATCGATTCGCATCAGGTTGCCAGAATCGACAAAACGCTGTTAGCCCAGCTTTTAAACAATCTTCTCTTGAACAAGATCAATTGCCTGAAGGGAACAACGGTTAACCT
>Ga0066377_10000040_pt1 | contig 30040 bp, 23 predicted proteins | sample Knorr_S23_td_Sur_FD_70946 | JGI IMG/M metagenome (GOLD analysis project Ga0066377, IMG submission 70946) | Marine microbial communities from Southern Atlantic Ocean transect - Knorr_S23_td_SurfaceB_ad_5m_LV_B | ecosystem: Environmental > Aquatic > Marine > Oceanic | place: Southern Atlantic...
GATCGCTCGCCGGGAAGGCGTCTCCCTTTCAGCCTTGTTGTCCGCCAACGGATTGAACCGCTCGTCCACGATCTACATCGGGCAGGTCTTGAAAGTCCCCGCGGAGGATGCCGGGGCAAGCCATGAGACGCTGGAAATCGAGCACGCCGGCAAACAGGTTGTTGTGAAGAAGGGAGACACCCTGAGCAAGATTGCTGCCCGAGCAGGGACTTCCGTCAAAGTCATCCAGGCCCTCAACGGACTGACCACTGACACGATTTTCGTGGGGCAGAAGCTTGCCCTGCCGGAGGGAGCCGGGGCAGATGTGGCCCGCGCACCTGAACCAGCCAATCCTGAGCCGGTTCAAAGCGGGTCTGGTTACACCGTCCAACCGGGTGATACACCAAGTGGAATCGCCCGGAAGTTCAAGGTGTCCACCAGCGCCTTGATGGCGGCTAACAACATTTCCGATCCCCGCCGTCTGTTTGTCGGGCAGAAACTCGTCATTCCTGTTGGATCAGCCGCCGGCACAACGTCCTCAACGGTCCAGCGGGATCCCGTGGTCAGTCAGCCGCTCCCGGCTCGTCAGGAAACAGCTGCACCGACAACCGCTTCTGTAACAGCTCCGGCTGAGCCGAGTGAAGATGATCCCATGTCGATTTTGGAAGCCTTGGAAGATGAGGACCTGCCTTTTGTGGAGGTTGAAGAGGTCGAAGGCGGAAGTCAGCCTGGAAATTAATGCATAGCGCGGATAGCCAGAGAATCTGGAGTTACACGATCGGGCGCCGGATGCCGGTCGTCTTCCTTGGGCTCTCCGTTTTGTTCCTCAATGGGCTTGGCTTGATCGTTTTGCTCAGTATCGGACGCGCCCACGAAACGGGCATGGGCGGATACTTTCTCCGGCAATGCCTGTGGATGGGGATCGCCGTCACCGCATTCGGGATCGCGCTCGCTTTCGACTATGAGAAATGGCGCCGGGCATCCTGGTGGATTGGTATTGCTGGCTTGGTTCTGCTTGTTCTCGTGCTTGTTCCCGGAATTGGAATGAAAATCAACGGGGCGCGTCGGTGGATCGATATCGGTCCCATGAACATGCAGGTATCCGATGTAGCGAAAATCGGCTACATACTTTGCCTGGCCCAGTACTTTTCAATGATTCAGCGTCAGCGCCGGCAGTTCTTGCAGGGGTTCCTGATGCCGATGGGGATTATTGGCCTATTCTTCATCCTGATCCTGATGCAACCGGACTTCGGGACGGCATTCCTGTTCGGGCTTGTTGGGGGTGTCCTGCTGTTTCTTGCCGGGGCCTCCCTGAAGTACCTGATCCCGACCGGCTTGACCGGCGGTGGCTTGTTCTCGCTGGCCATCGCCCTGGATCCGGTTCGGACAGAGCGCATCTTATCCTTTCTGGACGTGGAAGGAAACCGCAGTGAAGGCGCCTACCAACTTTGGCAGGGAATCATCGGATTTGGTGCCGGAGGTGTGAACGGAGTCGGGCTGGGAAATGGTCGTCAGCAGTTTTCCTTTCTCCCTGAGGCCCATACGGATTTCATTTTCCCCATAATCGGAGAGGAACTTGGACTGATCGTCACCTTGGCGGTGGTGGCGGCGTTTGCCATGTTTTTCATCGTCACTTGGCACCAGTTGCAGAAGGCGCCCAACCTTTACCAATTCCTTCTCGTGAGCGGGGCCTTGCTGTTTATCACGATGCAAGCCATGATCAACATGGGGGTTGCCACTGGGTGCCTGCCCACCAAGGGAATGTCATTGCCCTTCATCTCATACGGGGGATCCAATCTTGTCGTCACCTACTTCCTGTTCGGGATTATTTGCCGTTCCATCTGGCAGTGGAACAACCCGCCCAAATTCGAACCCCGAGAGGTGGGAGCCTGATCATGAACAGACCTGTCTACATCGTATGTGGCGGAACGGGAGGGCATTTGTCTCCCGGCGTCGCCACCGCCCAGCGGTTTCTGGAAAAAGGCGTACCTGTGGAGTTGGTTGTCAGTGAAAAGGAAATCGATAGCCGGCTACTGCAATCCTATCCGGACATTCCGTACCGGCGGGCCAAGGGATCCGGCTTCAGTTTGAAACCCCTCAGGTTTTTGGCATTTTGTTTTAATGCGCTTTTGGGAAGCATACACAGCCTGCTCATTCTGCACCGGGAGCGACCTTTGGCGATCATCGCCTTTGGCGGATTCCTCAGTTTCAGTTATGTTTTCGCGGGATGGATTTTAAAGATCCCGGTGGTTTTACATGAAGCTAACCGCAAAGTCGGGAAATCGATCCGCACTTTGTCGGGAATGGCTGACCGGATTTATTTGCCTGAGGGAGTTGCTTTGCCCGGAGTCGAGCCAAAGCGTATCCGGCGGACCGGCATGCCCATCAGGAGGGAAGTCCGCCATTTGATGAAAGACCAGATTCGCGAACATCTGGGAATTCCGGGGCATGTGAAAGTTGTGACCGTGGTGGGAGGCAGCCAGGGAGCCCAAGCCCTGAATGAGTGGGTTGAGCGGCGGCGAAAGTCCCTTGCTGCGGAAGGCATCTGGGTATTTCTGGTCGCCGGTCCGGGAAAGATGTCGATGCCTGAATTGGAAGAGTACCAATCCGATCAAGGACAGTGGGTGCAAGTCCGGACATTCGCCTTTCACCGGTCACTGCATGAACTGTTTTGCGCATCGGATCTTGTTGTCAGTCGGGCAGGGGCAGGGACCATAGCCGAGTTGATCGAGTGCCTGACTCCGTCCATCCTGGTTCCATACCCGCATGCCGCGGATCAGCATCAACTGGCGAATGCCGCGGACCTCGAACGGCGGGGCGGATGTATTGTTCTCGAACAGAAGAACTTGAAGAACCTTTACCGGGAGGTCTTGGACCTTGTTTACAATGACTGGTTACTGACGCGGATGAGGAAAAATCTCCGTAGCCTGATCCACGAGGACTCCGCGGACAAGATTTGCCGATACGTCATGGATCACTGTGTGGAGCCGGAGAATATTGTTGAGCCGGCAGAGGAGGGAACCGCATGAGTGTCGCTGAGCGAATCCATGAGACCGGGCGGCGCGTGGCGGTATTGTGTGGCGGGAACAGTTCAGAGCGGGAGGTGTCACTGGTATCGGGTGCAGCGGTTGCGGAAGCGCTTGAATCCCTTGATGTACCCTGTGAACTGCACGAACTGATCGAAAACCGGCTGCCTGAGGAACTGGATCCGTCACTCCATATCGTTTTGCCGGTTATACACGGTAACTATGGTGAAGATGGCCGCTTGAGCGCCGAGCTCGACCAGGCAGGATTTGTCTACGCCGGGTGCGATCAGCAGTCCAACGTCCTCTGCTTTGACAAGTTTGCCACCAAGGCAATTGCTGCTCGGTTGGGATTGCCCGTGGCAGGGGACTGCTTGATGAGGGCAGGTGAGTTGGTTGATCACGATGAACTGGCAAACCAGCTGGGAACCCCGTTTATTTTGAAACCTCGACACGATGGAAGCAGCGTCGGCTTGCATTTTATAGAGGGACCTGAGCAGTTTGAGTCCGCCCGTGAAGACCTGCTCAAGACGGATTATCTTGCTGAATCCTACATGGATGGGATCGACTTGACTGTTGGTATTCTAGGTGGGAAAGCGCTTGGTGTTGTGGGCGTGCATCCCGAAGGTGGACTATATGACTACAAGCACAAATACACGGCAGGTATGAGCCGATATGATGTTCCGGCACAGATTGATCCGGGAGTGGCATCCCAGTTGAAGCTCTGGAGTGAGCGGATTTTTGCCGGATGCAACTGCCGGGACCTGGCCCGGGTTGACTACCGGATGTCGAGCACGGGTGAGGTGATATTCCTGGAAATCAACACGATTCCCGGCATGACCCCGACCAGCCTGCTGCCGAAGAGCGCGCTTTGTGAGGATCTTTCCTTCAAAGACCTTGTGCTGAAGTGGATTGGCTTTTCTCTTAACCGGATAACGCAATCATAAAATGGCTCGATCGGATAAACAATCAGGTGGTTCCTGGAGAGGGATTCAGCAGAAAAACAAGCGGGGCAAGGCCACCACCAAGGTGGCCCGGCAGCGCAAGCTGATCCTCCTTTTGCGGAGCGCATTCCTGTTGTTGCTTCTTGTGGCCATCGCCACGGGAATAGTGGCCATCAAGTATTTCAGTAGCGTGGCGGAAACGGTGGCTGTTGAACCGTCACCCGGCAAAACAGAAGTGGATTTCACCTCCGATGGAGTCCTCTCCGGCAAATGGTTTTCGATAAATTTTCCGGATGTGGCGCGATCGGACATTCGCGACATCGACGTGGGATCGCTGAAAGGGCAGCTTGAAGAGTTTGGTCAGGTTGTGCAGGCCACGGTCACGGTTTCATTGCCTTCCTCGTTGAAAGTATACGTGGAGGAGCGCGAGCCCATCTTGCGAATCCGTTTCAGGAATGCCCAGGGCCAGGCGGAGACTCTCCTGGTGGCCCGTGACGGTGTTATTTACAGTGGATCCCAATATCCTCAAGAGACCTTGTTGAGGCTCCCGGGCGTGGCGGGACTGCGGATCCGGAAATCAGGATCCGGCTTTGAGCCGATTTCGGGATTGGAACCGGTCGCCCACTTGCTTGATCTGGCCAAGAATCGCCTGCCGGCTCTGTACGGTCATTGGCGAGTGATCGACCTGACGGATTGGAACCCTGATGCGGAGTATCGCCCTTCGCTGATACGCGTATCCAGCACGCACATTGAAGAGATCACTTTTTCCATCTACGGACTGGAGGAGCAGGTCGAGCAACTCGGCGGCATCCTGCAACACGTGGATCGTTATCAATTAGGACAGCCCAAATCGATTGACTTGTCATTCGGGGAAGAAGCCGTTATCCGCTACAATTGAATCTTAATACAGCATAGTCGTTACATGAGTCGGTCAAAGATTGTTGGAGCCATTGAAATCGGAACGTCGAAAGTCGTTGTCCTCGTGGCTGAAATGGCTGACGGGCGGTCCATGAATATCATCGGGCGGGGGCAGTCGACTGCGGCTGGAATGAAGAAGGGCGAAATTGTGGACATCCGCAGTGTCAGCGACTGTGCACACGCCGCGATCATGGCGGCCGAGCGTGATGCGGGCAAGCAGATCGAGCACGTCTACCTGTCTTTGTCAGGGTCTCACCTTTGGGGATTCCGCAATGCCGGTGCGACGGCCATCACGGGTACTGATGGTATCGTCAGTGGAACCGACATCCTGCGTGCGGCTGAAAACGCCAAGAGCCGTGGCCTCGAACCGGGAGAAGTTTATATTCATCACATCCGAAGCGGGTTTATCCTGGATGGAAAGCTGGTGGAAAACCCGGTTGCCCGGGAAGGGTCGCATTTGGAAGTGCAGTACTGGCATGTGGCTGCGGATGAGCAAAAAGTGAAGGACCAGATTATGGTCGTGAACGGCTTTGGCCTGGATGTGAACGACATTGTCATATCCTCACTGGCCACGGGTAGTCTGGTCGCCACAGAGGAGGAGAAACGGCAGGGTGTCCTTGTCGTGGATATTGGCAAAGGCGTCACCGATTACGTTTTGTACAAGGGGCGCCGAGTTGTTCAGACGGGTGTGATTCCGGTTGGGGGTGATCACATCACCAATGATTTGAGCCTTGGTTTGCGTGTTAAAAGCAAGTTGGCGGAGAGCCTGAAAAAGCGGAATGCTTGTGCCATGGTGCAGAAGGAAGACCGGACGAAGAAAGTTCCCTTGGTAGGAGATTTGAGTATCGGGGACAGCTTCCACTCACAGTTGACCATTAACAAGATTACCCATGCCCGCTTGGAAGAACTCTTCATCATTTTGAAAAACCGGATGGGAAGTGCCCTGACACGGCAAAACCTGCCATGTGGAATGATTCTTACTGGAGGAGTCTCACGAACACCCATGATTCAGGAACTGGCTGAGGTGACACTTGATGTCCCGGTGGCCCTTGCCCAAAGCCCCGACTGGGTCCGGAACTCCGAATTGCAGGAACCGGAGTACGCCACGGTTTTGGGGCTGCTCTACAATGCCTTGCATGATCAAAAGGAAAACCGGTCCGATGATGGCAATACGCCGAAGAAGACCTGGTTCAGGAAAGTAACCGGATTATTTGGATAGGCCTCGTGGAAGAAAACATGGAACAGCCGGGATTTTTCCCCGAACAAGACCCGCTGGTGGAAGACCAACTACCCGATGGCACCTTGCGCATCAAGATCATCGGTATAGGCGGGGCCGGCACAAATGCTGTCGACCGAATCAAGCTGGAGGATTTGGAGCAGGTGCACCTGACGGCGATTGATACTGACAGCCAGGTTCTCGCGGCATCCCCGGTAGAGGAAACCTACTTGCTGGGGCGCACGGTAACCAATGGCAAAAGCACAGGCGGATCCGTCAGCAAAGGCCAGCTCGCCGCGGAGGCTGATTCAAATGCCCTGAGGGAAATTGTCCGTGGGATTGACTTGGTATTTCTGCTCGCTGGTCTGGGTGGAGGAACCGGAAGCGGTGCCGCGCCCGTCATTGCGGAGCTGGCCAAATCGCAAGGTGCCCTTGTGATCGCTTTTACCCCATTGCCGTTCAAGCGGGAGGGGGCTGGCCGTTGCGAGCGCGCCGAGAAAGCCCTTGAGTCGTTGCGCAAGCACTGTCACGCCGCAATTTCGCTCCCCAACGATTTGATATTTGAGCAGGTTGACGAGTCGGCCACCCTGATGGAAGCCTTTGCCACGGCCGACAAATGGATCAAGCTGGGCGTGCATTCAGTCTGGTCGATGCTGTTCAACACCGGGCTCATCAACTTGGATTTCTCGACCCTCCAAGCGGCCCTGTCGGAACCGGGGGGGCGGACCATTTTTGGCACAGGTTACGGAAAAGGGGAAAATTCCCTCGAGGCGGCCATCAAGGATTTGGAATCCTGTCCACTTTTCCACCTGCCTGATCCCGGGGTCATCAAGGAAACCGACCAGTTGGTATTGAACCTCACCGGCGGACCCGACATGACCATGGCCACCGTCAACAAGGCGATGGACCTTATCAATGAAAAGCTCGGTTCGAAGAGTTCCCTGATCATGGGAGCATCCATTGATGGCAGTTTCTACAACCAGTTGCGGATTACCATCATGGGAACGGTCCGGGGAACGGGGATTACGAAGGGCTTTGCCCCGGTCCCGGCAGCCAGTATCCCCCCCAATGGCCCGGTTGCCCCTCCATTGAAACCTGCCGAATTGTTTGAAGCGAAAGAAGCGCTCACTCCGTCCAAACGAGAGCAGGAGGAATTCGCCTTTCCTTCTCAAGAGGAAAACCGCGGGCTCTTTGAGCGGACCCAGCGCAACCTCTATGAGGGAATTGATCTGGATATCCCGACTTATCTCAGGCGGGGAATCAAGATTCCACGAAATTGAGCCTTATTGTTAATTTGATACATCTTTAAATTAACAATTGCATTCCGATCCTTTTTTTACTGAAGAAGGAGGGATGCACAAACTAAACACACTGGGGACAGGCACGCTCTGCTCGCTCATGCTTCTGGCCGGCGCTGGAGTATCGGGGCAGGACATGGTGGAAGTCACTGAATTGGACAGCTTCACGGTCTACGCTGGATCGGCATTGAGCGGTGGAGCGCCAGCAAACCAACTGAGTGAACGCATGGCCCGTGAAGCGCGGGTTGATCTGCAAAGCCGGGGTGGCACGCGCTACCAGACGGACATCTCCATCCGGGGTGGTATTTTCGAAGGGACAGGGCTGCAAGTGGGCGGCATGACACTCTTTGATCCGCAAACCGGTCATTATTTTTCTGAAATTCCCCTGGATCCGGCCTTTTTTGGAGGAGCGTATCTGTTAACGGGAGTGGACAACGGGACAAGGGGCTTTAACTCAACCGCAGGAACAATCAATTGGGAGTGGGCGCCCATCCATGAAGGAGGTCACCTGTACGGGCGAGCGGGAACGGACGCCTATTACGGGGGAGGAATCCGGGTCGGAGGAACGGCTGGTGACGCGCAATATGAAATTGGCCTCATGCACGAATCGGGTGACGGAAGCATTGCCAACGGGGACTTTGAACTGACCAGGCTGAGTGGCCGGGTTGAATACGCCGTTGGCGAAGCAAAGCTGCGGATATTTGGAGGTTACCTGGACAAGTTTTACGGATGGCCTGGCATGTATACTGGGTTTCCCTTGAATGAGACCGACGACTACCAAGTCGCCTTGCTGGGCTGGCAATTGGAGATGGGAGCGCCCACGGATGAGGCGTGGCACCGGGTTGGTGGATACTGGCGGACCATTGAGGATGACTATGAATTCAAGCGTGAGGAACCAAACAGCTTTTTCGAGCACAAGACGGAAGTATACAGCTTGCAAGGGGATGGCGGTTTCCGCCGTGGGAAGACAGAACTGCTTTACAACTGGTCGTGGGTGAAGGATCGCATCATCCGCAGCACCAGCCTGGTGAATGGCGACTTCAGAGAGCGGGATTACGGAAAGGCCTCGGTTTTAGGACGCCAGCGCCTGGACACGGAATGGGGAGAGCTCCTGCTTTATGGTGGCGCATCGGTTGACACCAGCAATGAAGATTCGACGGTGGGTTCCCCGCAATTGGGGGTCCGGACACACGGAGTCAGCGATGGAATTTCCTGGTCAGCTTACCTTGAGTACTCGGAGTCCTCGCAAGTTCCCGGGTACACGGTCCTGAATTCCGGCCCCAGCGGATTGTTTGGTGGGAACAAGGACCTTGGGCGGGAGCATGCCTCCACTGTGGAGGGTGGCTACTCATTCCACGGCAAGTCCCTCAGTGGCAAAGTGGTCGGGTTTTTTCGTCAGGATGAAAACCTGATTGACTGGGTGTATGATTCAAGTGTCTCCACCACCGCGCGCCGCGCAGCCGAGGTGGATATCGATGTCTACGGGGTCGAAGCCCTGTTGCGTTGGGAATCCGGACCGCGTGCGGTTGAGTTGGGATACGCCTGGTTGGACAAGGATGAAGATTACGGGACGACCGGTGGCGATGCCAGTTTCTATGCCCTTAATTATGCCCGTCACCGGATCCTGCTTACCATTGAGCAGGAATTGGCAGCGAACCTGACAGCCCGGATCGAAGGTGAATATCGCCAGCATCCGGTCAATATTTTGCGAGTGAATGGCGACGAGGCATTGCGTTTGAACGCCGAGCTGACTTGGGGAAACGCCTTCGCGAGTGAATGGGATTTGAATCTCCGTGGTCTGAACCTGACCAAGGAAGATTTTCAAACGGTGCCCGGTACCCCCGGACCCGGCAGGGAGATTATTCTCACAGCGAGCCTCGGTTGGTAATCCAGTTTCGGTGGGCGCGCTCAGCCCATATGAGGGCAACCACCATGATCATCAGTCCGGGGACCAAGCGCCCCGGGCTGGCTGATTCCCCAAACACGAAAATTGAAATGACCGTGGCTATGGGAATTTTCAGATTGTTGAAGACCGCCAGGCTGGCCGGATTGACACGGACTGCTCCGGCATTCCAAAGAAAGAATCCCACCCCGGAGGCAATCGATCCCAGATAGAGGAGGGCCATCCATTGTGATCCCGAAAGCTGGCTGACCTCGGTAACGGGCCCTTGCGGCAGGGCAAAGGGAAGCGTGAGAAGCAACGCGCCAAGATAAAGGAGCGCATAGCCATCCAGATCCTTCATTTTTGGATGGCGCGTGCGAATGGTTCTCCAGGCGACCTGCCCAACGGCAAAACAAAGGTTTGCCACTTGCATCAGGAGAATGCCCGGCAACTTGTCTGGGAGAGATTGCGGGGAGAAGATCCATAGCGCACCGGCCACGGCCATAAACGCCGTAATCCAGAACCAAGCCGGGGGAATACGCTTTTGCAAAATGGCATCCGCCAGAACGACAAAGAGCGGAGTGAATATGGTCATCAGGGCAACCTCGTATCCGGACAAGTAATTGAATGCGGAAAACAGGCAGACATACATCAGCCCGTACTGGATGGCCCCGGTCATGAGGAGTTGAAGGTTCAGACGGGTCAGCCGCCGGTAGGCGGGTTTTAGAAATAGGAGGAAGCAGGGCAGGGCGATCAGCATCCGCATCATGGCTAAGGTCTCGCCACTCAAGCTGGAGAACTCAGCCTTTACGAGCCCGAAGGAGAATCCCCAGAGCAACGAGACAGCCAACAAATAGAGCATGGGGTTTCGGTATGGACGGGTTATTGTGCTGGATTGACGGCGCGTTCACGCAATTCGAGCATATGCGTGTAGAGCCGGCGGCTTACCCACGCATCGGTGCAGGCGTACTGGATCTGGGCATCAGTCAATTCGCTGCGGGCCCAATTGGAAACCTGCGCGCGCTTGGATATCCGCAATTTTAGCAGGAGCCCGGCCAGACTCCGCAATCCCGTGTTCAGGATGCCCGCTTGTTGTGTCAGGTTGGCGACCTCCTCAAATCCAGCTGGGTTAAAATCCCTCAGTTCCTGTAGTTTCTTGATGTCGTCCGCTATGGCGACCCCCGCTTTCTTGATCTGAGGATTGGCGAGAATCTCCCAAAGGCCGTTCATGTTGTTCAGCTTATGGATTTGGAATAACCAAACGTGGTTGGCACCGCCCAGTTGGATCAGTGATACCGGGAAATTCTGTCCTTTTTTGAAGGATGGTCGGGACTCCGTATCGAACCCGAGTATGGATTCCGCATTCAGGTCGGGCAGGACCTGCTCAAGGAGGGAGTCGTTATCAACAAGTGTGTAGGCACCTTCGTAGCCGACCAATGGCAGTGCGTTGATTTCTTCTTTGGTAATCTTGATAGATGGAGGCATAATCTGTTTTTGATCGGCCGCACTCAGGCCGATAGAAGATTATGTACGGGAATCGTTGTCCAAATGGCAAGGTCTCACGCTTTTTTAACCTGATTTTTCCAACTCTCCAGCGCTTCGCGTGTGGGTTCCGGCATCTCGGACGCGGATAATGCGCCCGAGCTGTCCCGCTTGGCGAACGCCGTCACCATGCTGCCGCTGGCACAGACTTCACCTTCCGGAGACAGGAAGCGACAACTGTAAAAGATCCGCTGGCCCTCGATGTCGGTGATGGATAACTCCACCCGGACGGGGCTGTCAAACCCGACCGGACGCCTGAACTTGCATTGGCAATTCACACGGGGAAACCCATAGGCGAAGCCCTCTGATTCCCAGAGCAGGGGTAATCCCAGTTCCCTGAAGAGAGCGGCCTCGGCCTCCTCCATCAGGGTGAAGTAGGTTGTGAAATGGATGAGTCCAGCGGCGTCCGTCTGGGAAAACGTGATTCGCCGTTCAATGACCATTGGATTGGGTGGCTTCTCCATGAACTGGATGAAAATAAGGTGACTGTCCCTAAGCAATGAAAATGCGGTCCCTGCTTTAAAGAAAGATCGAATCCAAAGCTTGCTCAGCCATGCGAGACTTGAGTAAATGAAGGTTTCATTAGGCAAGAATGACACACCGGACACCGCAACGCAGTTACACCGCCCGATCGATTGAACTCTGGTTCGATCGATTAAGCTGTGATTGGGAGCGGTACTTTTCCCCGGCTGAATTGAGGTGGGGCAGACGTTATTACCGGAGCGCGGAGATCCGTTCAACCGAGCTGCTCGACGGGAGCGCCATCATCCATTTCAAACGTGGCAAGGAGCCACTCTACGTTATCGTTGACTGGGAAAAAGGGGAACCGTCCTTTCGAGAGTCACATCCGGATGAAGCGCCCGGTAATGCTCTTGCTGTAGCTGGGATGTATGAATTGGAGGAATTTATCGCGGATGAATTGCCCCCAGTGACGGAGGATACCAAGGACAGGGATGACATGACCGATGATGTCTCCCGGGCGGAGATACCCGTTTTCAAGGCTACTCCGCAGGAAGGCAGGCGCTTGTGTGTCCGCATGCTGGCTCGCGACGACGGGTTATGGATGGAAGCTGGATGGAAACGGAAAAAGGCACCCATCGACTGGTCCCATTTCTCCCTGAGGGAGCTGACCCGCTGGGAGCGGGAACAATTAATTGGTTACACGGCACGCGCGCACCGGACGGGATTCCGGCCCGGTGATCGTGAGGGGAGTTACCGAATCCAGGAAGTCAGTGTCATTGAGCGTTTTTTCCGGGAGGAACTGAAGGAATGGCGCAGTCGATATCCCCTTGAGGAGGATCCGGCCCTGATCAGCTGGCGCCGTGGAATCAAGCTGGCCACCCCTGTTATCGACATCGAGGCAAGGGGAACCAACGGTCATTTCCGGTTCAACTTTGGCATTGGCGGAAGTGTCGTTCCGGAGGAGTTGAGGAACCGGTTGTTCAGGATGCCGGGGCATACGCATTTCGTCCCTGGTGAAGGAATCTTTCAGGTCAATCCGAAGGCCACAGGCAGTGTGCATGAATGGAAATCGCTGCTACCGTCCGAAGGGGAAGGGGTTTTGCCGAAATACCTGCTCTTCACGTTCGCCCGTGACCCGCATGTCCAATTGAACCTCTCTGCGGAAATCCAGCAGTGGCAGGCTTCAATCGCCTCGAACAGCGGGGGCGAGAAAGCCCTGCAATTGCCCGATTATTTGCGGGAATATCAGCGGAAAGGCATCGGCTGGCTGGCAAATTTGGATACCTTTGGGTGCCCGGGCCTTTTGGCGGATGAAATGGGACTTGGGAAAACACTCCAGATCCTGAATTTCCTGTCGGTCAGGAACGCGCTCGGAAAGAAGCCGGTCCTGGTTGTCTGTCCGGCGAGCGTGGTTCCGGTCTGGCAAGCTGAGGTTAAACGGTTTTTCCCCGGCATACGCGTGCGCGTGTTATCCCGCAGTGAGACCTTTTCCGATGACCCGGAAGCTTTGTGGCTGGCCAGCTACACCCAGTTGAGGCGGCACAAGCATTTGTTGGAATCCGCCCGCTTTGAGTATGCCATTCTGGATGAGGCGCAAAGTATCAAGAACCCGGATGCCAAGGTGACGCATGCCTGCATGGCAATCAAGAGCCGCTTCCGAATTGCCCTTACAGGAACGCCTGTTGAGAACAGACCGCTTGATTTGTGGACCTTGTTCCGCTTCCTGATGCCGGGATTTCTTGGTTCCCGTCGTCATTTCCAGGAACAGCTGAAGGAATCCGAGGAGTTTGTAAAGCGATTGCGGGAGCAGATCGCGCCCTTCATTCTTCGCCGCACGAAGCAGGCTGTGGCCAAGGATCTGCCGGAGAAAATGGAAATCGACTGGATTTGTCCCATGACTCCTTTCCAGAGAAGTTGTTATCAGGAGTTGACCAGCGGGGCAGCCGAGCAGTTCAAGGGACGCTTGTCCGAGATGGTTCGGGAAAAACGCATTCACTTGTTCAGTTTGTTGACCCGACTGAGGCAGGCATGCTGCGACCCCGGACTCCTGCCGGGCAAGGGAACCTCGATCGGCCAGAGCGGGAAACTGGACAGCCTGACCAAGCGATTGGAAGAAGCCTTCCTGGGGGGATCAAAAGTCGTTGTTTTTAGCCAGTTCGTTCAATTCTTGAGACGCGCCAAGGCCGTGGTGAAAAAGGAATTTCCGGACATTCCACAATTGGAGCTGACCGGTTCCACCCTGGACCGGGAGCGGCCCGTTCAGCGATTCAAGGAAGTGGATGGCCCAGCCGTGTTCTTTATCAGCTTGAAAGCCGGTGGAACGGGGCTGAACCTGCAGGAGGCGGATTATGTTTTCCTTCTGGATCCGTGGTGGAACCCCGCTGTGGAAGCTCAGGCCATTGACCGGGTTCACCGGATAGGCCAGCGCAGGAGGGTCTTCGTCTATCGCATGGTGACCAAGGGTACCATCGAGGAGCGAATAGAACGACTGAAGAAAGAGAAGGGCCGCCTGTTTGATGATCTTTTGTCGGACATGGATGCCCCGGCCGATCTCTTCAAGCAGTTTGACGACTTGCAGGAAATGATCGCTTTGGAGGAGGCTTCGGATTCCTAGAGTTCCACTCCGAGGATCGTGTAATTGTCGGGGGCACCAGCGGCCTCGATCTTGAAGGACAGGGACTGGGCAATTTGCCCGATGGGGATGTTTTCCATCAAGGCCTTCTTCAGTACGTTCTCGGGAATGGGCTTCGTCACCCCGTCGGTTAGAAGAAAAAGCCGGTCACCTTCTTGTATCGGAAAAGTGGCTACCTGAGGCTCTATGTAGAGATCCTGGCCGATGCATTGTGTCAGGGTGTGATGCGCAGAAAGGGGAATCGCCTCCGAGGCGTCCTGCCATTGTTCCTCAATCATGCGGGCAGCCACGGTATGCTCTTTTGTCAGTAATTGAACTGAATTATTGGAAACAAGGTAGGCGGCCGAGTCTCCTACATGGGCAATCTTGAGTGACTTGGATCCATTTTCAACATGGCCGATGGTCAGGGTGGTGCCAAAACCGGCAGCATCCATTTCAAAACCCACCTGCCGGGTTTCCGTATTTACATCAGCCAGTACATCCTCAAGGGGGCTCGATGGATCATCGGACAGTTTCTTACGGAGCAGGTCCAAGGCGATCTTACTTGCCCGGGCACCATTGGGAAGCCCACCCAACCCGTCTGCCACGGCGAACAGGCCGTTGGACTCGTCCACCAGGTAGCCATCTTGATTTTCGTGCCGGATGGCTCCTGTTTCTGTAAGTCCGAATGAGGATTTTGTCATGATTATACGCTAGGCCAAGTGTTGTCAGGTGGCAATCGCAAAGCAGACGTAAAGCAGTCAAGTCAGCTTGCGAAAACGGTCATGCGGAAGCACGTCGAGAAAGAGACGGCCATACTGTTTCGTCAAAATGCGGGAATCGAGAATCAGGAGGCGGCCTTCGTCGGTGTGCTTGCGGATGAGGCGACCAATGCCCTGCCGGAATTTAATCAATGCGGCGGGGAGGGTGAGTTCAGCGAACGGGCTGTTCCCCTTTTGGCGGCAGCGTTCGGAACGCGCTTCCAGCACCGGATGGGAAGGGTTTTCAAATGGCAGGCGAGTTATAATAACTTGTGCCAGGGCCTGTCCCGGAACATCAACCCCAGTCCAGAAGGAGTCGGTTCCCAGCAGGACAGCATTGCCGTGCTGTTTCATGGATTCGAGCATCTGTGAACGGCTGACTCCTGTTCCCTGACAAAGCAAGGGTCGACCGGCCTTGAGGCAGGCGCCCTCAATTTCCTTTCGAACCGCCAGCATGTCGCGGTAGCTGGTGAAGAGTGCCAATGTTCCGCCCTCAATCGACAATGCTGCGGATTCAATCTGCCTGGCGAGAAACTGGACATTGAGCCGTCCATCTTGGGCCGAGGGTTCCGGGGCGCTGGCATGTATGAGGATTTCCATTTGCATGGGATAATCGAACGGGGAGGCGACTTGTTCGGAGAGGACACCCGTTGCTCCTACTTTGTTTTTAAAGGAATCCATGCTGGGGCCCTCCGCCAGGGTGGCGCTGGTCAGGAGCAGGCCGGTATCCCGGGCGAACAAGCGTTCTCGAAGGGGGCCAGCCACATCCAGCGGAGCGGACCGCAGGTAGACCTTGTCCGCCTGCTGGCCGCCAGCCTCGAGCCAGTAGACCGATTCGGGATCGCTGAGCTCGATGATTTCATTGATGCCTTCGCGGTATGTCTGCAAGGCCCGCCGGGCTCCCGTAAGCTCATCACGTTCGGCGCCTTCTTCCAGACGGTTTTCCAGTTGGGTCAATCCGTGGACCAGATCGCGCAAGGGAACATCCAGATCATTCGGATGCCATCCCGGTGTTTGCAGGCGCATGAGCTTATGGGTGGAAAGGTAGGCTTCATGGATCGCTTTGAAATAATGCTCAGCCCCCTCCGTCAGAGCCATGACTTGATTGCGCAACCCGGGATTCCCTTGGCGCGCCAGCAGTCCGCGGGCCTTTGGCTTCCGGCGTTGATAGAGCTTGAGAAGCTGTCGGCGTAGTCCGTAAGCGCTTAATCGTAGCCCGAAATACTCGGTGGCGATGGAAGGGAGGGTGTGGGCTTCGTCGATTACCATGAAATCTTCAGGAAACAAGATTCCGGGGACATTGCCGGTGGGAAAGTGGCCTGCTGACAGCAGGGCAAAGAGCAGACTGTGGTTGACCACGATGACGTTTGCCTGCCTGACGGCTTCCCGGGCTTTGCGAAAAAAGCACGTTTTTGGGCTGCAATTGCGGTTGTTGCAGGCATGCCCGTCCGCATGCACCCAATCCCAGACCTCTGGCATCGGCTGCGGGTCCATTTCCTGGATCAGACCGGTCTGGGTGGTTTTAGCCCATTCAGAAATTCGGGTGAGTTCGGTTTGCTCATTACTGGGAAAGAGTTCCGTTTTGGATTTGAGGGCCTGCGTCAGCCGGGCCCCACAAAGGTAGTTGCCGCGACCGAGGAGGACCGCATGACGAAATCCGGTCAAAGGGGCCAGTTCCTCGCACGACTTGAAAAGCTCCCGACAAAGTTCCAGGTCTTTCTGCTCAATTTGCTCCTGCAGGGCAATTGTGTGGGTGGAAACAACAAAGGGGCGCTTGCAGGTCACTGACTTGATGATACCTGGTATCAGGTAGGCGAGGCTCTTGCCGACGCCGGTGCCGGCCTCAAAGAAGAGGGGCTCATCCACATCCCATGAGGCATGGGTCTGAGCGGCCATGGCCGCCTGTTCGGGCCTGTGATCCAACCCGAGCTTTGTCTGCAGGAGGCCTCCCGTTGAGAAAATACGGGAAACCAGCTCACCCGTATCCGGGAAAGAAGGCTCATCATTGGCCGTGTTCGCATAGGGATCGTTCAACCCGATCATCCCGATGATGATGCAGGGAGGGCTTTTGATTCTGCAACGGCAAAAAACCATCTATTTACAGGAGGTTTCCCGTTGCCAATTCATGAATCTGTTAATCCAATCTGACCATGGTCGCTGATTGGTTGCAAAATCTCTTAATTCTACAGGATCGCGATTCCCGGTGTGATGGGATCCGGCAGCAACTGGATGCCATCCCGGATGAAATTGCCGCGGAGCAATCCAATATTTCAAAATTGAAGTTGCAGGTGACTGAGCGTGTGGAGGGAATCAAGTCACTCGAGGTACGCCGTCTCGATATGGAGGGGCAGGTTGAGCAGACCGAGGCAAACATCGTCAAATACAAGACCCAGCAAATGCAGGTCAAAAAGAACGAGGAATATGCCGCCCTGGAAAAGGAAATTGAAACCCTGAAAAAGAAAATCTCCGAAATGGAAGATGAAGAACTCCTTTTGCTGGAGGAAATCGACCAAGAGAGGGCGACGCTGGAAATGGTCCGTGCTGAATCGGAAAAGCAATGTCACACTTTGGAGGCCCGCATCGAATTGTTGAAAAAGAATCATGCTGCCTGTGAAAATGAGCTGGAGGATGCCAAGCAGGCGGTCAGTGATGCCGAAGGTGCCTTGGAGGTGGATGTTCTCAAGCAATACCGGTATGTGAAGGGGCAGGTTAAGCGCCCTCCGGTCGTTGTGGAACTGGATGATGGCCGTTGCCAGGGGTGTCATTTGAAGGTATCCGGAGAGGTTGAATCGGAAGCCCGCAAGGGGAAAGTGTTAGCCCGCTGTGACTCCTGCGGGCGAATCCTCTATTTTGATCGTTAGTCGGATTTGTGGATTGGGGTTGCCAGAGCCCGTATTAGGAACATCTTTTATAGATACCGGTTGGCGGGCTCCCGCTGTCCCGCTCAGGCGGGGTAGAGGAAAGTCCGGACACCATAGGGCGGGATTCCTCATGAAAATGAGGGCACGTGAAGCGCGAGTGACATGTGACGGCCAGTGCCACAGAGAATATACCGCCCCGACTTGTCGGGGTAAGGGTGAAAAGGTGAGGTAAGAGCTCACCGCCCGGAGGGTAACCGAAGGGGCACGGTAAACCCAATCTGGTGCAAGACTAAATAGGGAATCAGGGCGGCCCGTTCAATGATTCCGGGTAAGTCGCACCTCCGACTCTGTCGGAGGATTCCCCGATTCGTCGGGGGATAGATAAATGGGAGCCACTTCCCCGATCCGTCGGGGGAGGACAGAATCCGGCTTACCGCCAACCGGTCCTTTTTTAAAGGTCCTTGAAGAGGACTTGCGAGTTTCTTCCACTACGTTGAGTGGATTCCCGTAACCGCTTGGGCAAGTGCGACAACTGGCCCTCCTTGAATCCGCAGGACTCGCGGAAAAAGGCCGATGATTGGGTCGTCAAGGCGACGATCCGGTTCCGGTCAGCTGCGGTGGATTCCTCCACGGCGAAATCGACCATGGCCTTGCCTATTCGCCGGCCTTGGTAGGCTGGATGGACGTAGACGGATCCCAGCTCTACTGTCTTCGAACGGAGGTAGGGGGTGATGCGAAAACACCCGATGACACTTTCATCAATCTCGTACACATAGTATTCTCTGATATCCGATTCAATACTTTGGCGGGACCGTGCCCGGAGGGATTGATCCCGCACAGCCGATTTGGTCAGCCGGTAAATGGCGCTGACATCCTTCCGCCGGGCTTTCCGTATTTGCGAATACGGGTTGGAGTGGATCATTGAACCGATGCCGACTGTGGAGAAAACCTCTGAGAGGAGCCCATCGTGGATCCGGCAATCGATGATATGCGCCCGGGGTGTTCCGCCTTCGATTGTTTCCACGGCGAACCGTGCCTTGGAACGCACTTCCTCGTCAATGGTCTGTGGTTGTTTGTCGAGGAGCTTGCGCACCTCTGTAACATCGGCATTCAGCCGAAGCTGGCCGCCGTAAGTGAGTCCTGGATACGGAAGAAGGTAAATCAGTTTGGACGCTTTCAGGGCGACGGCCAATTCGGATGCCAGTTGATCCGAGTTAATGCGCCGTTCAGACCCGTCCCGGGTAAAGGCAATGGGGCTTATTACCGGAACCAGTTCACGCTCCATCAGCCCCTCGAGGAGCTTGACATCGATCTTGTCGACTTTGCCGGTGAAAAGTTGATTTGTTCCATCAATGATTCCCTTGTCGGTTGCCCGGACAGCATTCACCCGCGCGCACTTGAGCCCGTTTTGGGTGAGCCCGCGCTCAACCCTGTGCCCGACATTGCCGGCTGCTGTAATAGCCAACTCCAGCGTGGCAAAATCGGTTGGACCATAACCCTTGGCATCGGAGATGCGGACATGCTGCTTTTCAGCCAGTTCGGCTACCTGTGCCCCGATTCCATAGACCACAACCAGGTGGATACCCAGGTTTCGCAACACCGCCAGCTCCATCATGAGGTTGTTGATCGTATCTTCACCGATGACCGATCCATCCATTGCGATCACGAAGGTATGGTTCCTCCATAGAGGGACGTACTTCAAAATCCCCCTCAGATCCGCCGGCGTTAGCTCCCGGTCGTTTTCCCGATCATCGAGTCTCATAGCCTTCCAGCAAAGACAAACCGTTCATCGGTTTCAAGAATACAATGAGACGGGGGACGAGGGACGAGGGACGAGGGTCGGGGATCGCGGGAACTGATCGCTTGTCTCTTGTCCCTCGTCCCTCGTCCTCCATCCTTAATTATGTTGAAGATGTTCCGTAAGGATTCTCTAATGAGGCATGTCCCTGAAGAAGCAGCGCAGATGGAGTGAGTCGATCGATTCGGCCATCGACAGTTTGCCGCCGGAAATGGCGGAAGGGCTGGATGCCTTCGGGGTTTTCATCGAGTTGGAGAAGGGGCATTCGCGGCATACGGTGGAAGGGTATCAGAGAGACCTGTGCCAGTGTGCGGAGTTTCTGGGGAAAAAGAAGCAGTGCCGGTCATGGGACGAAGTGGGGGGAGAGGATATTTCGGATTGGTTGGATTCACTCAGTCGGACGGGATACAGCCCGGCATCGCTGGCACGCAAGCTTAGTGCCATCAGGCATTGCGCGCGGTTTCTCGTTTCAGAAAAGGTCCTCAAGAGCGATTTTACCGAGTTGCTGGCCTCCCCGAAACTGAATCGCAAGTTGCCTGAAACCCTGTCTGCAGAGGAGGTCGATGCCTTATTGGACGCCCCGAGCCGCCACTCGCCCCAGGGTTTGCGAGACCGGGCTTTCCTCGAATTGATGTACAGCAGTGGACTGCGGGTGACGGAATTGTGCAACCTATCTCTGCAGGACATTGACCTGGATGAGGGATTCCTCAGGGTACAGGCCGGTAAACGGGGAAAGGATCGCTTGATTCCAGTCGGCCAGCAGGCAGTGGAGGCGGTTCAACAGTATTTGCACAACGGGCGGCCGGATCTGGTTCGTCCGAAAACCGGGAGTGATTTATTCCTGAGCAATCGTGGATCCGGGATGTCGAGGAAGACAGTCTGGCATTGGATCAAGGTCTATGCCGAGCGCGCCGGAATTAAAAAGCCGGTCAAGCCCCACTTGCTCAGGCATTCATTTGCCACGCACCTTTTATCCAACGGGGCTGATCTGCGAGCCATCCAGGAAATGCTGGGGCATTCGGATATCGGGACTACCGAGATCTATACCCGCGTGGATACAAAACGCCTGGTGGATGCCCACCAGCAATATCATCCCCGGAAATGACCCTAGAGGCGACCGGACTCGCGGAGACGACGAATGACTTCCACCGCCATGCCACTGTGATTCATGATGTAGAGGTGGAACGCTGTTATTTCGTGGTCCATCAACTCAGCGATTTGCTGGTGGGTCCAGTCAATGCCAACTTCGCGTATTGCTTTGGGGTCATCGCCCGCCTGTGAAAGTGCCGATTCAAGTTCGGCCGGGATGCACTGGCAGAAACGCCGGGCTTGCTTGGCCGAGCGGATCGGCATCAATCCCGGGATAATGGGAATGGTAATCCCGGCAGAGCGGCATCGCTCAACGAATGACAGGAAATTCTTGTTGTCGTAAAACAACTGGGTGGTGATGAACGAGGCCCCTGCATCAACCTTTTTCTTCAAATGTAGCAGGTCATCGTCGGCGGAAGTGGCTTCCGGGTGGACTTCCGGATACCCAGCCACGCCCACACTGAATCCGGAGAAATTCTCCCGGATCAACTGTACGAGGTCACGCGCGTAGGGGAGCCCGTCAGGATGTGGTTGGAATGCAGTCTCTCCCACCGGCGGGTCGCCCCGGAGCGCCATGATGTTGCAGAAACCGGCTTTGCGGTAGGATTCGATGATCTCAATCAGCTCCTCCCGGCTGGATCCGACACAGGTCAGGTGGGGCATCACCTCGTATCCGTAGTCGTCCTTCAGCTTGCTGGCATACCGATAGGTGCGCTCACGCGTGGAGCCGCCGGCCCCATAGGTAATGGAGACGAAGTCCGGATGTATCTGTTCCCGGATCTCCTGTGCAGCCTGTACGATTTGCTGACCGCCCCGTTCGTCCTTCGGTGGAAAAAATTCCACGGATATGATCGGGCGGCCTTGTGAAAAGAGTTCTCCTATGGGACGATTTTTAACCATCATCTAATCAGGATGAGTTGATATGTTTTGCTGTAAAGGGAAAAATCAGTGGAAATGAATGTGAGATGGTGCTGAGCAATGCGAAAAGGGGGAGCTGGTAGAGATTCACGACTCTTCATGACGCAGGCGAAGCTGTCCGCATGCCGCGTCAATATCATGACCTTTTTCCTTCCGAACCGTATGGGAGACACCGGCCTCCTTCAGGATCTTAGAGAAAGCTTGCTGGCGTTTGATATTCGGGCGTTTCCACGGCAATCCCTCAACCCGGTTGTAGGGAATGAGATTCACATGCGCATGAAGCTCGTTGGCGATGTGGGCGAGTTTGCGAGCCTGATCATAGGAATCATTGACTTCCTCGATGAGAATAAATTCCAGAGTCAGCATGCGGCCCCGCTTTTTTGAGAATTCGGCGACTGCTGGGATTAGTTCTTCAAGCGGGTAACGCTTGTTGACCGGCATGATTTTCTCCCGGACGGCATTGGACGCCCCATGCAAGCTGAGCGCCAGCCTGAACTGGATGGGCTCATTGGCCAGCTTCCGGATCTGCGGAACCAATCCGGATGTGGAAATCGTGATTCGGCGCGCCCCGAAATGCAGTCCCCATTCGGCATTGAGGGTGCGAATGGCCGATACCACGTTATCGTAGTTCGCCAAAGGCTCTCCCATTCCCATGAATACGATATTGTCAAAGGGAACGGATTGCTTGGAAGGAGAGGGATCGCGCTCCGCTTCGAGACGAGCCACATGGAGGAACTGAGAGACAATTTCTGAATCCGTCAGATTCCGCTTCCATCCGGCAAGCCCGGAGGCACAGAATTTACATCCATAGGCACATCCCACTTGTGATGACACGCAAATGGTTTTCCTCGAGGATTCCGATCCGACGCCCATCTGCGGATACCGAATGAGCACTGTTTCAATCAAAGCACCATCTTCCCCCTTGAGAAGAAGTTTTTCCGTAATGTCGCTGGCTTTCTTTGTCAGCAGGACCTCATTTGGACTCAATGTGGCCTCATTCCGTAGCCACTCAATCATGGGCTTGGGCAGATTGGACATTTCCTCAAAGCTCGCCACGCGTTTGCGGTACATCCACTCTAGGACTTGCTTTGCCCGGAATGTGGGAAATCCACCCTGCTGGAGAAACTCCGCAAGCTGTTCAGGAGACATGCCGTAGAGGGACGGCTTGGCGAGTGAGAATGGCATTATCCTAGAGAAACAGGATTATTAGCGGATGCAACTGCTTGCGTAAAAGAATTGGGCACTTGCCCCGGCCCTTTTGACCGACCATGCTTTCTGCCATGAATCGTCGGGCTGTTTCCCTTTGGATCGTTCTCATAGCAACAGGCACCCTGGTACTGGAGGTGAGTCAGGCAGAATGTGCCGCAATTTGGCCCTCCCTTGCCGCCTTGCTGCTGGTCTTCACGACTCGCAATGTGCTGCTCGGATTACTGGGTGGCGCTGTCGTTGGGTCCGTGCTCCTGAGCGGGTGGAAACTCTGGCTGGTTCCTTTCGACCTTGTTGAGAATCATTTGCTACCCAGTTTTGGTAGTCCGTGGAAAAGTGGAGCGATTGTTTTCACACTGCTACTCGGCGGATTTGTCCACTTGCTGGAGAAGGGGGGTGTCCTGCAACGGCTCCTGTTTCGCATGCTGCATGGAAAATCCCGACGCAAAGTGGAATCCGGGGCGGCCTTGTTCGGATTGATGTGCTTTTTCGATGGATTGGCCAACAGCCTGATGGTGGGACGAATTTTTCAACCTGTGGCAGAGCAGTCCGGTGTAAGCAAAGTTCGCCTTGCTTACATCGTGGACACCACCAGTGCGGCCGTTGCCTGCCTGGCATTCGTATCAACATGGATTGCCTATCAGCTGTCGATGATTCGCGAGGGGTTCATCCTGGCTGGACACGAGTCCCTGGGCGAACCCTACCGCCTGTTTTTCCAGAGTTTGCCGCACAACTACTACGCGTGGTTCGCCCTGATGCTCATGGGAATGGCTATTTGGAAACAATGGGATTTCGGGCCCATGAAGGCGTATGCCCATACGGTGATTGATCCGGATCCCCAAGGTCGGATTGATGCACCCGATGACCATGAAGCTGCAGGTGATCTCTGGCGGGCTTGGATTCCCGTGGCAGCCCTGCTTGGGATTATCTTTACCGGCATTTACTTTGATGGAACGGCTCGAATGGGGACAGGGGCCTTTCCATTTACCATGGAAAAGCTGGCCATGGCTTTTGCCGAAGCGAATGTGCCGGTCATACTGATCGCCGGAAGTGCATTGGGCGCATTCCTGGCCTGGATTTTCTTTCCCAAACAGGTGGGCGATGGCCAAGCCCCGCCCGGGGCGGTATTCGTTGCAGGCATGCTCCAGCTGTTTCAGCCAGTCCTCATACTCGTGATGGCGTGGATCCTCAGCAGTACACTCAACTCGCTCGGTGCTGCTGATTATCTTGGAGGCGTGCTGGGCGGGCGCATGCCGCCTGAGTTGCTCCCCTTGTCGGTATTCCTTCTGGGTAGTCTCGTGGCTTTCACGACCGGTACGTCCTGGGGAACAATGGGACTGCTAATGCCGCTCGCCATACCCATCGCCTTCAGCCTCCACGGAAATGACCACGGACCCGCCATGGATTTGATTCCCCTGGTCATCGGTGCAGTGTTCAGTGGCGCAGTGTTTGGAGATCATTGTTCACCGATCAGTGACACTACCATTGTTTCCTCCTTCGCCTGCGGTGTTGAGCCAATTGACCATGTCCGGACACAGCTGCCTTACGCCCTCGTTGCGGCAGCCGGGGCGGCGGTGGTTGGCTTTCCGGTGGCGGGTTTTTCGGGAGGATCCCTTGTCTACACGGTGTTGTCCTGGATCCTATTTCCAGGATTCCTGCTCGTTGCCCGGCGGATTTTTCCCTCAAACGCATCCAATGCTTGACCCCTTGCTCTGGAAACCCAGAGTTGGAACTGAAAGTAAACCCCATGAGTAGCCGTAGAAAAATAAACAAAGGCGAAGAAAGTACCGATATCAACATCTCCCCGATGATCGATATGGTGTTCATTCTTTTGATTTTCTTCATCGTCACCACCGTCTTCGTTGAAGAAGAGGGTATCAATGTGGACAAGCCGACCCCGCAACCGCCTGACGAACAGCAGGAGAAGCCGGATGAGCCGGTGATGCTGAAAGTAACAGTGGCGAATCAGGTGATTCATGACGGCAAGCCGATCACGATGAACCGCGTTGAGACAGTCGTTAAGAATGCCCTTTCCAAGGCGGATGTCCCGGTCATCATGCAAGTTGAGCGCGGTGCTTTGTCGGGAACTATGATCCAGGTGATGGACCGGGCCAAGCTGGCCGGGGCCGACAAGATTTCGGTAACGGCAGTCGATTCAAGTTCCTAGGCTGACTGGAAAATTCTTTTTTAAAGGCACTCAGTAATGGGTGCCTTTTTTGTTTTTGTACAAGGCGAGGACCTCGCAGGCATCCTGCCTGAGCACGTCCCGGGTCACACGGATTCCTCGGTTGAGAAGCTTGGCGATCCAGTCATCCGGCATGGGGCCCTCGTCAAACTCCGTCAGGGATTCGACGTCCATGCGTCGTGCCCCGATGATCAGCCGGTGAATGCCTGCCCATGCGCAGGCCCCATAGCACATGGCGCACGGCTGTGCGCTGGTGGCCATCAAGAAATCGTGTTCCCCTGTATCCAGCCTGAATCGTTGGAGGCGATACTGGGCCAACATGAAGGCCATCATTTCCGCATGAGCGGTGGAGTTGTTCAACGGCACCACGCGATTCACGCCAACTGAGACAACGGTGCCGGTGGCGGAATCGAAGATAGCCGCCCCAAAGGGTCCGCCGGTGGAGGCCTCCACGTTCTTCCGGGACAAGTCCACGGCAAGGCGCATTTTGTCCTCGTCGGAGGAATAGGAAATCCGGGATAGCTCCGGCAGCAGCTCATCCACCCATTCCGGCAGGCATAACCTTACGCAGGTACTAAGCGAATGGTCTTTCATCAACCGCTTATTTAATGGTAATTCTTGATTGGGCGCAACCCGTAGTTGCCCTGATTTCCGTTGACGAAAGTTGGCATTTTCTTAGCATGAAATGCAATGAGACGGAAAACGAGCCCCAAGGTAGCGGTAGTCGGGGCTGGACCGGTAGGCCTGGCCACCGCTCTGTCATTGAATAAACGCGGTGTACCCGTTGAGTTGATTGAAAGGGATGACCGCCCCGGAACACACAGCAATGCCCTGGCCCTTCATCCCGATTGCTTGAGAATGCTGAAGGATTGGGGGGTCCTGTCTCGCATTGAGACGGAAGGATTGGGGGTGAAGAAGCTTGTTTTCTGTGATGTCAAGGAACCGCGCCACGAGCTTGATCTGGGGAAAATACCGGGACAGGAGGAAGGCTTGCTGGTCGTGGGGCAGGACCATTTGGAATCAGCCCTCCTGAGCACTTTGGAGGCGAACGGCATTGCGGTGCAGTGGAATCACCGGCTGGCCGGATTGCGGCAAGATGAGGAGGGTATCGAGCTTGACTTGGAAACCCTTGGGGAGGGCATGAGCGGTTACGCCATGGCCCGGTTGGAATGGCAGGTTGAAGATGAGTTTACGCAAAATGCGGAATACCTTGTTGGTGCCGACGGTCATTTCTCAATGGTCCGTCGCCGCAGCGGCATTGGTTTTACCAAGGTGGCACCCACACAGAGCTTTGCGGTTTTCGAATTCAAAACAGATTTTGATCATGGAAATCAAGCCCGTGTGGTATTTGCGGAGGAGGGAACTAGCGTGATGTGGCCCCTTCCGGGGGGATATTGCCGATGGGGGTTTGAAATTGATGAATCAGCAGCTGAAAGTTTTTCCCGGGACAAGGACCGGTTGTTCATGCAAATTGGCAATCAAGGTTACCGGGTCCTCGAATCCAGGATGCTTGATGAACTGCTTAGTTCGCGGGCTCACTGGTTTAATGGTTCGGTGGAGCGGTTCCGTTGGAGGATGCTGGTGCGCTTTGAAAAGCGCCTTGCCGACGCATTTGGACGCGACCGTGTTTGGCTGGCGGGGGATGCGGGACACCTGACGGGTCCAATTGGCATGCAAAGTATGAATATCGGGATGAAGGAAGGGCGAAATCTGGCGGAGGCTTTGGCGGATATCCTCGAGGGCCGATCCGATGCATCGGCATTGGATCATTACGACAAGAGCTGTCAACGTGAATGGCGGGCCATACTCGGCATCAGTACGATGCTCTCCAGTCGGCAGGAAACCGATCCTTTCATTGCCATGTACATGAATCGCATGATGGGGTGCCTGCCTTTGTGTCGGGATTCTCTTCCTGCTTATGCCGAGGCTATCGGGGCCGATATTGTCGGGATTTGAGCAGTTGCATGGGTTGGTGGATTCTTACAGGGCCTGATTGACGGATTCTGGAAATTTTCCACAAACACGAAAAAATGCATCATCTAGGTTGACTCCCTCCTGTAGTTGTAGGTCATTTGAGCGCATCATGCGATCGACTTTACATGTAGTGGGGCAGGGAACTGTGGCCTTGTTGCTGTTGGTGGTGAGTGCGCCGGTTATGTCCGCCCAATATGCCGATATTGATGGCTACAGTGCGGCAGTCAACGCCCGCTACGAGAACGATCCCTCTTTTATTCTGGGGAATTCCTTGAGTGGTCTTGGCCGATCGATCAACACCTCATATGGTTCATGGGGGACCCTCGTCAGTCCGAACGTGTTTATTTCCGCCCATCACTGGTCCCCGGCAGTTGGGCACTCGCTGACTTTTTTTGCATCTAACGATCCGTCAGGGCCGTCAATCACCCGGACCGTCATTGCCTCCAGGCGATTGGGGAGCTCTGATATACAGATAGGTGTATTGGATTTTTCACTACCTCCCGAGTATCAGCCCTTCCCGTTTTTTAATACACCCATCACGAGTTTGAATGATTTCGAAAGTTCGGCGCTGTTGGATGGGGATGTATTCATGGTCAAGCGAGACACGAATGCCTCATTCCAGCTTGAGAACGTTGCCGTTGGGAAAAACATTGCCGAGCACTGGATGGCACCGAATACCATTTCAGGAATTGATCAGCCCTTGTTGATAGCCGTAGACGACCCGTCCGGTAGCCCCTTCTGGGTTCAATACGAGTCCATTGTGCAACCGTATGATTCCGGTGCACCGGTTCTTATGGAATTAAACGGCGAGTTAACCATCATCGGACTGAACTGGTACCGCTTTGAAAATCTCTCCATCAATTGGAGAAAGGGGAGGCCGGCAAGTTTGAATGCCTCTGGGTTTTCGCTTGTGGGGGACCAGGCAACTGGGATCCAAACGGCAATCGATGGGTTTTCGATTGATGGGACAGCGGGTTATGTGACATGGATGTCGCTGGCCTTTGCGGGTAATGATGACTGGTCTGAAACTGGTCCCGCCATTGATTTCGACTTGGACGGCCTCAATAACTTCACGGAATACGCATTTGGCATGGATCCACAGGACCCGGCCAGTGCGAGTGCTGTTGAATCGGGGTTCATCGAGATTGGGGACAACCGTTTCGGAACGCTACAAGTTGTTTTCAGGGATGATCCACAGTTGTTGTATTCAGTGAAGAAAAACGCGGATTTATCGGGTGGCTCTTTCATTGAGCTGTCGTATTCCGGAGGAGTTTGGGATACTGCTGATCCGGCAAGCGTTGCCATTCATGACCAAGTGGATAATGGTGACGGCACATGGTCGCTGACCCTGCGGGCAACCGAGTCTCTTGTCGAAGGCCAGCCCTCCTTCCTTCTTCTTCAAGCGGTGGCTATCCCCCAGTAATTTCTCCGCAGAGGAGTCTCCTCAGTACGCTGGGGCCAGTTCCAGTTGGAGGAATTTCCGTGAAGTGCCCCTGTTGACGGTGGCCTCAATGATTGTTCCTTCATGTGAGAGCAGGGGATCAGGGGATTGCTGAACCCCGGACGATGTCCAGGAACTGCTGTCAAGGGTGTCATTGGAAATCACCTGATAGATGACATCGTTTCTTCCCTTCGTGTAGCGAAGTTTTAATGTGCTTCCGGATTCGATGAACTCCGGGGATATCTCCGCCACATCGGGGGCATTCGGGTCACCCATCAGGGCAAACTCCATGTAATTGGTCAGCCCATCGAAATCCGGATCAGCGAGATCTCCCCAGTGGGTGGATTCCTTGGTCGGGTCGGCGAGGTCTGCGGGGGAGAAGTTCTCTGCCCGCCATATCTGCATGGCTGTCAAGGCGCTGGCTGTCACCCGTGTCAATGTGCCGTATGGCAACTGCCGGCTGTTGTTGATGGCGGCCGATTGAAGGACGTAGGTGCCGTCACTGGTTGGTGTGAAATTGTAGATGGGTGTTGCTGAGGTCGTTTCGACGACGGTGGAAGCGATGAACAGGTTGGAAATGCTGATGGTGTCAAAAAGCCAACCAAAGTCAGTGGTGAGGGTATTGTAGTAGGAATTTCCTTCAATTGTGTACCGGAAGCGCAAGTGAATCGGGATGCCGGCATAGGCGGACAGGGGAATGGATTTTAGCGAGTATGTTGATTCCCGTGTTCCAATGATTCCTGATTGAGAGAAAACGGTTTCCCATGTTGATCCATCGTCAGTGGATACTTCGACCCTGGCATGCTGTGAATCTGTAGCCCATCTCAGTTGACTATGGAACGCCAGCACGCTGCTGGAGGTCGGCGTGATACGGTCATTAAAAAGGATGATTTCCTCGGACAGGGCCGTGTCATGCGCAAGGTGAAAGGCATAGGTTCCTTGCTGAACCCTTTCGGATTGTATGACTGGATAACCGGCACTTTGGGTGATCGTGACGCCTGCGGTCCCCGATTCAGCTCCTTCATCAATGGAGCCGGACGTCTCCTTGAGCACACGGATTGCGTATTCGCTGGCCCCGGGCAGTGGGGAGATACTGTAACTGCTGGCCACCCCCGTGACCGGATGAAGTGTTCCAATGATTTTGAGTGGGGTATATTGTATTCGCAAGTCCGCCTTGACGTTACCACCACCACTGACGGCGATGATCTCCGTCAGGGGATCCATTCCATCCACAGTGAAGATTATGAATTTGACGCCGTCCGTATAGATCGGGACCGAATAGCCGCCACTATGGGTTGTTGAAGCCCAGTCGGGTCCGGCTGTGGTCGTAACGACTGCACCTGAGAGACCTTCCCCGGAATCGTAGACAGCATTGTCGTTGACATCATAATAGGCCACGCCGGTCAAAAATGCCGGAGAACCGGATTGAGTCGCGAAATTTTGTGTCACCAACAACGGGCCAACGGTTTCATTGCCGACTGTATTGAATCCCCTTATCACGCCGACGCCGATTTCCTTGAATACCGCGTCATGGATGATCAGCCGATGATAGGGCGGATCCTGCATCCCGTAGGTGCCGCTGCCCCAGTCGATTTCAAAACTGGCATGTCCATACTCAACAGACCGGGCATATGAAAAAACATTTTCAGCAGCAATTGTCGCGGCGTATGGAAACTCGGCAATTCGGGCAGCCAAGGTGTCGCCGGCGGAGAATGGAGCAGGAGGGTTGCTGGAGCTGACGTGGTCTTGAAATGCATTGTCAAACATGTCCTGCGTGTGGAGGCGCGCCATGTCCATCAAATGGGTGTTGATCGACAGGGGCGGCAGATGATTTGTCAGTGCTGCGAACTGGGACAGCATTTCAACCAAATCAACCCCGAATTGATCAATCGCCGCCACGATATCCGGGTCGCTTGTGTTGGCTTGCCTGAG
>Ga0066377_10000041_pt1 | contig 29942 bp, 24 predicted proteins | sample Knorr_S23_td_Sur_FD_70946 | JGI IMG/M metagenome (GOLD analysis project Ga0066377, IMG submission 70946) | Marine microbial communities from Southern Atlantic Ocean transect - Knorr_S23_td_SurfaceB_ad_5m_LV_B | ecosystem: Environmental > Aquatic > Marine > Oceanic | place: Southern Atlantic...
TCACGGTTCCTGATTCAATACCGTCTAACCCGGGCCAGCCAAATGCTGATGCATAGTGATGCCACCGTCAGCCAGATTGCCCAGGATGTGGGGTTCTATGATCACAGCCACTTCACCCGGGAATTCCAGAAGCTCTTTGGAAGTCCTCCCGGGAAGTATCGCCGGGAGCACGAAGGAGGCGTACAAACAATTTGAAATGATCGCATTGATCCCCTAGGAAGGTGTTAAATGAAATTTTGGAACGGAAACAAATCCCCTGCCCGTCAAAGTTACGAATTGGAAGTCCTCCAGCAAGTGGTCGAAGCGACCCGCGAGACGCACGGTGATGCATCCATTGAGGAAGACCGGACAAACTATCCGCTGGCCGAGGATGAATCGAATGTATTCCAAAAAGGCATTGATTTGTTCGTGACGGTCAAAGGCAACGCCAAGTTCCTCGACCGGGAGAAGATCGTAGTCGATAAGCCGATCGCCAGGGGCTTGCTTGGCAAGCGGTTGATGGTGGTTCGGGAGGACCAACTGGACGAGTTTGCCTCCATCCAGGACGAGGACTCGTTAAAGGCAAAGACGGTGGGCATACCCGAAACCTGGGTGGATGCAGAGCTTTTCCGGTTCAATGGATACCAGGTCAATGAAGTCGGCTCCTTGGAGGACATATTCCAACGGCTGGCAAACCGGGAGTTTGATTATGTTTCATTGGGGGCTATAGAAATTGAAGATGCCTTCGACAAGCTGGCCAAGCCAGTCGGCGGACTTGCTATCGATTACCACTTGCTCATCAGCTATCCGATGCCGCTCGTCTTTTATGTCCATCCGGCGCAGGAGGAACTGGCTCGTCGAATCAGCGAAGGGATCCGTGCCATATCACAAAACGGCCAACTGGATGCCCTTTTCAACCGCCATTTCGGGAAGATGATCGAAGGACTCCACCTCGCCCCAAGGCGGACCTTTCATTTAAAGAATCCTGCACTCGACTAGGTTAAAACCGGTGCCGGATTGATTCATTTCACCGGTGGCCGTGCTGTTCAGGAGGGATCGTCAGCGAGGATTAGCACACCGTCTTTCCGTATATCCACGTAATCATCCGCCGGAGCCGCCCAAACTGCCGGGAGCGTATCCACAACGATGGCCGCGTTGAAATAAATCCGGTTGGATTCGCTTTTGAAAAAGCGTTTGATCACCGGCAAGGTGAACTGCATTTCAACCACCATGCTATTTTCCTGACGATGGACCGCGTATGTCATCGGTTGATTCTTGCCGGCAAAAAACCTCTTTGCGGCAGCGGCCCCAAGCCCCGCAATGTTGGCGTCCACACTTCCATCGGGAAATACCGCTATCTTGAATGTCCTTGGCGAATCCGGACCGGTCTCATTGTCCCATTTCATATGAACCTCCCAGGCTGTATGGAAGCCTTCGTAATTTGGCCCTTCAGCGGCGGAGACCACTCTTCCCAAATCAGGAATGCGCGCCAGCAAATAGAGGTGGCGATCATCGTGATGAACCGCAAAGTCGGCCACTTGCTTCTCCGCTGGATCACCAAAATAGTGCACCGCATTCATTTGTGCCGGGTCAGCCAACTGTGGCCACTCCCCATCGGAAAGAATACCATCGACAATGACCGGATCCCCTTTTCGGCACTCAAGCAGGCGTGGCTCTCTGTGGGCAACAATTTCCCCTGCTTTGCCATCATCCACCTGAAACGACCAGACAGGCCCCTTCACAAGGGTTCCGTCCTCACGGACACTGTCGATTCTCCAGAATTGCCTTGAACCGACAGGCATTTGCGCATTTGCGGGATCAAACACATTGCCGGTGACAGTGCCCTTGTATTCCGGAGATGATTCATCCGCATTCCCAACCGCCACTTTCGAGTCCCCGTAATAGACCTTGCTGGCCACCGCCTTGTAGCCGCTCAGCCACATCAGGTCGGCATCCGGCTTGACCGTGTTCGATCCACATGGTGGAACCGGGGTGGAAGCCTCAGCTGTACGAAACCCGGGAATACTGTAGTAGTCAGAATTCGCTACATACGCCCCGACATACATGGGGTCGGTCTGGTAATACAGGTTGAAGAATGACTCCCGGTAACCCGTTGGCGCTTGCTCGAAGGGAATAAGCGTTCCTGAGGCGGATAAATCTGATTCAGAGCTTGGTCGGAAATCCAAATTTACCGGATCACGGAGAAGAGATCCGGGGGCCTCGAGTATCCGGTTGGAGAGCAGGATTCCGGGTGGATCATTGCGTTTTTCAGGGGCACCATCTATGAGCGCTAACAGGTTGTTGGCGGTAATGGTACGGTCATTGGTACTCATCCAGTGATCCGCCGTACTCAAATTCAATCCCTTGTCACCGAGGATGGTGTTATTGAGAACCATGTGGTCGTCGCCCTTGATCTGCATGCCGCGGGTATTCCAGCTCACATTGTTGCACATCAGCCCGAGGGCGTTGGCGAATTCAACTCCACGTCCGGCATCATACCGGTAGGCGATTTTGGAAGTGTCGTGGACCCAGTTGTTGCGGATAATGGTTGGACTGGTTCCCGTTTTGACTCCACCTAACTGGAAGCAGGAGCCGTCGTGGGTGAGCCCGCCGATATCCCAGACCCGGTTTAAATCGCGAATCATGCCATCCCGGAACCCCTCTGGTGCCCCACTCCGGTAAAGGGTGTTATTCAGAGCGATGCCCCGGTTCAGTTTCAATCCAACAGCAAATCCCAGATTGCTGTATTGGAGGTCATGAAACAGACAATTCTGGAGGACATTGCCTTTTCCGGACATATCGATCCCAATGCCATCCAAATGGGAAAACCGGCAGTTGACCACGCGGTTGTTCATCATGGGATCAGTTGCTTCATAAGAGTACTTGTTCCGCACAATCGTTTCCGGAAAGAATCCCAGATTTCCAGTCTGGAACTCGTTCCATGTCGGACTGTAGAGATCACTGTCTTGGACGCTGGAATCCCGGCTATTGACGATTCGAAAGGTTCCCCCGAAGAAGTCGATTCCCTGCACATGGACATTTTGGCAGGAATCAATCGTCAACATGTAGCTGCGCCGCTTGCCACGGAGCGCCTGGGAACTCGGATGCAGCCCACCATCGGGCTTGTAATAAAGGGTCTTTTCGGAAAGCTCGTACCAGTATTCCCTTCCAGTATCCAGAAGCGCTCGTCCTTCAAGAAAGTAGTAATGTGGATGCCAGTACCGGGTGTAAAGAAACCGATAGAACTTTTTGTCCGGACCGAGGAAGCTGGCAATGCGTTGCATCCGTTCGCCGGCTTCTGAAAAATCCTCATCGTACTGAAACGTGTTGCTGCCAGGTTCATGATGCGTCACTCGACTGGCGAAATTCATCCACGATCCTATGTTCATGACGGCGACAGCCCCCTCCACGCTGAACCCAAGGTCAGCAAGGGAAGTCAGGTTCACGTCATCACGAATGGCTGCACTCTCGGAAAAGTGACTTTCATCCACCGGGGTGGACATGCCGTTTCGCGGTCGGGCATCGGTGATTCTGCCCAATGGGCTGTTCCCCATGACCACCATCCGATTGGTTTCCTTGATCCGGAAAAAATTCTCGTCCGTCATATGGGCGTTTGGCCAGCGGGCGGGCGTCATCATCAGGTCGTCCGCAAACAACTGGGATACCGGTTCTTCCAGGCGGGCCCGGTAAATGCCGTTTTCCAATGCTTCCCAGTCCAAGTCGACCAGGAGATCGGTCCCGTCAAAAACGACTTTTTCTCCCTCAGCTGCTTTGACAACAATCGGGTCCTTTCCGCCTTTATTCCTCAGGGCCAAGGGCTCCGTATAGCGGCCCTCGTGTACGATCAGCGTGTCCCCGGGGGAGAGCTTCCTTGCTGCATGGGCAAATGTCCGAAACGGCTTCTCCGCGGTGCCCGGGCCTCCTTTTTTTTCCATTGGGCGACACATGGTACTCGCGTGCGGATACAATGGAAGCGATTGACAGAAAGACGAACAGGGCGAGGTATACTTTCATTGGGATGATGAGGATGCTATGAAACCGTGTTGTCCGAATCAGGATTCGACGGTTAACCGAATTCCATACCGACTATGAAATACCTGTCACGCAGATAGTCCAAATGGTTCGCAAATCATCCTGAATTACTGCCGGTACCGGCGCGTTCCATCCTGAATTGACAGTACACTATTGCATCCGACTGAACATCATATTCATTAGTCACTCATCTTGAGTAAGCATAAGATCCTCCTCTACCCTGATCTATCATGAAAAAAATTGCCCTCTTTCTGCTCCTCACACTATTTGCCACAGCGTTCTCCTATTCATTGGAGCACCGAATTGCCCCGAATGATGCCCGAATCTGTGTCAAAGGTCTCCGCTACCATGCGGGGGACGGCGAAAGCATGACTTTAAACCGGTTCCGCGCCGATATCCTGGCCACGCCGTCCCACAAACTGGGAATCAACCCCGACAAGGCCAGGAATTCAAGTGGCGGGATTCTCTCCTTCAGCACGGACAGCCCCAGCCTCACAGCCCATTTCAAGGTCATCAAAGCCGACTTCCGGGGATCCGGATTTGGAGTGTTTGAAAAAGGACGTCTATTAAAGGAATTTAAGTACAATCCCAAGACATCGGATGTTCAACTGAATATCCTATCCGAAAACAATGGACCTTCCCTCTTTGAAATTGCCCTGCCGAGTTTCGCCGAGGTTGAATTCCTCGGGCTTGAGCTTGAGGGAGAGTCAGCCCTGAACCAGCATGAGTGTCCTTCCCGGCCCGTCTACATTGCCCTCGGTGACTCTATCAGCCATGGTGCAGGACAAAACGGCTTCGGCCATTTGACCTGGCCCTTCATCCTGTCCCGCTCCCTTGACATGGAGCTCTTCAATCTCGCGGTTGGTGGCGGCAGGGTTTCCGTGCCGGTGGGCAGGATGCTCGAGGACTGGGACCACATTGACTTGATCACGATTCTGGTCGGATACAACGGGTTGCATTTCAACAAGAAAAGCCCTCAACAATACCAAAAGGACTACGCTGATTTGCTGGATGCCATTCGGGCAAACCATCCGGACACGTTGATCGCCTGCATTTCCCTCCTCTATACGAACAAACCGGAATCCGAGAAAACAGGGCACACAGCCGACCAGTTCCGCGAGGCCTTGCAGGAACTGATCAGTCAGCGGGCAAAGACCGATCCAAACCTGCTCTTTATCCCCGGTGACTCGATCAGTTCAAAGGCCAACCTCCGGCAGGACAAGCCGCAGGATCCCGTGCATCTTGGAATTGATGGGGCTTGGATGCTGGCCAGCGAGCTCGACTCGATCCTTTCATCGAGAATTCGCGCTCAATCCAATCCATAATTTGTTATGACAAGCTATTTCGGCTTGCTGATTTCAATCTAAATCCCCTGTTATTCGGTATGCGCCATTTGCTCCTGCTGATTCCCGCCCTGATTATTTCAGCAACTCATGTTTCCGCACACTCGGAAGCCCGTCATGCATTGCCGGTTTGGGAACAAGCCAGCCATGATCCAGACCGCATATTCCTCTCATTTCACGGAGATCCGGCCACGACCCGTTCCGTAACATGGCGAACCAGCCCGGATATCTCGGAAGCCTTCGCCGAAATCGCGCCGGCTACAGCAGATCCAATGTTTTCAGAAGGAGCTTTGAGGATCCCAGCCAAAACGGAATTAGTTAACCTGAATGCGCATCCACGCAACAGCCAGGGCACGGTGAACTACCACTCGGCCGTGTTGAATGACCTGACCCCGGATACGCTCTACGCTTACCGTGTCGGGACCGATGGGCACTGGTCTGAGTGGATACAGTTCCGCACCGCAAAGGCTGCAACTGAGCCGTTTTCCTTTGTCTATTTCGGGGATGCCCAGAACGACATCCTCAGTAAATGGTCGCGCGTCATTCGCATGTCCTATCAAAAGGCTCCGGAGGCGCACTTTGCCATTCATGCCGGGGACCTGGTCAACAACGGCCACTTCGACAATGAATGGGCGGAGTGGTTCAAGGCCGGTGGATGGATCCATGCCCAGCGAACGGGTATTCCGGTTGTCGGCAATCACGAGATCCGCCCTTTTCCCGCACTTGAAAACCAGAAAACCCTTTCATTGATCTGGCGGCAGCAATTCACACTGCCCGAGGAGGCCTCCTTGCCGGAAATCCTTCAGGAAACGGCGTACACCATCGACTATCAGGGCGTGCGCATCATTGTCCTCAACAGCTTGGTTGAGGTTGAGGCTCAAGCCGCCTACCTGAGGGAGCAATTGGCGCGCCCAGGGGCCCAGTGGACTGTGGTGACCTCGCACTACTCTATTTTCTCACCCCGCCCTAATCGGGACTATCCGTCTTCGAGGTTGTGGCTGCCCATAATCGAGGAATTCGGGGTCGATCTGGTCCTGCAGGGACATGATCATTTGTATGCGCGTGGCCATCAACCGGTCCGTTCCTCCACCGGGGAATTCGGTGATGCTTTCCAGACGCTCTTCGTCACTTCCGTGAGTGGAAAAAAGCAATACACGGTTCTCCAGGAAATGGTCGATTCCCACGCTCTCAAGGGATACAAATCCGATATTACGGCGGAGCAGAAGCAGTTTTTCCAGGTGATCGAGGTCAATGGCAACACCCTCACCTACACGGCCTACACAGCTGATGGAGAGGTTTTCGACCAAGCCACCATCACCAAGGACCCGGAGACCGGGCTCAAGGAATTACGGTAAAGGACCATCCAATGGCTGCTGTTGCGTAATGCAATGAAAGGATCCTCCACCGAGGATCAAACCGCTGGCGGGTGAACCCACCACCTCCCGGCCGGGAAAAAGTTCCTGCAAGGCTGCCAGGGCTTCTATCTCATAGCCTGTTCCATATGTCGGCATGATGACCCGGTGATTGGCTATGTAGAAATTCATGTGGCTGGCCGGGATAATGTCACCATCAGGATCAAGGACTTTTCCCGGTGAGGGAATTTCAACGACTTCGAGGGAACCGCCATCCATTGAACGCCACTGGCGCAAAGAGTTGGCAATATCCAGCAAGACCTCCCTGTTTGGATCATCCTGGCCGGATGGCGACTGGCAAACCACCACTCCCGGGGCAACAAAGCGGGCAATGTTGTCAATATGGCCGTCTGTATGGTCGTTGCGCAACCCGTCACCCAGCCAGATCAAGGAACTCACGCCAAGGTGTGCTTCCAGAAACGTCTCGATTTCCTGCTTGTTCAGATCCGGATTGCGGTTTGTATTCAGGAGGCAACTACAAGTTGTCAGGCCAAGCCCCTCACCGTCAACGTCAAGCGCCCCGCCCTCGAAGACAATCGGCACCGTCCAGCCGGAAACACCCGACATACCCGCTATGCGGCTGGCGACGGAGTCATCGTGTTCCATAACATACTTACCGCCCCATCCATTGTAGCGAAAAGCCCGATACTGAAGCGAATCGGTTAATCGGCACCTGACAAAAATGGGGGCGATATCGCGGAACCAGATGTCACCGATAGGTTCATCCATCAGCTCTATCCCGCAACCGCCAAGGGCGGCCTCGGCCGAACAGCGGGCCTCATGACCATCCACCCAAACCTTGACCACTTCCGGATCCGGACACCCGTCAACAGGCTCCGATAGCAACCGGAGGAACCCAGCCACATCGGAACGGGCCGCCTCAATATGGCCTTCCCAGTATTCAGGGTGGCTTGGCCAAGCCGTCCAGACAGCGGAATGGGGTTCCCATTCAGCCGGCTGACGGACCGCTGGCGACTCGGCCTTCATGAAGACAGCGATCAGAATGCCGTATCACGACCAATTGTTCCGTGCAGGGAATCAACGTAGTCGTCTGCCTTGACCGCATCGACGCGAGCCTGAACAGATTCACGCAGGACATCCAGTCCATCCACGGACAGACCACTCTTGTTCAAGTACTGCATCACCTTCTCCCAGTGGCGGATATCCACGGCCTGCTTGTCTTTCAAGCGAGCGGCATACCAGTCACTCTTGAGAATCGTCTCAGCCTTGAACAGGTCACGAATTTCCGGCGCGTTCAGCCCCTTCCCTTCGTAATGCCCGTCACGCATGATGTGGAGAAGGGCCTTCATGGGCGGGCAAGCCAATTCAATGCTGCCGTCCTTGAAGTAGTTCTCTGCCACAACCCGGTGGGTTGTCATGATATTGTCCAACCCATCGGCAAAGATTTCCATGCTTTGTAGCTCCGGCTTCAACATCGCCTCCGTGAAGAGCATTTCCGGACTGGTAAAGATCCGTCCCATGAAGTAATTCACGAAGGCCTGGTTGATCCGGTATCCCAGCAGACCTGTTGGCAGGGCTTTGCCGTCATGGTCGTAGGCCGGCACCGGCTCAAGGAACTTGTTCTCAATCAACCACTCGGGATCACGCTCGAAACGACGCATGCGGCACCAGATTTCGGGAACCAGCAAGCTGATGTCGTGATCCACGCGGAAATTCGGCCCTACATAGCCAGCGGCCGTGATGAACGGATTTAGGCCCGTCAAGACAGCTGCCACAAGAGCGTTGTTCAGATCGGTGATCGGCAACAGGGCGTTGAAAGGTCCTTTGGTCAGCGCACCTTCAGAACCGGCACCTGTGGTGGACGGGCTCTTGCCGGTCATGCTGGAAGTGAACTCCATGAACGCTTCCGGCAGGGGCAGGAAGTGGACGGGGTTGAAAACGGCCAGCGAGCGGATCGGTCCTTCAGGAGGATTGTTCCGTCGCCCCGGCAAAAATCCATTCACTGGGAAAATAGCCGCCTCATCCTTCTTCAGCTTGCGCTTGAATCGGGCCCCCATTTCCGCCACGTAGCTGGCCACGGGCTTTTCCAATGTGCCAACATTTTGCAGATAGCGCGGATTCTTGGTGGGCTTGCCGTCAACAATACGTGGATTCGATGAGGAAACAATGTAAGCCGGATGCGTTTCCGGATTCTCCACGAAATTCCCCAGTAATTGCTTCATCGGATCCGTGAAGTAATCAAAACGCACGGCGTCATCCACCATTTCACGGATGTCTGACTGTTCCAGCGGTGCGTAATTGGAGAAGAAATTGTTCGGGCGCGACATATCGAGCTCCGTCTGCTTGTCGTAACCACGGACAATGGCGTCGTCCGGGCGTTGGAACAGGCGGTACTCACAGTTGCGAATAACCTTTGCCCCGACTCCCCCCTGTGACTTGCCCGGCTTGGCCGGAATCTTGTCCCAGGGAACCACAACCGAAGCCGTGATATCATCTTCGGTCTGGATTTTCTCGGCCGGGAAGAAGTCCTTCCGCAGGCTGAAGACGCGCCAGGCATCCGAATCATCATAACCAACCCGCAGGTAGCTACTGATGATCTTGCTGTCACGGTACTTCAGTTCGTGGCCGGAAATGCCATTGATAATATTGACCGAGAAACGCTCACGCCAGTTTTCTCCCCAGTCCTCCTTGTAAAACCGCTTCAACAGAAGCACCAACTCCTTGATGTGGGTGGGAATGCTCCGGACAAAGGTGTTGTGCTCGCTCGTATATTCCGGGTGTGGTGTAAGCAACTTGATCACCGATCCGAGGGAGCGTTGCGCCGACAGGATCGGACGGCTTTTCTCAGCCATTTGCTCCGGATTGACGAAGCGTTTCTGGTAATCCCGGGCAAGGATTTTCTCCACTGCATCGAAATCTTTTTTCAAATTACCAATGTAGAAGGGCGCATGGATGATCGCGTCCGCAATTGACTTGGAAATCTCCGATTTGCCACCACCGGAGACCGTACACGGCTTGTGACAGTTGGTGCCTTCCGGAACCGTTCCGATGAGACGCCAGCGGCGACCTTCGGCCGGCTTGACCAAGCGAACCTTGTATCCGTTTGGATAGAGGTAAATCCTCCCGGACAGCAACTTGATCGCCTGTGTTTCCCCATCCTTCTCCCACTCGATCGACTGGTTCGGGAGGGAAAATACCGCATTTTCGGGCAGGTAGATCACATTACTGTAATTCGTATCCACGGCGTGCCCCTCAGGCTGAATTTCCATCTGGTCACCGTAGTCCTCCATCACCGAGGCAAAACTGCGAACTTCCTCCTTGATGTAATTGGACAGGCGGAAATCCTCCCCGAGATCATAAGAGGAAAAGGCCAACGTGCCCCCAGCGTGCTCCTCTTCGCACAAGCCGTAGAGGTTGGCCGAGAACCCGATTTGGGTTTTCACTTCCTTTTTGCAGTAGCCAAAGTAGTTGTCGGCGATGACCGTGACAACCACTCCGTCCGCTGTGCGGGCCGTGATCTTGAAAGCGCCACCGTCGTTGTACAGCTCATCTTCCTTTTCCCAGCACATGCTGTCGCGCTTCTGCCGATCCGTTGCATCCGCGATGTTCGGCAAACCAACAGCCTTCTTGGTCAGTCCCTTGATGTGCGGTGCAAGGATTACGCATCCCGTTGTGCCAGACCAATGATCAATATCCAGACCGGCGTCATTTTCGGGAAGGAACGGATCACCGCCATTGCCGAAGATTGACTCAACGAAATCGAGGTTGGCCGCCATGCTTCCCGGAGCGAAGAACCTCACTTCCATGCTCTTCTCGGAAACGAATCCCGGGACCTCCGGGCAAATGACCGGCCGCAGCAGGAGTGATACCCAAATGTGCGCCTTCTCTTCCTGGTTCGCCGTAAAAGGAAGCTTCGTCAGCTCATCCGGCGGGCACAGGGCCGCCTGCAGCAAGCGGGCAAAGGCCACTTTCGGCACAGACTTCTTGTCTTCCGGAATCGGCAGCCCGCCTTCCGCGACATGAAATACACCCTTGGTTGTCCGGCGGTCATTGACGGGATTGTGCAGAACCCCGTTGGCCAGCCGATAAGATTCAATAATGTCATTCTGGAATGAGTCCCCGTCCGCCGGCAGTGACAGTGCCCGGGCAATTCCGTGTTGCGACAAATTGTAGGTCTTTCCGGGTAGGTGCACCTCAGGCTCGTCCAGATCCGACAGGTAGTCTGCCAGGAATTTCTCAATCCGCAAATCAACCGGCGGACGCAGCCCGTCCTTCATCAACTCGTTCTTGGCCCGAAAATGAGCAACAAGGTTTTGACTCATCATCAAAGCCGGATAGTCTTCCTTTTTACCGAAGATCGGTTCACCCAGCGCTGCCAAGTTCAGGTTGATGCGTTCTATCACATGTTCAGGGGCTCCTGTAGCCTCACAGGCTTCTGGATTGTATCCGATTTTACGAATTAGGTTTGTATTTGTCATCAGGAAGGTTTTACAGGTTTATTAGCACAGATAATGCTTCGCGAATAATTGAAACTGAGTCCAAAGAATCGCATGCACATAGGTCAAGCATCTCCCACACCCATTTCGAGAAAAGTTTTTATGCTATCCGCTTTTTGCGGCAGCATATTCCCGCAACTTGCTCTACCCGAGATAGATACGCAGGATCGGTGGCAGGTCAGGGAGTTTTTCCAAACCGTGTATCAATTTGGTGACGACGCCAAAATGCAGTGGGATGGTGATTATTCCACAGCCAACCCCGGATCCGTCTCACCAGAGTGGCTGGAAGCCACGCGCGTACGAATCAACTTTTATCGCCAGCTCGCCGGTGTCCCCACTGTCGGTGAGTTTGACTCCCTCCTGAACGCCAAGTGCCAGGCGTCCGCGCTGATCATGAGCGGTAACAACACAATCAGTCATTACCCGGGGGAAGGTTGGCTCTTCTGGACACCGGAAGGGGCGGAAGCCGCTACGGGAAACTTGGCCCTGCACACCGCTGGCCGGGACTCGATTGACGGGTACATGGTTGATCACGGCTCCACCCAGTATCCAGACTCCAATGATATAGTTGGTCACCGTCGCTGGATACTTTATCCAAAGACAACAACCATGGGCAGTGGGTGCGCCCCGGGCAAAGTCGAGGTCGATGACCAAGACAAATTGTTTGTTAAATATTCCATGACCAATACCCTCTGGGTAAAACCGCCTGAGTGGTGGAATCTGCCCCGCCCGGATACTCGGGACGATTTTGTTGCCTGGCCTCCGCCGGGATATGTCCCGTCCGATTTGGTCTGGTCAAGATGGCACTTTTCCTATCCGGATGCAGACTTTGATGCGGCAACCGTGTCGATGACCCGCGATGGTACATCAGTACCAGTATTCCCTGAAGAACGGGTAAGCACCAGTGACGGCCTGTTAGTAGCCCCCGAAACTGGCATAATCTGGATTGCAGATCCCGACTACATACCGACTACCGATCCGGAATTCATGCCAACCACCCATCAGCAGAACTGGCCTACCCCGGATTCTGATGAGACCATCGAAGTGCAGGTAAAAAATGTACGCATCAACGGCCAACTTAGCGACTTCACCTATTCCGTGACGATCTTTGATGCTGCTGATGCTGGGTTGGATGAAGTGCCAAGCCATGACCCCGGCCCTGAAACTTTCATCATGGACGCTCCAATGGTTTTCACCCCGGCAAGCCGAGGATGGTCAGAAGGCGTGCAGGGACGTGTAATCGAGACAACCCCCTTTTTCCAGGTTTTCGATGCAGAAGAACCCACCATCCTCTTAATTGACCGAACCGATCATGAGTATGATGCCATTGCATTGGGATGGAACGGGAATCCAGGAAAGGTGTACCATCTTGCTCACACATTTCCGAAAGCCACTCTCCAAGCATTGGAACTGCCCTCAGAATACCTGATTTCTGAAGATTCACCCACCCTAAGTTTCGATAGTTCTATTTCAGTATCAACAAGCCGTCAGATCAGCAGCGTGGACATTAACTTGGGGGATGGCTATCGGTGGCAAACAATCTGGACAGCACCGAGAGAACTTGTGAATTATTTCGTTAATTCATTCTCCGATGAATCGATTGATCTTTCAGAATGGAGGGGCCGTACCGCACGTTTCAGGTTTAGATACTCATCAGATCCATCTGGAGATGGATCATTCTATCTTTACGACGACGTAAATTACGGATGGGCGATCGATAACATAGAGTTGCTTGGAGTGGAAGAAGTCGTCAGTTCCTCTGTCATATCCTCGGAAACGGAGCAAAACTTCTTCATCATCGAAGCTGAATCTGAATCCGAGCTGATTATTCAATCTCGTGAAATAGCCTTCGATGGATTTGCCCTGGATTGGGGACCCGTTTCGACTATCAATCCAGTAGCCTTCGATGATACTATTTTACCCGCTCTGAATGAATGGGGTCTGCATCCAGTGCTTGGAAACCTGTATCGCGCCAACCAAGAGTGGTCTTACAGTCCTGAACTTGGGTGGCTCTACACGGTGGGTAAAATTTGGTTATGGGATGGAAGCGATTGGATGCGTTACATAATGGGTGATATCGAGGAAGGCATTTGGTTCTACTCTGCTACCCAAGGGTTCTACTTTACTGGCAATCAAGGCTAGCCCCCCTTCCAGCCCTGACCAGAAAAGGCTGGCGAATGGGGTAAACTCCGGCTATAAAACGAAACATGCCGGATTTGAATGCTCATTACAATCGACTGGATGATTTGATTCTGCGTGACGTTTCAGCGGTCCGGAAGATGCGGCGATATCTGCATGCGCATCCTGAACCGAGCGGGGAAGAAACCCGCACCACCGCGTACATTGCTGATCAACTGGAAGGCCTTGGATTGGAATACCGGATGGGCCCGGAAGGCCGAGGTGTCATCGTGGACTTCCCCCGGGATGGGGCTGACCGTATTATTGCCATCAGGGCGGACATCGATGCGCTGCGCCTGCAGGATGAAAAAACGGTTTCCTATCGGTCACGGGAAAGCAACCTGATGCATGCCTGTGGTCATGATGCCCATACGGCCATGGCCTTTGGGGCCATGAAGGCGCTGGCGCAGGTTCCGGAGGCCCTCCCCCCGGGATTCACCTGGAGATGCATTTTCCAACCGGCTGAGGAGTCCGCGACGGGGGCCAGAGAGATGATTGCCTGCGATGCCCTGCGGGGTGTTGAAGGTATCATCGCCCTGCATGTCGACCCGGCTCTCCATGCGGGGCAAATCGGATACCGCCCGGGTACCCTGACTGCCTGTTGTGAGGAGTTCGATATCCTGATTGAAGGGCGCGGGGGGCACGGTGCACGGCCGCACACCACCATCGATCCCATCATGGCGGCAACACAGATCGTTCAGTCGGTTTATGCCATGCTGCCAAGGAGTGCGGACGCCCGTGATCCCCTTGTGGTTTCCTTCGGAGTGATCCAAGGTGGTATCAATCCGAATGTCGTCCCGGAATCCGTTCAACTGAGAGGCACCATTCGCAGTACGGACTTTGATCATTCGAAGGACGCCAAGCGACGTATTCGCGAGATCGTTGACGGGGTCTCACAATCATGTCAGGTGCGTTCGCACTTCTCGATCGCCTACTCGCTTCCGCCGGTCAAGAATGACCCTGCATTCACCCAGTGCTGCCAGGAGGCCGTCCGTGGAATCGTGGGAGAGGAAGGCGCCGTCTACATCGACAAGCCCAGCATGGGCGGGGAGGACTTTTCATGGTACCTGCACGATGTCCCGGGAGTCATGCTCCGACTCGGCGTCGGCACACCCCTGAAGCCTGTCCGCCATCTGCATTCAACGTGTTTCGACATCAACGAATCCGCACTCCCGATTGGCACGCGGTCACTTGCCCGATGTGCCTGCCGAATAGCTCATTATGTAGCTGATTCTTCATGACAAGAATGGAAAGCCATGCCATATCAAAATCTCACAACTCCCCTGAAAAACGGATTGCATCCACTGGTGTTCAATGCGAACAAAACCCCCACTATCGGGGTTGAGCTCGAATTGCAGTTGGTGGATGCGAAGACATGTGCATTGCGAAGCGGCATCCTGGATCTGGTCCAGCATGTGGGTGAGGATCAGGAATGGTTAAAGCCCGAACTCATGCAGAGTTACGTGGAAATCAACACGGATGTGTGTCTCACTGTCAGTGATGCCCGCAGGGACTTGAGTGAGAAGCTGGAAAAACTCTACAAGGCGGCGTGCGCAAACGGCATGCGAATCCTCTGGGCAGGTTCCCATCCATTCTCCGCTTGGATGGACCAGGATATAACCCCCAGCCCACGCTATCAGAAGTTGGTTGAGTTGATGCAGGACACCGCCAGGCGCATTGTGACTTTCGGAATGCACGTGCATGTCGGGGTGGATTCCGGGGACAAGGCTGTCATGGTGGTTGACCGGCTGATGCGTTATCTTTCGACCCTCCTGGCCCTGTCCGTGAACAGCCCGTTCTGGGTTGGGCGAAAAACCGGCCTGCACTCCCAGCGCATTAAAATCATGGAGCAATTGCCCGCTGCCGGAACTCCCCCGTTCCTGCGGAACTACAGTGAGTATTGCTGGGTGGTGAACCAGTCTATCCAAAGCGGATTCATCAACAGCATTCAGGAAATCTGGTGGGATGTTCGCCCCCACCCGCGATTCGGCACGGTTGAGGTCCGCATTTTTGACATCCCGGCCAATCTGGAGGACGCGTTGGCCCTGACAGCCATGACCCAATGCCTGGTGGCCGCTTTGAGTGACCAGATTGACGAAGGGGTTTATCAACATGACATCCATCCGGTTGTGGTGCGGCAAAACAAGTGGAAGGCAGTCCGTTATGGGATGCGGGCGGATTTGATTGATCCGGTGACTCATAAAACGATACCGGTCCGGGAAATGGTTTTTTTCCTGTACGAAAAATTGAAACCATACGCGGAAAACCTTGGATGCATGCAGGAGTTGAACCATATCATAACCATGGTGGACCACCAATCCGGTGCCGAAACGCAACTTGATATTTTCGAGAAAAACGGCGGCGATTTCAAAAGCGTGGTCGAGCAGTTGGCAGTTCCGTGAGTTGCACCGGTCCGCTATGTTTTCAGTTGCTTTCCTAACGCATCCATCCTAAGCAAAATGCTTTAATAAAACGCTGATGAAGAGCAAAAATGAAAAAGGGATCAGCCGGATCGATTCTGGCTCAACACATGGATGGTTTGTACGCGGGTATCGCAATGGAAAGACATTTTCCCGTTTATTCAGCGATTTGAAACATGGTGGACAAGAGGCCGCTCTCCAGGAAGCCCGCGCATTCCGGGCCAGCTTGTACGAGGATTTACAAAAAATCCCGGTTCAGCCGCGGGCGCGTCGGGTGGTGACGCGCGATTCCCGCAACACAACAGGCGTCATTGGGGTTTGCCGAACCACGAAAACCGGCCCCAACGGATCAAAGCATGAATGTTTCTCAGTGTCATGGCGTCCCGAGCGGGGTGTCCAGAAGTGCACATCGTTTTCCATCCGCAAGTACGGGGAGAAAAAGGCATTTCAGCTGGCGGTGGCCCACCGAAAGCAGATGATGCAGGAATCCCTCGACGCTGAGGCTGTGAAGCCGTCTTCCTAGATTTACCCTGGCTGGGAGTGGCAAGCTGACAAGGCGGCACCAATGATCCCGGCACGGTTACCAGCCTTGGCGAATTCAATCGGAGTACGCGTGTTCAAGTATTGCTCGAAGTTGTCCGGGTTCTTGACCCCGCCCCCGCCGAGAATAATCAGGTCCGGGCGCAGGAGATCCTCCATGTACCCGAGGAACCCGCTGAAGCGGATTCCCCATTCCTTCCAGCTGATGGCATCCCGCTTTCGGGCCCGTTCTGACAAATAGCTCTCCGCATGGCGTTTTTTGAACTCGACATGCCCAAGTTCCAGATTCGGCACCAACGTCCCATCAACGAACAGGGCAGTCCCGATTCCAGTCCCCACGGTGAGAACAAAGACCGTCCCCTCTTCCACATACGGACGCCCGGCTCCCAATTCCACTTCGGCAAAACCGGCGGCGTCCGCATCGTTCAAAACACGAACCTGATTGAACCCCATATCGCCCAGCGCCTTGGCCAGGTTTAGCCCAATTAGACAATTCTCAAGGTTGACGGCCGTCTCAATGGTTCCATGCCGAATCACGCCCGGGAACCCGACCCCGACCGGACCGTCCTTGAATCCAAGCTCGTCGATCAATGCCCGCAAGGTATCAAGAACCGCGTCCGCCGTTGCTGGCGCAGGGGTCGGTATGCGAACTCGCTCAGATAGGAAAGTTCCCGTTTCCGTGTCGACCACCGCGCCTTTTATACCGCTGCCACCAATGTCAATTCCCAGCGCAAGCATTTCCGGAATTTGAACAACAATTTCGTGGATTCCAATCCCATAATCCTTACAAAGACACAGAAGCCAATCCCATGTACTTGATCCTGAGCGTTTGCCTGATACACCTTATAGCCTGCCTGTCACCCGGGCCGGATATCTTTTTGGTTGCCCTGAACAGCATTCGCTCCGGATTCAAGGCAGGAGTTGCCACAACCGCTGGCATTCTCTGTGGAGTCAGTATTCAGATCTCCGTTGGAATCAGCGGTATCAGCTTCCTTTTGGCACAAAACGACCCCGTCCACAAAGGAATGGCGGTCATGGGGTCACTGTGGCTCTCCTATCTTGGAATAAAGGGCATTCTCAACTCACGTCGAAACAGAGGTCCGGATACTCTTGAGAAAGCTCCCCAAGAAACCCACGGCGGATTCGCTGGAAAAATGCGGGACGGGTTCCTCGTGAATATCCTCAATCCGAAGGCGCTTCTTTACTTTCTCGGGCTGTTTTCAGTCATGCTTGGGCCTGATGTTCCCATCAGCAGCAGAATCGCATGCGCGGGAGGTATGCTTCTTGTCCAGGCGGTCGCCTTTTCCACGGTCGCCCTCCTGATTACACGAACTCTGTTCAAAACCAAGTGGAATCGATTCCAGCATGTCCTGGAATTGACACTGTCCACCATTCTGCTCCTGCTGGGATTATCCATATGCCTGACCACCCTTTATTCCCTTTTGGCCTGATCCAAGTTGCCGGTGTCCATGATGCGGAAGAAGCCCGCATGCTGCTTTCCCTGGGAACAGAGATCGTGGGCTTGCCCCTGCGGCTCACTGTCAATGCGGAGGATATAAGCGAGACGAATGCAGCTGAGCTCAGCCGGGCATTCCCCGGTAGTTGCTGTCTCATTACTTATTTGGACAACGTTGAGGAAATCATATCCTTTACCCGTTTTCTGCAGGTTGAGCATGTCCAGCTTCACGGGCCTGTGGATGCTGGCATCATGCCTGTACTCAGGAATCAACTACCCCATGTGAAGTTCATTAAAAGCCTGGTGGTGGGAACCATGCCAAAAGAGGAACTGCTCGCCACCATGGATGCCTATTCTCCCTACGTATGGGCCTTTATCACAGATACCTATGATCCCTCGACCGGTGCCGAAGGCGCTACCGGGCTGACCCACGATTGGAAGATTAGTCGCGACATTGTTCAGGCCTCCCAGAGGCCTGTCATCCTGGCTGGCGGCCTCAATCCAGACAACGTGGAAGAAGCCATCAACATCGTGAAACCTCACGGGGTTGACGTCCACACTGGGGTTGAAAATGCCTCTGGACAAAAAGATCCAGAGCGGGTTCAGGAATTCATCAAGCGGGCCAAAGCCGCATTTCATAAGCTTTCCCAGCGGGCATGATATATTGTCTGGCCAAATGAAAGTTCACTGTTAGCATACAGAATCGCTACACCAGAGGAATTGACAAAAGGACACTATGACAGAATCAGAATCCTGCATTATTATCGGAGCTGGCATTTCGGGCTTGTTGGCTGCACAACGCCTTATGCGGTACGATATGGATGTGACCATTATTGAAAAGGGACGCAGTGTAGGCGGGCGAATGGCTGTTAAGCATATTGGAGACGCTGTATTTGATGCCGGAGCCCAGTTTGTAACAACCCGGGACATGATCTTCCGGGAACGAGTCGAGTTCTGGCTGTCAAAGGGTGAGGTCAAGCCGTGGTATCCCGGCCCTCTGAAAAACATGCGCTATGTCGGTGTCGATGGGATGAATAAAGTTCCCAAGCGAATCGGTGAGTCCTTGCACACGCGTTTGTCGGAAAAAGCCATCAAATTGAAATTTGCCAAAAAGAAGTGGACCGTCACCACCCGGCCCCACGGGGAAAAATCCACCAACACCTACACAGCCGACTGGTTGGTCATGACCGCACCGGTTCCCCAAAACATGGAGTTGCTTGAGGCCTCCAAGATTCTGCTGGATTACGATGACGAGGAGGAACTGAAGAAGATTCAATATATTCCCTGCATGACCGTGCTGGCGCAATTGAATGGTCCATCCGGATTACCCAATCCTGGGGCAATGGACCTCAATCATGAGGTGCTCCGCTGGATCGGGGACAACCATATGAAGGGGATTTCGCCCAATCCGGGCAGTATCACCCTGCACTGCTCACCAAAATTTACTGCCGAAAACTGGGACCTCCCAAGCGAGGAGCTCATTCAAAAGGTCATGACTGCCGCCAAACCCTACCTGAAGGCTGATTTGGTGGAAGCCATCACGCACAGGTGGAGATACAGTGATCCCGTGCGAATTTACCGGGAAAAGCATCCCTTCAGGAAACCCTATTTCATTGATGAGGACCTTCAACTGGGAATGGCCGGCGATGGATTCAACGGGGCCCGGCTGGAAGCAGCCGGCTTGAGCGGAATGGAGCTGGCCTCGGCCATCATCAGCCCGGTTTAAGATTAATTGGTCTGGAATCCGCTTGCGGAGTTGACGATGACGAGTTGCTGAGAAAAACTGGCACCATGTCAAAAGCGGTACTTCTGGTAAACTTGGGTTCTCCCGATTCTACATCGGTCGCTGACGTCAAACGCTATCTGGATGAATTCCTGACAGACGAGCGTGTCATCGATAAAGCATTCGTCCGGAAAGTCATTGTTCCGTGGATCATCCTGCAGACAAGGCCCAAGAAGTCCGCGGAGGCCTATGCCAGCATCTGGACCGATGAGGGATCCCCGTTGATCGTCACCAGCAAGCAGCAGGCGGAGTCCCTGTCCGGCGTAATCACTCCGTCCGTTTACCTGGCCATGCGGTACGGATCTCCTTCCATTTCATCTGTCGTTGAGCAGATTCTGGGTGACGGTGTGACCTCCCTGTTTGTCATCCCTCTTTATCCGCAGTATGCGATGTCCAGCTATGAGACCGTGGTGGTCAAGGTCAGTGAGGAAATAAACCGCCTCCAGCCCGATCTGGATGTTGAGTATCTTCAACCGTTCTACAACGACCCCGCGTATCTGGACATTCTGGCCCAGAGCATCAAGGAGCACCTGCCGGAAGACACGGAAAAACTGCTCTTCAGTTTCCACGGTGTGCCTGAACGGCATTTACGGATATCCGATCCATCCCATGCCCACTGCCTGTGCGTGAAAGACTGTTGCTCGCGGGCAAACCCTGCCCATGCCACCTGTTACCGGCACCAATGTTTCACCACCGCCAAAGGTGTCGTGGAGCGACTCAACCTGCCGGAGGACCAATACTTCGTATCCTTTCAGAGCCGACTCGGACGCGATCCGTGGTTAACGCCCTTCACCGATGCCACTTTGGAAAAATTCGGAAATGAAGGCCTGAAAAAGGTCCGTGTGGTATGTCCGGCATTTGTGACGGACTGCCTTGAGACCCTTGAAGAAATAGCTGAGGAAGGGAAGGAGATTTTCATGGAAGCGGGTGGATCAGACTATGATGTCATCCCCTGCCTGAACAATGATCCAAGATGGATTGATTACCTTGCCAAACAGGTGGAATCCTGGGCGGTGACGAAAGAATAGAAAATGGACTTATCTGAACAGTGGTTCCTGCTATTAGGAACAATGGCCTACATGGTGGCGCTGGCGCTGACCGTTGTTCGCCTCAGCAAGCGTCGTCCGCCGATGCACGGGTTGAACCTTGTTATTATCTTGGGAGGATGGCTGCTGCAAAGTATTGGGCTGTGGATGCTGGGCACAGAGGCTGCAAGTTGTCCGATCCGCAACCCCTTTGAGGTGCTTCAGTTTGTCAGCTGGTCAATCGTCATCCTCTACCTGTTTACCGGCCAAGTCTTCCGCCTTTCCCTTTTTGGAACAGGATCGGCCTCGCTTGCCGCCATTATCAGCGTTGCCGCCTATTTGATCCCGGGAGCGGCCAAGGTGTCGTCGGCATCCCTCATTGGTGGTGATCCACGGATAAACGCCCACGCCGCGCTGGCCCTCTTCAGTTATGGGATCTTTGGATTGCTGGCCGTCCTCTCCGTTCTTTACGTGCTGCAAAACAACAGCCTGAAAAACAAAAAGAACGCTGGTATCTTCCGCTTCCTTCCCTCCATCGTGGATATGGATGCGGTTCTCATGCGTCTATTGGTCACCGCCTGTATCGTTTACACCGTGTCGGTATCCATCGGTGCTCAATACTGGCGGGAGCACCTGGACGAAGTGGCCTTGCCCAAGCTGATAACAACTTTCGCCTTGCTGATCGCCTATTGGCTGGTCCTCTTTTTGCGGGCAACAAACAAGCTATTAGGAACTCGGTTGGCATGGAGCTGTATCGGTTTGCTCATTGCCGCATTGCTCATTCTCTGGCCAGTCGAGGCCAGCCGCGGCTATGGCAAGGATGAGCCAATCACCAGCCAATCACAGCCATAATACAATGCCAAACGACTTCCCCCGACTCGTCACCATTGGATGCAATCATCACAACACGCCCCTGGAGGTTCGGGAGCGGCTGGCCCTGTCTGCGGATGGGGTCAAGCAACTGCAGGGCGAGTTAGTAAAGCACGGCGACATTCGCGAATCGGCCGTCCTCAACACCTGCAACCGGATTGAAATCTACATGGTTTCGGAAAATGGCAACGCCCTGGATCAGGTAGCGGAGATGCTTGGCAGCATTGAGGGTTTTCCAGTCCAAGAGTTCCTCGAGCACGTCTACTTGCACGAGGACGTTGCAGCCATCAATCACGCCTTCCAAGTCGCTTCCGGGCTGGATTCACAAATGGTGGGAGAAACCCAGATCCTGGGGCAGATTAAAACTTCCTATGCCAATGCGACCGCCCGGAAAATGGTCGGCCCCACCTTGCATAAATTCTTTCAGAAGGCCTTTCAGGCGGCCAAATGGGCGCGTACTGAGACCAAAATCGGTACCGGTCAGGTTAGTCTGGGCAATATTGCGGTAGAGTTGGCCACGCGCATTTTTGGAAAGCTGTTGGTCAGCCGGACCCTCGTGATCGGATCGGGCGAAGTGGGTCGTGAAGTGGCCAAGGCATTCCGCAGCCGCGGAGTTGCGTGCATGTCAATCGCCAGCAGGACCCATGAGCGGGCCGAGGAACTGTCACGGGAGGTTGATGGCCTTGTTATCCCCTTCAACACATGGCAGGACACCCTTCCTTACGTGGACATCGGTATTTTCGCCACCTCGGCTCCCATGAACATCCTGGATAAGGAGACCCTCAAGAAGGCCCTGGAAAAGCGCCCCCGCAAGCCGCTTTTCTTGATTGATCTGGCTCTCCCAAGAGACATTGCAGCAGATGCCGCGGAATTGCCGAATCTCTATCTATACAATTTGGACGATCTGGCCGGAATCGCTAATGAGAATCTTCAGAATCGCCAGAAGGAAGTGGACCAGTGCCTGAGTGAACTTCAACGAAAAGCGCAGTATACCTGGAAAAGCATGAAGCTCAGGGGCGCTGCCATCGGCTCACAGGGAGACTAATTTCGCAACGCGCTGAGCCACGGACTCAGACGGCATGCCATGGAGTTGTTCCAGCAAAGCCTCAGCCCCTTGTGCATATGCCACCCGCAGGGATGAATCACTTAGGCAAGCCTGAACCTTGTCAGCCAAGACAACTGGATTGGCATCCCGTTGAATATATTCCGGATACAGTTCCTTTCCCAGCACAAGGTTGGCGATACCCAGCCATTCAATGTTGATCAGCCGCCGCCCGATCCAGTGGGTCAGCGGGTGGGCCCGATAAACTATCGCTCCCGGAATGCCGGCCAACGCGCAGTTGAGGGACATGGTGCCCGAACTGGTCAAGACGGCGGCCGCGCGGCAACCCTCGCCCACAGGCCTCATTTCGATATGACCTGGGTCCACCGGACTTGCCTCCAGTACCTGCAAAAGGATATTCCGGATACCCTCCTCCGGATACAGGCAAACAAATTTCCGCTCCCCGTGCATCGCCCTGTAGCTGGCGATCGTTTCCAGCAAGATCGGAAAAATCCTGCCCACTGCCTGCTTTCGGCTGCCCGGAAGCAACAGGACAGCCCCATCCGGATCATACTTCAATGGATTACTATATCCGTCACGGGCAAAAGGATGACCAACAAAATGAACCGGCAGGCTGGTATCGGTGTAGCACTCCAACTCGAATGGAAAAATCACTCCCAACTCATCCAGGATTTCCGCCATCTTGAAACGCCGTTTGGCTTTCCATGCCCAAATTTGCGGGGAAACATATTGATAGACGACAATTTCGCCTCCACCTTTCCGGCTTAATCCGCGTTTGGACAAGGCCTCGGCAAATCGCAGATTGAATCCGGGATAATCCACCAACACCACAGCCTTGGGTCGATGATTTTCCACCCATGTCAGCAGGTCTTCAAAAAGGCGCTTGAATTCCCCGTAGTGCCGAAGCACCTCAACCAGGCCCACCACGGAATCCTTCGTCAGGTCATGCAGGACCTGCACACCTTCCGATTCCAGGGCCGGTCCACCAAAGGCTGACATACGCCACTCCGGGTGTGATTGCTGAACTTCCCGGGCAATCAATGCGGCATGCTGGTCACCGGAGTGCTCTCCGGCTATAAACAGGATATCGCAACGCCCTTCGGGAGGCGGAGGCAGCACTGCTGGTTGGCTTTCCATAATCCCTCCTCAACCAATATGGGCGAGGTGATCACGAATTTGATCCGTTATGAGCATGGCCACCTCCAAGGCGGTTGCCGCTTCTTCCCCCCCGACCTTTGGAGAACGCTTTTCCCGTACGCATTCCACAAATGCTGACAACTCCAGCTTCAGGGGCTCGTCCTTCTCAATCGGAATCTCCTCCTTTTCCAGATTCAACCCGTCTTTCCTGACCAGGTGGCCGGATTGCTCCATGAAATTCAAGGACAAGTATCCGTCATTTTGAAAAACCCTGATTTCCCGGACTTTCTTGGTACTGACCCGGCTCGTGTTGATGTTGGCCACACATCCATTGGCGAATTGGATGCGGGCGTTGGCAATGTCCTCCTTACCGGAAAGGACATTGACCCCGACGGACTGGATTCGCTCGATCGGGGACTTCACCAACTGCTGGATGATCCCAATATCGTGGATCATCAAGTCGAGGACCACGCCAACTTCCGTTCCCCGGATGTTGAAAGGTGCCAACCGGTCAGCGGTGATGTACAATGGACTCCGCACATGCTCCTCCAGATAGCTCATGACCGGATTGAAGTGCTCAATGTGACCAACCTGCACCAGCCGGTTTGTTTCCTTGGCTTTTTCCAAAACCTTGTGGGCCTCCTCCAGGGATGCGCAAATCGGTTTTTCGATCAGCAAATGGGCGCCCTTTTCCAACAGCGGGATGGCGACTTCGGCGTGCTTATCGGTAGGAACAACTACGCTTATAGCTTCACAGGACTCCGCCAATTCCTCCGGTGTGGCAAACGCACGGGTCCCGTGACGCTCGGCAATCTCCTTGGCCCGCTCTGGATCGGAATCCACAATTCCGACCAGTTCCACGTCTTCCAATGCGGCGTAAATCCGCGCATGATGTTGTCCAAGGGAGCCCGTGCCAATGACTCCGCATTTTACCTTGTCGTTCTCACTCATCGCTTGATTGAAGCTGTTTGCAGGCGGCTTCCGGGTCAAGTCCGGATAAAAAGGTGGGCCGAAAACTGGATCCGTTGCCCCCCTGATGTATAAGATCCTGCTTCCGGCCCAGTCGGATTACTCCGAAATACCACCAGTTGGGGTGACTGGTTTTAAAAATTGGGGTTATGAGTGACTGTACGGGTGATGCTGAGGTTACTACCCTAAATCAGAATTTTTATAAAACGCAACGGCAATTTTTCCCGGGGAAACAAGTTGCGGAGATGATGCCACCGATTAGCTTGAAAAAATGAAGTATGCCAAACTGGCCGACTGGGTAAACATCAACTCAGGTTCAACAAATCTGCAGGGCTTGTCACGCATGGCGGACGCTCTTCAGGAGTCCTTGTCCACCCTACCGGGAACATTGGAGCGCATTGTCCTTTCACCCGTTCCCACAATGGATGGAGAAACCCACCAATCCGGGGATGCCCTGCGCTTGCGTTTCCGCCCGGAGGCACCGGTCAGAGTTCTCTTCAGCGGACACATGGACACGGTCTTTGATGCCCATCATCCATTTCAATCATTAAAAACAGATGCTGCCGGGATTTGGCACGGCCCCGGAGTAGCCGACATGAAAGGCGGGCTCTACATTATGATTGAAGCGGTTAGGCGCTTCCTCGAGCAGGATCAGCTCAACACTCTCGGCGGAGAAATCCTCATTAACGCGGATGAGGAACTGGGATCCATTGGCAGTCAGGACCTACTGCGTGAAGCAGCTGAATGGAACCATCTCGGGCTGGTCTTCGAAAGTTGCCTACCCGGTGGCGAGCTCGTCCGCGGGCGTAAAGGCACCGGAACATTCAAAGTGATCGCGCATGGAAAGGCCGCTCATACGGGTCGTGATTTCGAAAAGGGTCGAAATGCCGTGGCAGCCCTCTCCTCCCTTCTGGTGGAGTGTCATGCATTGAACGGAAAAATACCGGAGGCCATCATCAACGTGGGCAATTTCATGGCCCCTGGACCCGTCAACGTGGTACCCGATACCGCCGAGGCATGGCTCAACATACGCATCGGTCGCCCTGAATCCGTCCAAGTGATCAAGGATCATCTGGATCGGCTCATTCATCAGACGGAGGCAGCCATGGCAGGCATCAGAATAGAGATCACGGGTGACTTTCTCCGTGCGCCCAAAACAGAGACCCCGGCCAATGCCGCCCTGCATGACCTTTGGAACCAAGCCGAGGAGAATCTTGGTTTTCCTCCTGCCGGCAAACGTGATACCGGAGGCAGTTCAGACGGCAACGTCATCGGCGCAGCTGGTTTACCGCATTTGGATGGGATTGGAATCATGGGGGGCGACATCCATTCCGACAAGGAATTCGCCCACCCTGAAAGCATCGAGCGGCAAATCAGCAAAACCGTGGAATTCCTGAATCTGGTCGCCCGGCAACCCGGGACTTTTTGTGCTTCACCATTCGGTCGGGAGTCCTGAGGAGCCGGAAACGCTCAATTCACTTGGCCATCTTTCGCTGAATCAGGAAACCGAGCAAACCGGCGCCGATTCCAATTCCGGCAGTCTGCAGGTCCAGATTCAGGTACAGGACCCAGCCCCCGTCCTGTTCGACCGCCTTGTGAATGGTTTCTCCCGTTAAAAAATACAGGGCACTGTGAACCAGCAGGACAGCCCCGAACATGGCCGAGGCCAACTGGATCATCAGGTTTGTCAATCCCGTGGCCAGCAAGGCGGCAACCAGGCAGGCTCCTCCGATTGCCACAACCTGTATTGTCAGGTCAAATTCTTGCACCCACGGCAATAGACTGGTTGCGACGAAGAGGGCCGCCAAGGTCCCCACCGCAAGGGAATAAAAGAAGAGGGCCAGCATGCCGCCCAAGAGCGCTCCCAGGACGACACCACCGAGCGACCACATAACGGGCTCCTGCCCAAAATGGAACCCGGCGTAAGCCAAACCAACTGCACCCACCAACGCCATAACGGCCACGATCAAGCCCTTGAACAATTTGTAGCCGAAAAAACAGCATACAAATCCAACAAATCCAGCCGCGCCATAGAACAACGGCATGTAAAGATCAGGAACATCTGGCATTGTGCTGATCAGTTAATCACAAAAACCACAAAACCCGCAAATCAAGATTGCGGGTTTTGCAAAGTTTAGCGATTGGAGGAGTTTATCACGCCTGATAGGCTTTGAACACAATGGTCGCGTTGTGACCACCAAATCCCAGATTGTTGCTGATCGCCACAGTCACAGGCGCTTCAATCGATTTGTTCGGAACGTAACTCAAATCACATTCCGGATCAGGGTTTTCATAGTTGATGGTCGGGGCAATCTTCCCTTCACGGATCGCCTGGATACAGGCAATGGCCTCAATGCCGCCAGCGGCGCCCAGCAAGTGGCCGGTCATCGACTTCGTTGAGCTGATGTGAACGGATTGAGCCTTTTCACCGAAGATCGCCTTGATGGCCGCGGTCTCCGTCTTGTCGTTGTACGGAGTAGATGTGCCATGGGCGTTTATGTAGTCAACATCATCGGTCGTGAGTCCGGCATCAGCGAGTGCATTCCGCATGCAGGCCTGCAATCCCTTGCCGGACGGGTCAGGAGACGTGATGTGGTATGCATCACAGGTTGCGGCATGTCCGGGGACTTCACACAGGATGTTGGCTCCACGAGCCAAGGCGTGCTCAAGCGTCTCAAGAACCAGGACACCAGCCCCTTCACCCATGATAAACCCATCCCGCTTTGCATCAAATGGCCGACTTGCCTTCTCTGGCTCATCGTTGGAAGTCGTACTCATCGCCTTCATGTTACAGAATCCGGCATACCCGACTTGCGTGATACTGGCTTCACTGCCACCAGCCAACATGACGTCAGCTTCACCGGCCCGCAGGATGCGCAGACAGTCTCCGATCGCATGGCTCGCCGTGGCACACGCACTCACAATCCCATAGTTGGGGCCCATGGCACCCACTTCGATCCCCACCACGCCACTGGCCATGTTGGTGATCAACATCGGGATCATGAAAGGAGAAACACGCCGGGGTCCGCTCTTGTACAAACGGAAGGTTTGCTGCTCAATCGTATCAAGCCCGCCGATGCCCGACCCAATAATGCAGCCGAAGCGAACCGGATCCTCCAGATCCTTCACATCCAACTGCGCCTGCTCCATGGCCATCCGGGTTGCTGCCACGGCAAACTGCGTGTAGCGATCATTACGCTTGGCATCCTTGGAATCCATCCAATCCGCCGGATTGAAACCGGAAACCTCCCCCCCGATCTTGCTCGGGTAGTGCTCCGTGTCAAAGGCCGTAACCTTGCGGATACCGCTTGTTCCTGAAACGAGACCGTCCCAGAAAGTGGAAACATTATTTCCCAATGGGGTGATCGCCCCCATTCCAGTGACTACAATGCGTTTCTTTTCCATAGCTGCCTCCAGATATAGAAAGAGGCCCCTGAAGGCCTCCTGATAATTGAATTATTGTCGGTTGGTTGAACTTAGCTTCCGGACTTCTCGGTCACATAGGCAACAACGGCTCCAACAGTCTGAAGCCCTTCAGCTTCCGACTCTGGAATCTCTCCGTCGATTTCATCCGAAAATTCTTCTTCGAATGCCATGATCAATTCAACAGTGTCGAGAGAGTCAGCACCCAGATCTTCCAGGAAGGAAGCCTCAGGGGTTACTTGCTCTTCGTTAACGTTGAGCTGGTTGACAATGATGTCCTTTACGCGTTCTTCGATGCTCTTATCTGCCATAGCTGTATATTAGTAAAAAGTTACAATGGAAAGTTCTTCACATCACCATTCCCCCGTCAACTGTAAAAGTCTGTCCAGTGATATATCCAGACTCTTCAGATGCGAGATAAGCGACAATATTTGCGATATCAGCGACCGCTCCGAGGCGTTTTAAGGGGATTTGCTGTAAAATCGCCTTTGTCACGTCTTCGTTCAGAACATCCGTCATATCGGTTTGAATAAATCCGGGGGCAACCGCATTAACGGTGATATTCCGCTTGGCGAACTCCCGGGCAAGGCTCTTTGTCAGCCCGAAAATACCTGCTTTGGCGGCCGCATAGTTCGCTTGTCCGGCATTTCCCATCAATCCAATAACAGAACTGATATTGATAACCCGGCCCCAACGCTTGCGCGCCATCGGTTGCATCAAGGCCCGTGACCAGTAAAAACAGCTGTTCAAGTTGGTCCGGATAACATCATCCCATTCCTCATCCTTCATGCGCATGACCAGCATGTCGCGGGTGATCCCCGCATTGTTGACCAGAATATCGATGGTTCCGTGTTTTTCCAGCAGCTGATCGGCAGCTTCCTTGACGGCCGCACTATCCCCGACATCCACAGCAAGGGACTCTGCTGATCCGCCGTCCGCTTGAATAGCTTCCGCAGCTGCCCCGCAGGAGGCTGGATTCTGGCTGACACAGATGACATAGACGCCCTGACGGGCCAGTTCATCGGCAATGCCTTTTCCAATACCTCGACCGGCACCGGTCACCAATGCCGTACGATTTTCGAAGGTCAATTTCATGCGAACAAGAAAACCCGAGGAAGGCTACGACTGGCAAGCTAAACTTTAGCGCCGCACCGCCATGCCGTCGGCTGCATCAAGATCATTCTGAATGGCTTGGAACACTTTGTTCACTTCCTCGTCCTTGAGCGTTCGTTGAGGATTGCGGAACGTGAGCTTGCAGGCGATGGAGACATGGTTTTCCGGGACACCCGTACCGGAATAGATGTCGAATACTCGAACGGATTCCAGACTCATGACATCCCCCACGTGCTTTTCGGCGGTTGCTTTCAACGTCTGCTCAACCTGGCCAGCCGGGAATGTGGCTGGGACAACAATGGCCAAGTCGCGGATCGCCGGCGGTAAAAGACTGAATGGCGCATAATTCTTGCGTGCCCGAGGCTTTTTCAAGAATTCCGGCAGGAAGTGGATGCTTCCGGCCAAGACCGGGCTGTCAATATCGCTTCCGCGGGTCATCCCGAGTTCAAGCAAGCCGAATTCCGCTTGAAACCCTTCCGCAAAGGATCCCGTGGTTCCAGCCTGTCCGGACTGCCAAGCGGGGCCGTCCAAGGGCTTTATTTGCCAATGGTTGACCAGAATGCCCGCCTTCTCCAGCAAGTCGGTGACAATGCGTGAAGTCTCGTAGTAATCCGGACGCTCTGTTGCCTTCCATGCTGGATGACCGTCCTGAAGAATGACAAATCCAACGGAGAACATCTCGTAGATGTTTCCTTCGTATTCACGAAAAACCCTTCCGCATTCAAACAAGCGCTCCACGCTG
>Ga0066377_10000042_pt1 | contig 29357 bp, 32 predicted proteins | sample Knorr_S23_td_Sur_FD_70946 | JGI IMG/M metagenome (GOLD analysis project Ga0066377, IMG submission 70946) | Marine microbial communities from Southern Atlantic Ocean transect - Knorr_S23_td_SurfaceB_ad_5m_LV_B | ecosystem: Environmental > Aquatic > Marine > Oceanic | place: Southern Atlantic...
CTGCGTGATACCAGTGTATCTCTACGTAAGGAATTCTTGTTAATCTTCCGTAAGAAATATCTCCATCATAATTAATCCATCCCCAAATAAGAGCAAACGCCATCATTCCTGATGCAGCTGCTGCTAAAGTATACCACTTAAACCATTTCTGTTTTGAGGCAATAAATGTACCAAGAGTTTGAATTGAGTCGTTTCCAATTACACTATAACCAGCCAATCCAAAACCAATAATTGCGTATAATAATGATAAATCCATTTAATATTTACGATATAATATAATTTTCTATTTTTCCCTTTAACTCAGGCCAATCATAACGTCTATACTTAATTTTTATTTATACACACTTTGAAAAATATAAATTTATCATTTAATAATATGAAAATTTTTTTAAGTTTTTTATATGGAATTACTTCTTTACATTTTACTACTTATTATAGCAATTCTTGTTTTTTTATTATTAAAAAAGGAAAATCTATTTAAAATAAAGTTAGAAAATAATAATAATTTTGTACAAGAAGAAAATTATAAAAATAAAATAAATGATAAAAAAAATTTTGATGAATTGTTTGATTCAATCCCAGAAGAAATTCTTATTTTAAATAGTTCAAAAACTATTTTATTTGCGAATAAAGCTGCACATAAAAGATTTCAATTAAATATTAATGATAATTTAAATTTATATCTAAGAAATCCAGATCTTTTAAATGCAATAGAAAAAATATTTAAAAAACAAAAAGTTGATCATATTGAAATAGAAGTAAAATCATCAATTACATCTAGATTAAAAATAACCCTTTATTTGGATCAAAATAAATTATTTTTTGACGAATTAGTTTGTTTACTGTTTATAAGAGATTTAACAGAATTTTATAAATTTCAAGAACTTAAATCAGATTTTGTAGCAAATGTTTCCCATGAACTTAGAACACCTTTGCAGTCAATAAAATTAGGCTTAGAAATTTTAGAAAAAAATAAAAATTTAAAAGAATATTCAGAAGTGACAGAATTTCTACCTTTAATGATTTCGCAATCAGAAAGAATGGAAAATCTCATAAGAGATTTATTAACATTGTCAAAAATAGAATTACAGGAACATATCCGACCAATACACGAAATAGATCTTAACGAAGTGATAGAATATGTAATAAAGACACATCAAAATCTTTTGAATAAAACAAATACTAAGGTTTCTTTTAAAAAATTAAATGAATTGAAAATAATTGGTGATAAAGATCGATTAATAGAAATTTTTTCGAATCTTATTGAAAATTCAGTCAAATATAGTCATCAAAATACGACAATAGAAATTAAATCTAAAAAAGAAAATAACCTAAATATTGTTAAAATAATTGACCAAGGAATAGGAATACCAAAAGAATTTATTCATAGGGTTACTGAAAGATTTTTTACAGTGGATCCTAGTAAAAGTAGGAGTGTTGGTGGAACTGGACTTGGACTTGCAATAGTAAAACATCTGATTTCACAACATAGAGGTGAAATGAATATTAAAAGTGAAGTAAATAAAGGAACTGAGATAGAACTAAAATTTAAAGCTTTATAAGTTTTTTTAAATAAACAAATGTAATAAAAGTTTAACATTCTTGTAATAAAAGATTTAGATTATTGGTTTAGATAGCAAAGGATAACAAATCTAAATAGGAGATATATGAATAAAATAATAAATTTATTACTACCTTTTCTGATCCTTATTAGTTTTTCATCTAATAGTTATTCAAGAGATCAAATAAAGATAGTAGGCTCTTCTACTGTTTACCCGTACGCAACTGTAGTTGCTGAAAAATTTGGTAAAGGTGGAAAGTTTAAAACACCTGTAATTGAAAGCACTGGAACAGGAGGTGGAATGAAATTGTTCTGTGCTGGTGTTGGCGCAAACCACCCGGATATTACAAATGCTTCAAGAGCTATTAAAGACTCAGAAAAAGCTTTATGTGCTAAAAATGGAGTTAATGATATTATAGAAATAGTTGTAGGAAACGATGGTATTTCTTTTGCTCACTCAGTAAATGCACCTGATGCGAATTTTACAAAAGAGCAACTTTGGAGAGCATTAGCACATGAAGTAGATGTAAATGGCCAATTAGTTAAAAATCCATATACAAAATGGAGTGATATAGATTCTAGCTTACCAGATATTAAAATTGAAATCTTAATTGCCCCTCCAACTTCAGGAACGAGAGATGCATGGAACTCTTTAGTTATGAGCAAAGGCTGTAGTAAAGTTGCTAAAACTTTATTCGGAGATAAAGCAGGAAAAGAATGCGAAAAAATTAGAGAAGATGGGTATGCAATTGAAGCGGGTGAAAATGATACATTGATTGTACAAAAGCTTGCATCTAACCCAAATTCTTATGGGTTTTTTGGATATAGCTACTTAGTTGCAAATAAAGATAAAATAAAAGCTTCTTCAATTGAGGGTGTTCAGCCGTCTCTAGAAGGAATTCAAGATTATTCTTACCCAATAGCAAGACCTCTTTTCTTTTATGTTAAAAAAGCTCACATAGGAGTCATACCAGGTATTCAAGAATATTTAAAAGAATTTACATCCAAAAAAGCTATGGGTAACAGAGGTTACTTAGCTGATATCGGTTTGGTTCCTTTAGCTTCAGAAAAATATAAAGTTACAAGAACAGCAGCTTTAGACTTGAAAACTTTAAAAATTAATTAAAAAAAATATCTAATTTCAAAAAAAAAGGCCAGTTTACTGGCCTTTTTTTATCTTCAATTTACAGTTTATATTTTAACAAAATTGTAACATTTCTAATCTATCAGTCTATCTAAATGAATCTTACATTAGTTTTATTAATTATAATTTTTTCTTTTTCTTGTTTTTTTTATGGAAGGTCAAAATCAAGATCTATCTCACTAGAGAATAATTATAAATTAAATGCTTTACCAAAATTCTATGGCTATTACTTAGTTCTATGGTGTTCATTACCTTCTTTAGTTTTTTTATTTGTTTGGACATTATTTGAACCTATTGTCATAAAATCAATAATATTAAAAATTGCTGCTGACCAAGGTTTAGTTATGCAAGATCAAAATACTGCTAATTTGATTTATGAAAAAATTAAAGCTATATATTTAGGTACTTACTTTGGTGACGTTGATAATTTATTAAAACAAAGCACTCTTTCATATGCTAAATTTAAAAATATTTTCACAAATTCTAAAGTAGTTTTTGTTTTTGTAATAGTTATAGCCTCTATTATTTATGCACTTAAAAAAATCAAAAATAATAATAAAGCTAGAGATGATGTAGAGATAATTTTAAAAGGTCTTTTATTTATATCCTCTTTAATTGCAATTCTTACAACTTTAGGAATAATTTTTTCTCTTTTATTTGAAAGTATTAAATTTTTCTCAGTAATTAATATTTTTGATTATCTTTTTGGTACAAATTGGAGTCCTCAAAGAGCATTTGTAAGAGATGCTTCAACAATTACTTCCGCTGAATATGAGGAATTGAAAGACGCTTTTGGTTTTGTTCCACTTATAGCTGGAACAGCTTTTATTGCTCTTATAGCGATGTTAGTAGCGGTTCCTGTAGGGTTATTTTCAGGAATCTATATGGCAGAGTATGCTACAAGAAAAGTTAGACGAATATCGAAACCATTCATTGAAATTTTAGCAGGAATTCCGACCGTTGTTTATGGTTTCTTTGCAGCTTTAACTGTTGGTCCTTTTTTTAGACAAATTGGAGAAAATTTTGGATTAACTGTTTCTTCAGAAAGTGCTTTAGCGGCTGGCTTGATAATGGGCATAATGATTATTCCTTATATATCGTCTTTATCAGACGATGTAATTAATTCTGTTCCGCAATCTCTTCGTGATGGATCTTATGCAATTGGAGCCACTAAATCTGAGACGATTAAAAAAGTAGTTATACCTGCCGCTTTGCCAGGAATTATTGGCTCAATACTTTTAGCTGTATCAAGGGCAATTGGAGAAACTATGATAGTGGTTATGGCAGCAGGATTGGCTGCTAATCTTACCATCAATCCATTAGACTCTACTACTACTATTACTACCCAAATTGTAATGATCCTTATAGGAGATCAAGAATTTGATAGCCCTAAAACACAATCAGCTTTCGCTTTAGGATTAACATTATTTGTTGCAACGTTAATTTTAAATTACATAGCTTTAAGAGTTGTTAAAAAATATAGAGAAAAATATGACTAAAGATAAAAGATTAGCAAAAAGACATAGATCAGAAAAAATATTTAAGTTTTACGGTTTATTATCAATATTTATATCTTTGTTATTTGTTTTAGTCTTAGTAAATAATATTTTTTCTAAGGGAACCTCAGCTTTTACTAAAACAGTAATAGAAACGGAAGTTTTTTACAACCAGGATTTATTAGATTTAGAATATGGAGCTTCTAAAGATGAAATTCTTGATGCAGATTTTTTTGATGTAACTATAGAAAGTTTATTATTGATCTATCCAACAAACGGGTTAGATGAAGAAAAACAACTAATAAATTTATTTAGTACGGATGTAGAAATAGAAATTAAATCAAAATTCTTAAACAATAATGATTTTATAGGAAAAAAAGTTATTATTGAATTGACGGCTTCAGACGATATTGATCAATTACATAAGGGAAATTACCCAAGAGATTTGCCTGAAGATAGAAGAAGAATTTCTGATTTCCAATTAAAAATATTTGATAAATTAGTAGAGAATGGAAATATTAAAAAAACTTTTAACAATTATTTTTTTACAAAAGGAGATTCTAGAGATCCAGAATTAGCTGGCATAGGAGGTGCTTTGGTAGGCTCTTTTTACAGTATATTGATTTGTCTACTTTTATCTTTTCCAATAGCTGTTTTAGCTTCAATTTATCTTGAGGAGTTTGCTCCCAAAAATAGAATTACTGACTTTATAGAAATTAATATTAACAATCTTGCTGCTGTGCCATCAATTGTTTATGGATTGTTAGCTTTACAAATATTGTTATCAACAATTCATTTACCTAGATCAACTCCTTTGGTTGCTGGCATCACCTTGGCTTTAATGACTCTACCAAGAATTATTATACCATGTAGAGCGTCTTTAAAAGCTGTACCGCCATCCATTAGGGAAGGAGCCTTAGCTGTAGGTGCATCAAAATTTCAATCAGTTTTTCACCATGTTGTACCATTGGCTTTACCAGGCACATTATCAGGGACTATCATTGGTTTGGCACAAGCATTAGGCGAGACTGCTCCTTTAATATTAATTGGAATGGTAGCATTTGTAGTAGATATTCCATCTAGTCCTATCGATCCTTCAGCATCACTGCCTGTACAGGTATATTTGTGGTCTGAATCTGCTGAAAGAGGATTTGTAGAAAAAACATCAGCTACAATTATGATCTTGTTAAGTTTTTTGATTGTCATGAATTTTTTAGCTGTATATTTAAGACAAAAATTTGAAAAGAGATGGAATTAAAATGAAAGAAATAAAAATTAAATCAATAAATCTGAATGTTTTTTATGGAGAAAAACAAGCTCTTTTTGATGTAAATTTATCTTTAAATGAAAAAGAAGTTACTGCTTTAATAGGTCCATCTGGATGTGGAAAATCAACTTTTATTCGATGTATAAATCGTATGAACGATGTAATCGATATCTGTAAAGTTACAGGAACAATTGAAATGGATGGTTTTGATATTAATGATAAAAATCTTGATGTAGTTTCATTAAGAGAGAGAGTTGGGATGGTATTTCAAAAACCAAATCCTTTTCCAAAAAGCATTTATGATAACATCTCGTATGGTCCTAAAATACATGGTAAGGGAGAAAGCAAATCTGAACTTGATTTTATTGTAGAAAAAAGCTTAAGAAAGGCAGCTTTATGGGAAGAGGTTAAAGATAGACTAGATGAACCTGGAACAAGTTTATCAGGAGGACAGCAACAAAGACTTTGTATAGCAAGGGCAATATCCGTCAATCCTGAAGTAATATTAATGGATGAGCCATGTTCCGCTCTTGATCCGATAGCAACAGCAAAAATTGAAGAATTAATTGATGAACTAAAAGAAACTTTTACAATAGTAATTGTTACTCACTCTATGGCTCAAGCAGTAAGAGTTTCTCAAAAAACTGGTTTTTTTCATTTAGGCAAACTTATCGAAGTTGGAAAGACAGATAAAATATTTAAAAATCCTGACAACAAAATGACACAAGATTATATTACAGGAAGATTTGGATAATTTATGAGCAATGAACATACAGTAAAATCATACGAAGATGAACTTCAGCATCTAAAAGATTCAATTATAGAAATGGGTAGTTTGACCGAAGCTCAGTTAAATGACTCCATGGATGCAATTATTAAAGTAGACAAAGATTCAATAGATAAAATAATTAAAAGTGATGAAAAAATAAATAAATTTAGATCAAAAATAGATACTCAGATAATGACTCTTCTAGTTAAAAGAGCTCCTATGGCAATTGACCTTAGAGAGACTATAAGTGCTTTAAAAATTTCACAGGATCTCGAAAGAATTGGCGATTTGTCAAAAAGCAATGCTAAAAAAGTAAAACCTTTGCCCCTTGATTTACCTGAAGAACTTTTAGGCAATTTGAAAAGATTAGGAGATTTAGTAACAAAACAATTAAATGATGTATTGGATAGTTATGTGAATAAAAATTTTGATCAAGCAAAAGAAGTTTGGAAAAAAGATGAACAAGTTGATGATTTAACATTTATTGCAATGAACAGTGTTATTAACTTTTTATCTAAAGATAAAAAAAATCTTGATTTTTCAACTCATCTCATTTTTGCTACAAAGAATTTAGAAAGAGCTGGAGATCATATAACTAATATAGCTGAGATAATCTGTTTTCTTATTAAGGGTGAATATTTAAAAGGTCATAGACCAAAAGGTAAAGAAACTGACTTATAGCAATGCTTGCTAAAATTTTTATAATTGAGGATGAGCCTTCAATAATAAAACTAGTTAAACATAATCTTGAAAAAGAAGGTTTTAGAGTATCATTTTCAATAAATGGCAATGAAGGTTTAAAAGAAATAAAAAAATTTGAACCAAATTTATTATTGCTAGACTGGATGCTTCCAGATTTGTCGGGAATAGAAATTTGTAAAATTATTAGAAAAGAAAATAATTTAAAAAAACTTCCCATAATAATGCTCACAGCAAAAGGCGAAAATGAAGATAAAATCAAAGGACTTAATACGGGTGCCGATGATTATATAACTAAACCTTTTAGTTTTGATGAAGTTTTGGCAAGAATAAAAGCATTATTAAGAAGAACAGATCCAAATAGTACAAATAATATAGTTCAATATGAGGATTTAAAATTAAACCGTGAAGAAAAAAGAGTATTTAGAGATAATACACAAATTAAATTAGGACCGACTGAATTTAGATTATTGGAATTTTTTATAATTAATCCAAAAAGAGTTTATACCAGAGATCAAATACTCGATAACGTATGGCCAAATAATATTAATGTTGAAACTAGAACTATAGATGTTCATATAAGAAGATTAAGAAAATTGATTAATATAAATGGCAAAAAAGAATTAATTAGAACAGTTAGATCTGCTGGTTATTCTTTAATTTAAGAGCTCATCTATTTTTTTATAAATTGATTTAAAAGCTTTCTCAGAAATATTATTTTTAATATTAATATCATTAGTTTGATTTAATTTAATAACTGGATCTTCAATATCCCAATGTATTATTTTATTTTTTTTTGGCCATATAGGACATAATTCGTTATTAGCATTATTACATACAGTAACAACATAAAACATTTTAATTTCTTCTTCTAAAAAAAATCTGAAATCTTTTGAATAGCAATCTGAAACATTCATATTTTTAGATAATAAATAATTTTTAATGTCCTGATTTATTTTGCCAGAGGGGCTACTTCCAGCACTAAAAGCTTTATATTTATCTTTAAAATAAGTATTTACTATAGCTTCAGCAATAATACTTCTTGCTGAGTTTCCCGTACAAACAAAAAGAATATTTTTCATCAAATAGTAATTTTATAAATTCCTATTATAAATAAAGGTATTTGTAATCCAAAGTTTGTTATAACAGCTTTGTCATTGCTTAAATATCCCGCAATAGTCCATCCAAGAACTCCTATTCCATGTATATATATATTTAGAGGATATATATTTAAGTTAGTAAATAGTATTCCTGTTAATACTAAAAAGGTACTTATCCATTTAAGATATTTTTTAAAAAACATTTTAACTCCTTTAATTGTGTATTATATGTTGACAAATAATATGTTATGTTATAACATAACAAAATGAAAAACAAAGAATTGGTCTTTAATATAATAAAAAAATCTTCAAAAAACTTAACCGCATACGAAATTTTAGAAAAACTTCAGAAAATCAAAAAAACTCAACCCATGACCGTGTATAGAGCTTTAGATCATTTGATAAAAGAAGAGCGTATTCATAAATCAAATCAAACTAAATCATATATTTTATGTAATCATTCTCATGACAAAAATCATAATACTGCTATAGCAATATGTAAAAAATGTGGTGATACTGATGAATTTAAATCTGATATTTTTTCAGAATTTTTCAAAAAATATAATTTAAAAAAGTATAATTTTAATAAATTTAAAATGGAAGTATTAACAACTTGCAAGGAATGCAATTAATGGAGCATGGACATCAGTTACCTGAAATTCTACATTTCTTAGAAGAAATCGAAATTTTAAGAGGTGTTGTATTTGGATTAGTGCATACTATTATACCTTTAATTGGATATTATTCTGGTTGGAGCATTAATAGATTTTTAAAAATAATCTCAAATGGATATCTAGCAGGCTTAGTTGGGGTAATTCTAGCACATATAATAGCAGATTTTATTGCAGCAACTCTTGATCCACATCTCAAATCAGCTGCAATTGGAATAGTCATAGGAGGTCTTATTCCGTTGTCGGTTATTCCACTTATGGAAAAATATATTACCAAAAGCAAGTATCATGTAGTTGTTGGAGATCACGAAGATTTGAAAAAAGATTTGAAAAGTATTCATAAATAATATTAAATGTGAGAGTGACTACAGTCTCTCTTGAACTAGAAGAAATTTTTAATTTAGCTAAAAAAACTTTGCTAGCAAATGGTTGCGATGATGAAACTGCTACTATTTTAGGAAATTTAATTAAAAATGCTGAAAGAGACGGATCTTTATCTCATGGTCTCTTTAGACTTCCTTCTTATGTTATAGGATTAAAAGGTGGAAAAATAAATGGCAAAGGAAACCCTGAGATATCGAAATTAACGCCATGTGTTATTAAAATAGATGGCAAAAATTGTTTAGCGCCAGTTGTTTTAAATAGAGGCATCCCGGAATTAGTCAAAGCAGCTAAAGAAAATGGTGTTGCAGTTTTAGCAATTACAAATTCACACCATATGGCTGCGATGTGGCCCGAAACAGAAGCTATAGCAGAACAAGGATTAGTTGCTTTTGCTTGCACTTCGTATAAACCTGCAGTAGCGCCAGCAGGTTCAATTAAACCATTGTTTGGAACAAATCCAATTTCATTTGCATGGCCCCGAAAAAATAATACACCTGTAGTTTATGATATGGCTACTGCATCTATGGCCATGGGAGAAGTACAAGTTGCAAAAAGAGAAGGTCATACAGTGCCCTTAGGAACAGGACTTACAAAAGAAGGAAAAGAAACAACTAACCCTGCTGAAATAGCTGATGGAGGTGTTTTACTTCCTTTTGGTGGATACAAAGGTTCCGCAATAGGTATGATGGTGGAACTGTTAGCGGGTGCTCTTGTGGGAGATAATTTTAGTTATGAAACAGAAGAGAAAGACAATAATGATGGTAGTCCACCAAGCGGGGGAGAATTTATTTTAGCAATTTCCCCAGACAAGTTATCAAATACTGATTGGGAAAAGCATGCATCAGAATTTTTTGATAAAATGAAATCAATGGGCAATGTAAGACTTCCTGGTGAAAGAAGACATAAGAATAGATTAAATACAGGGCCAAGGCAAATAAACGAAGAACTTATAAATAAAATTAAATCTTTAAGCTAATTCGATTTCAATAGGTGTATGATCAGACGGTTTTTCTTTACCACGAGGAAATTTATTAATTTTAACATCATTAACCATATTAATCATTGAGGTTGAGACAAAAAAATGGTCTATTCTCATTCCATTATTTTTTTGCCAAGCACCACTAGTATAATCCCAAAAGGTATAACCTTCTTTTTCAGGATGAAAATGTCTATAGCAATCATGAAATCCAAGTGACAATATTTCTCTAAATTTTTTTCTTATTTCCAATCTATAAAGAGCATCATTTTCATATGCCTTAGGATTATGGACATCCTCAGCAGCAGGAATGATATTAAAATCTCCTCCAATAATAATATTTTTATTTTTGCTTAATATAGATTTTAGTTTTTTTATAAAACTATTTAACCAATATATCTTATATTCGTATTTTTCTGTATCTACCGGATTACCATTTGGAGTATAAATATTAATAAATTTAATTATTTTTGATTTATATTTTAAATCTCCACTTATGATTCTTGATTGTTTATTTCTGTCTTTAAAAATATCTTTCTCTATATTTTCCAATTTTTTTTTTGATAAAATTGCGACACCATTATAGCTTTTTTGTCCATAAACATAATTTTCATATTTTAAATTTTTTAATTCATCATATGGATAAGTTTCATCTTGGGTTTTAATTTCTTGTAGCATCAAAATATCAGGATTAAATTTAGTCAGATATTCTTTTACATTTGATATTCTTGCTCTAATAGAATTTACATTCCAGGAGCTAATTATCATTAAAGAGAGAATGAAACACCACAGCCACAAGATGATTTGCTTTGTGGATTTTTTATTTTAAATGAATCACCAATAAGCTCTTTTACATAATCAATTTCAGATCCCTTTAGAAGATCTGCAGAAGTTTTATCAATTAATATATTATCCTGAAGCAAATCATCTTCGTTAGGTTTATTTTCGAATGAAAAATCATATTGAAAACCTGAACAACCACCACCTTTTATTGAGATTCTAAAATATGTTCCTTTTTCCTTGGTTGAGAGTAAGTGAACTATTTGTTTGGTTGCGCTATCTGTAAATTTAATTTCTTTAATCATTATTTAACACTGTTATTAGTAATATAATTATATTTTTATAATTTTAAAGAATGAAAAAATATTCAAATCTTGGGATCTTTAATTCAAAAGGAAGACTTTTTTACGAGGCAAAAAATAAATTTAGATCAGCTTTTCAAAGAGACAGGGATAGAATTGTACATTCCGCCTCTTTCAGAAGGTTAAAGCATAAAACTCAAGTTTTTGTAAATACTGATGGCGATCATTATCGTACTAGAATTACGCATTCCATAGAAGTTTCACAAATCGCACGAACAATTGCTAAATATTTAGGTTTAAATGATGATCTTGCTGAAACATTAAGTCTGTCACATGATTTAGGGCACACACCATTTGGCCACGCCGGTGAGAGAGCCCTACACGAATGTATGATAAATTATGGAGGTTTTGATCATAATTTGCAAACACTGAGAATTGTTATGTTTTTGGAACATAAATATATAAATTTTAAAGGTTTAAATCTTTCACTTGAAACACTTGATGGATTATTAAAACATAATGGACCTTATAACGAAATAGACAAAATTAATAAAATCTTAGGTTTAAAATCGTTTAAAGATAAAATTAACTTTAAAAATAATACTTATTTAGAGGCACAAATTGCATCAGTCTCGGACGATGTTGCTTATAATAATCATGATATTCAAGATGGGCTAAATGCCAAACTTTTTAAATTAGAAGAATTAATCGAAATTGATTTTTTTAATAAAATTTATAAAAAATTTAAAAAAAAGATTAATAAAAATAATAAAAATATAATTATTTATCAAATAATTAGAGATTCTATTAATCTTATGGTCAAAGATATTATAGATAACACTATTAAAAATTTAAAAAATAATAACATAAAAAATCTTAACGATGTAATTAAAACAAAAAAAAACTTAGTATGTTTTTCAGATAAATTTAAAAAAATAGAAAATGAAACTAAAAATTTTTTAAGAAATAAAATGTATAATAATAAAGAAGTATTAAAAAAAAATAACAAGGGTCAAAAAATAATTATTAAACTTTTTGAAGAAATTTCAAAAAAACCCAAAAAGTATTTAATAATAGATAAAAATTTTAATAAATTTAGAAATATTTCTGATTATATATCGGGAATGACTGATAGATTTGCAATAAATATATACAATTCTATAAAATGAATATTTTTGAAAATTACTTAGATAAATTAATTCAAACTATTAAACTTGAAGCTAAAGAAAATAATTTGATATTACCAGACAATCTATCTTCTATTAACGTTGATGTGCCACCAATAAATTTTGATTATGACATATCCACAAATATAGCAATGGTTTTATCTAAACCGAATAAAAAATCGCCTTTAAAACTTGGTGAAACATTCATTAACCTTATTAAAAAAAATGATGAATTTATTGAAAATATAGATTTAGCAAAGCCTGGTTTTATAAACATTAAATTTAAAAATATATTTTGGAGTAATTTTGCTAAGTCAATTATTGATATAAAAAATTATGGTAGCACAAAAAAAAATAAAAAAAAATATCTTGTTGAATTTGTTTCTGCTAATCCGACTGGTCCACTTCATGTCGGTCATTGTAGAGGTGCAATTCTTGGCGACGTTATATCAAATTTATTAGAGTTTAATGAAAATGAAGTAGTTAAAGAGTATTACGTTAATGATCACGGCAATCAAATAGTTCATTTTGCTCAATCAGTTTATTACCGTATTCGAGAGCAATTATATAAAGATAGTTTTCCAATTGATAATAAAGATCTATATCCAGGTGATTATCTAATTGATATTGCAAAGAAAATTATAGAAAACTCAAAATTAGATTTTAATGATTTTTCTTCAATAAAACATGAATTATCAAAAATTGCAGTTGAAGAGTCTTTAAAATTAATCAAAAATAATTTAAAAAATCTAGGTATAGTTCATAATTCTTTTGCAAGTGAAACCGAATTAGTAGAAAATAATGAAGTTGATAAAGTTGTAAATATTCTTAAGAAAAAAAATTATATATATTTAGGCAAAATAAAAGCCCCTGAGGGTGAGGACTCCTCAAACTGGGTTGAAAGAGAACAATTACTATTTAGATCAACTGATTTCGGCGATGACAAAGATAGATCATTGCAAAAGGAGGATAAAACTTGGACTTACTTTGCTGGAGATGTTGCCTATCATAATAACAAACTAGAGAGAAATTTTGATATTTTAGTTAATATTTTAGGAGCAGACCATGCAGGATATATTAAAAGAATTACATCTGTTGTTGAAGCGCTTTCAAATGATAAAGGTAAATTAATTTGTAAAGTAAGCCAACTCGTGAAGCTTATTAAAGATGGTAAGCCATTTAAAATGTCAAAGAGAAAAGGTGACTATATTACAGTTGAAGATTTGATTAACGAAGTTGGAAAGGATGCTACAAGATTTATTATGCTTAATAGGAGCAGTGAAGCTGAATTAGATTTTGATTTTGATAAAGTTAAAGAAAAATCTAAAGATAACCCGCTTTATTATGTTCAATATTGTTATGCTAGGATTTGTTCTGTTTATAGAAATATAGGTAAAAATATAAATTCTCCAATTGAGAATATTGAAGGTGATTTATATTTTGGAACCGAAGAAATAAAAATCTTAAGAAAAATTTCTGAGTGGCCTAAATGTATTGAGGTTGCAACTAAAAAATTAGAACCTCATCGAATTCCAGTATTTTTATACGAACTATCATCTCAGTTTCATTCATATTGGAACTCAGGTAAATCAGATGAAAGTAAAAGATTTATATCCAGTGATAATTCAATCAAAAAAGAAAAGTTAATCTTTTTAAAATCAATTTCTAATGTAATAAAAACAGGCATGAACATATTAGGCGTTGAAACACCTCAACAAATGTAATGCTTAAAGAATTAAAATATTTATTTTATTTAATAGTTATTTTTTTATTTATTTTTTTTACAATTCGTTATTATTTTTCAGAAACCAATGTTAAAAATACTTTTAGCTCAATCAACCAAATAGATAAAAAATTAGAAGAAAGTACAAAAGAATTATTTAAATTAAAAAATGATACAGATAATATAATTGAATTTGTAGAATATAAATCAAATAAAGAGACAAAAAAATATTCTTTTTGGGAATTATTATATAATGATTAATTCTTACACTAGATCATTTATATGTGGTTTAAAAGGAACAGAATTAAACAAGAAAGAGATTTATTTTTTAAAAAAATATAAACCATGGGGAATAATACTTTTTTCAAGAAATATTAAAACTATTAAACAAACTCAAAATCTTACAAGTTCAATAAAAAAAATTTTTAAAAATAATAATTATCCTATATTAATAGATGAAGAGGGAGGCAGAGTATCAAGATTAAAAAAATTTATTGATAGCTCAATTTTTACATCATCATATTTTGCAAATTTGTATAAATTGAATAAAAAAAAATTTAACATTTATTATGATGTATATGTAAAACAAATCTCATATTTATTAAAATTATTAGGTGTTAATATAAATACAGTTCCAGTTTTGGATATAAAAAGAAAAAACCAACATTCAATAATTGGAGATAGAGCCTATTCTAATAAAATTAAATTAATTTCAATTTTAGGAGATATTACAATTAATAAATTTCATGCTAATCGTGTTGCTACAGTAATTAAACATATACCCGGCCATGGTCTATCGAAGGTTGATAGCCATTTAAAATTACCTGTTATAAACAAAAATTATACTTACTTAAAAAATAATGATTTTTTTACATTTAAAAAAAAGAAGGCATTAATCGCTATGACTGGACATTTGCTGTTTAAAAAAATTGATCCAATTAACTTAGTTACTCATTCAAAAAAACTAATTAAAATCATAAGATCTTATGTAGGTTTTAAAGGACTAATTATTACTGATGATTTGTCAATGAAGGCAATTAAATTACAATTAGAAACTAGCGTTAGAAAAACATTTGAAGCTGGTTGCAACATCGCACTTCATTGCAATGGAAACATAAAAGAAATGGAAATTGTTGCAAAAAACTCACCTAGAATTAATAAATTTATAATAAAAAAAACATCTGAACTAATGAGTATTATAAGTTAGATTATCGACTATGAATGATTCTTTAGATTTTAATATTGAGTTAAATAATTATTCTGGCTCACTCGAGGTTTTGCTTGATTTGGCAAAGTCTCAAAAAGTTGATTTAGAACAAATTTCTATAACAAAGCTTGCCGATCAATTTTATGATTTTATAACCAAAAATGAAGAATTAAATCTAGAAATTGCATCTGAGTATTTGTTAATGGCAACATGGCTTACCTACTTAAAATCAAAACTTTTATTACCCGAGTCTGATGAGGAAGAATTTAAAGCACTAGAGGTAGCAGAAAAACTTAAACTTCAGTTAAAAAAATTAGAGTTAATTAGATTATTATCTTCTCAAATGCTCAGCCGTAATAGACTAGGCCGTGATATATTTATGCGAGGCTCTAAGAGCGGAATGAAGTCAATTTTTAATTCAAAATACACTCTAACTTTATTTGAAATTTTAAAATCTTATTCCACTATTGTTATGACCAAGGATTTCCAAAGAATGAATATTCCTAAATTGCCAGTATTTACTACAGAAGAAGGAATTAAGAGAATAAAAGAGTTTTTTGGTAAACTTACTGAATGGAAAGATATGTCAGATTTAATACCAAGTAATTTTAAATCATCAAATAATTTACGTAAAACTGGAAAAGCTGGAATTTTTGCAGGTTCTCTTGAATTAGTTAAAGAAGGAAACGTTTCTATAAAACAAGAAAAACTATTTGATAAAATTTATATTAAACAAAATTAATGAAAAAAATAAAACAAGACAATATTCTAAAATTTCCAACTAAAGTTTCTGATATAGAAAGAGAGGTTGAAGCGATCCTTTTTGCTGCTGCTGAACCATTAAGTTTAGATACAATAGAAAGTAAAATTTCAAAAAAAACTGATGTTTCTAAAATATTAATTAATTTACAAAACTTTTATTCTCAACGTGGAATAAATTTGGTTTGTATTTCAAACAAATGGTCCTTTAGAACTTCACAAAATCTTGCTTCATTAATGTCTCAACAAAAAACAGTTGAGAAAAAACTTTCTAGAGCAGCCATTGAAACGCTTGCAATAATTGTTTACCATCAACCTGTTACTAGAGCCGAAATAGAAGAAATCAGAGGTGTTGCATTTGGAACTAATACATTAGAAATTCTAATGGAATTAAATTGGGTAAAACCACAAGGTCGCAAAGATGTTCCTGGTAAACCCATTCAATATGGAACAACTGATGATTTTTTAAGTCATTTCAATCTGCAGAAACTTTCAGATTTACCAACTGTTGATGAGCTTGGTAGTGCTGGCTTGATTGATACAAGCAGTGTCGATGCATCTATATTTGGAACAGGTAAATTTTATAAAGAAAAACAAGAAGATAAGAAGGAAAATATATATTCAGATATTGATGAAATGTTAAATAGCACTCTCAAATCAGATACTGATGAGTAAAAAAGTTTCTTTTAAAATACAACTATTAAGGTTATAAACTAACTATGAGTATAGGATTTTGGCAAATAGCAATAGTTGTAATATTAGTTGTTTTACTTTTTGGAAGAGGTAAAATTTCAAGTCTTATGGGAGATGTAGCAAAGGGTATTAAAAGTTTTAAAAAAGGAATGGCTTCAGATTCAATAGAAGATAGCCCACCTAAGAATATTTCAGAAAATCAAGACTCCAACAATAAAGAGTAACTAATGCCACAAATAGGGTGGTTAGAAATTTTAATTATAGTTTCTATAGCTATAATTGTTGTGGGTCCAAAAGATTTTCCATTCATGTTAAAAAAAATGGGTTCTTGGATAGGTTCAATAAAAAGATATGTTGGAAGCGTTCAAAATCAAGTTTCAGAAATTACTAATAATACAATTGAAGATATTGATAAAGAAACCAATGAAGAAAAAGTAGATAAAAAAAATGACAACACATGATAAAGACACCGGTTTTGTAAGTCATCTCACTGAATTAAGAAAAAGATTAATACATTCAATAATTTTTTTGGTTTTGTTATTTGTGGTCTGCTATTATTTTTCTGAATATATTTATGGATTTCTAGTTGATCCTTATGCTCAAGCTGTAAAAGACGATGGGGTTGAAAGAAGATTAATTTTTACAGCATTGCAGGAAACTTTTTTAACTTACCTTAAAGTATCTTTTTTTGCAGCCTTTTTTATAACAAGTCCATTTATTTTAATTCAAATATGGAAATTTATTGCACCAGGACTTTATCAGCATGAAAAAAAAGCAATTATGCCATATTTAATTATAACACCAATTTTATTTTTATTAGGTGGAATGCTTGTTTATTACCTAATCATGCCTCTAGCGATAAAATTTTTCTTATCTTTTGAAAGCGCGGGAATTAGCACTAATTTACCAATACAGTTAGAAGCCAAAGTGAACGAATACCTATCACTTATAATGAAACTTATTTTTGCTTTTGGTTTAAGTTTTCAGCTTCCTGTAGTTTTGAGCTTATTAGCTAGGATAGGTGTTGTTAATTCTACATTTTTAAAAGAAAGAAGAAAATATGTAGTTGTAATCATTTTTGCAGCAGCAGCAATTTTAACACCGCCAGATCCAATTACACAAATTGGTTTAGCAATACCATTATTAATTTTATATGAATTATCAATTTTTTCAGTAAACATTATTGAAAAAAAAGCAGAAGAAAAAAATGCATAATATTAAAGATATAAGAAATAATTTAGACAATTTTAAAAAATCACTTAGCACACGTAATATAGATATTAATGTTGATGAAATTTTAGATTTAGATCAAAAAAATAGAAATTTTATTCAAGAAAAAGAAAAATATGAAATGGAAAAAAAATCCATTTCTAAATCTAAAGATCAAAAATTATTCGATAAATCCAAAGAAATTTCGATTAAGATAGATGAACTTTCAACAAATCAAAAACTTATAAAATATCAATTAGATGAAATTTTAAGCACTATTCCAAATATTCCCTTATCTGAAGTACCAGTTGGAAAAAATGAAAATGACAATAAGGAAATTGTTAAAACTGGGGTGGTTCCTAAATTTGATTTTAAACCTTTAAATCACTATGAATTAGGTGAAAAACTAGGAATGCTAGATTTTGATCTTGCTTCAAAAACAACAGGATCAAGATTTGTTTTTGTTAAAGGTCAATTAGCATCTTTAGAAAGAGCAATTTCTAATTTTATGATTGATACACACGTCAATAAAAATGGATATAAAGAGATTTCACCTCCATTAATGGCATCAGACAGCACCATGTTTGGTACTGGGCAGTTGCCTAAATTTGAAAATGATCAATTTGAAATTAAGATAGATGAAAAAAATGAGAGAAAATTTTTAATTCCAACTGCTGAAGTAATTTTAACAAATATGGTCAAAGATCAAATAATTGATCGAAAGTTATTACCTATGAGACTTGTAGCTTCAACGCCATGCTTTAGAAAAGAAGCAGGCTCTTACGGAAAAGATACAAAAGGCATGATAAGACAACACCAATTTTATAAAGTTGAATTAGTAAGCATAGTTGAAAATAACAAATGTTTAGAGGAACTGGAGAGAATGACTGATTGTGCCACTGATATTTTAGATCAACTTAAATTACCGTACAGAAAAGTCGTTTTATGTACTGGAGATATGGGTTTTAGTGCTGAGAAAACATATGATATTGAAGTTTGGCTGCCAGGTGAAAATAAATACAGAGAAATTTCCAGTTGTTCTTCATGTGGCTCTTTTCAAGCAAGAAGAATGAAAGCAAGATATAAAAATTTAGAAAATAATTCAGAATTTTTAGGAACTTTAAATGGTAGTGGTCTAGCGGTAGGTAGAACTTTAATTGCAATAATGGAAAATAATCAAACTTCCGATGGATCAATTCTAATCCCAAAAGTGCTAAAACCTTATATGGGTAATATTGATAAGATTTCAAAGAATTAAGAGTTGTCTTCTAATTATAGATAGTATAATAAAAAACAAATTTTAATATTATGGACTCTTCAATTGGACAATTTATACCGTTAATTTTAATTTTCGTAATTTTCTATTTCTTTTTAATACGACCTCAGCAAAAAAAAGTAAAAGAACATAAAGCAATGGTCGAAAGTTTAAAAAGGGGAGATAAAGTTGTAACTTCTGGTGGCATCGTTGGAACAGTTGAGAGAGTTATTGACAATGAAAAAGTAGAAGTTCAAATTGCTGATAATGTTAATGTTGAAATAATAAGAGCTACAGGAATACAAGGTTTAGTAAATACGCCAGAACAAAAAAAATAACATTATTTAAATGTTATACTTTTCTAAATTAAGAATAATATCAGTATTAGCAATAACTTTATTTATATCTTATTTTACAGTTTCGAATTTTTTAAATTTTGACGATGAGTTTAATTCTAAAAATATTAAACTTGGCTTAGATTTACAGGGTGGTTCTTATTTATTATTAGAAATTGATAATCAACCAGTTATAACACAAAAACTTCAGAGTAAACTTTTAGAGTTTAAAAACTTTTTTAATGACCAAGATATTCTGGTACGAAATTTTAATATTATAAATAATGAAATAATTTTTGAAACAGAAAAAGATAAAATTCCATCTATAATTAATTTATTAGATGATGATAAAAGTGAAATAAATCCTTATTTCCCAAAATTTAAATCTCATGAATTTATATTTAAAAATGAAGAAAATGTATTTTCTTTAAGTCTATCTGATTATGGTCTCGTTGTGTTAAAGAGTGCATCATTAGATCAAGCTATAGAAATAGTCAGAAGAAGAGTAGATGAAATTGGAACGAATGAACCTAATATTTTAAAAAGGGGCAGTGATAGAATTTTAGTGGAGTTACCGGGTTTAGAAGATCCAGGAAGAATAAAATCTTTGTTAGGTAAAACAGCCAATTTATCTTTTCAATTTATAGTACAAAATGATGAAGAGTCTTTTGGAACAGAAAAACTTAAATTTGAAGATGGTTCAGAAGAGTCAATTGTAAGTAAAAGAATTATTTTAAGTGGTGATAATTTGATTGATGCAAAACCACAAATGAATTCTCAAACAAACGAAACTGTAGTTTCTTTTAGTTTGGATAGAGTAGGTGCAAAAAAATTTGGTAAAGCTACAAGTACTGGTGTTGGGAAGAGACTTGCTATTATTTTAGATGGTAAAATTATAAGCGCACCCGTTATAAGAGAGCCTATTGTTGGTGGTTCCGGGCAAATTTCTGGAAATTTTACATTTCAAACAGCTACAGACCTGGCACTTTTGTTAAGATCTGGAGCCTTACCTGCTCCTTTATCAATTATTGAAGAAAGAACAGTTGGACCAGATTTGGGACAAGATTCAATTGATGCCGGAATAATGTCTCTGATTATAGGATTTGTTCTAGTAGTGTTATTCATGATAATCAAATACAAAGTTTTTGGTGTTATCGCTAACTTGGCTTTAATAGCTAATTTGTTTTTATTGGTTGGTATATTAACTATATTTGAGGCTACATTAACTTTACCAGGTATAGCAGGAATAATTCTGACTGTTGGTATGGCTGTAGATGCCAATGTTCTGATTTATGAGAGAATTCGTGAAGAAATTATTTCTGAAAAAAATCCAATTATTGCTTTTGATAGCGGTTATTCAAAATCCAAAACCACAATTTTAGACGCAAATATTACAACTTTAATAGCTGCATTTATTCTTTTCTTTATGGGCTCTGGACCGGTAAAAGGCTTTTCAGTCACTTTAGGTGTAGGAATTTTAACTACTTTATTTTCTGTATATTTTATAGCTAGATTAATCACATCATTTTATGTGATTAAAAATAAAGAGAAAGGTCAATTAATTTAATGAAAAACATTTCTTTCAATAAATTTTATAAACCTTTCAATATAATATCTTTATTATTAATTATATCATCAATAGCACTTTTAGTTTTTAAAGGTCTTAATTATGGAATAGATTTTAAGGGTGGTACATTGATAGAGCTTAGAACTGAGAGTAATACCAATATTTCACTGATCAGAGATAGTTTTAATCAAATGAATCTAGGAGATGTGAGTATTAAAAAATTTGGCAATGATAGAGATTTTGTTGTCAAATTTGAAAAACAAAATTCAAATGATCCAAAATTTATTGAAACGATTAAAAATAATCTCTCAAACTCTTTACAGAACTTTGATTTTAGAAGAGTTGAAAACGTAGGTCCAAAAGTTAGTGATGAACTTTTAAGGTCCGGAGTAATAGCGATTTGTTTATCTCTTGCAGCAATGTTGCTTTATATTTGGATAAGGTTTGAATGGCAATTTAGTTTGGGTGCAATTATTGCATTGTTTCATGATGTAATTATTACACTTGGTTTTTTCTCTCTCTTTTCTTTAGAAATCAATCTTTCTATTGTGGCTGCAGTTTTAACAATCGTTGGTTATTCTATGAACGATACTGTGGTTATTTTTGATCGTGTCAGAGAGAATTTGAAAAAATTTTCTGATATTAAAATCTATGATTTGACCAATCTTTCAATAAACGAAACTTTATCTAGAACTTTAATAACATCTATCACTACATTGTTAGCGTTATTAGCAATATTTATTTTTGGAGGTGAAATTCTCAAAGGATTTTCTTTAGCAATGATTCTTGGAGTAATATTTGGAACATATTCATCCATCTATATTGCAAATCCAATATTAGTTTTTTTAAATGTTAGTCAAAAAACTATTATAAAAGAGGATAAAAATTAAATTAATAAAGATTTTGAGCAGCTACCATTGATAACAACATTGGTAGAGATAAAAGTGTATTTGTTCTAGAAAAGAGCATTGCAGTTTTTGCTGATTTTGCTTTTAATTCTGGGTCACATTCAACTATACCCAAAGCTCTTTTTTGGTTTGGCCATATCACAAACCAAACATTAAAAGCCATTACCAAGCCTAACCACATACCAATTCCGATTGCAGTATTTTTTCCACCACCAGATCCTATTCCCAGCATTAAAGCTTCATGAACATATCCGTTAAGATAAGCTAAAACTAAACCGGAAATAATTGTAAATAAAGCTGCCCATCTAAACCAAAAAAGTGCTGCTGGAGCTATGACTTTACCAATAGCAGGTTTTTGTTCGTCTGGTATCTTGGCCATATTTGGTATTTGAACAAAGTTAAAATACCATAGTAAACCAATCCACATGATTGCAACAACAACATGGATATATCTGAATAACCAACTCCAAAATAGTAAATCAAAATCAAAACCCCCATTACCAAAATATAACCCAAGAAATAATATAATTGCTAAAGCTAAAGATAAGTGAATTGTTTTTGAAAGTGATTGAAGAATCGAAGTCATAAATTTTTATACTATTTTTTTATTCAAAAATTAAGCTGTTTTTTTGAACTTTGGATTCAGCATATTTTTTAAAAATTTACCAGTATAACTGCCTTCAATATTAGCTACTTCCTCGGGTTTTCCCTCAGCGATTATATTTCCTCCTTTAACTCCACCTTCAGGACCCATATCTACAATATAATCTGCAGTTTTTATAACATCTAAATTATGCTCAATTACAACCACAGAATTTCCAGTTGCAACAAATGTATGAAGGATTTCCAAAAGTTTTTTAATGTCATGTTGATGTAGTCCAGTAGTTGGTTCATCAAGTATATACATTGTTCTGCCTGTTGATCTTTTAGAAAGTTCTTTTGCTAGTTTTATTCTTTGAGCTTCTCCGCCCGACAATGTAGTGGCTTGTTGTCCAATTTTAATATATCCCAGACCAACTTTTTTTAGTGTTAAAAGCTTAGTTTTAATATTTGAAATATTTTCAAAGTATTCACAACCTTCATCAACTGTCATATCTAACACATCAGAAATGCTTTTATTTTTAAATTTAATTTCAAGAGTTTCTCTATTGTATCTTGTACCTTTGCACTCATCACAAGTAATATAAACGTCAGGTAAAAAGTGCATCTCATATGTTATTACACCATCTCCTTCACAAGCTTCGCATCGTCCACCTTTAACATTAAATGAAAACCTTCCGGGTTTATAACCTCTGCTTTTAGATTCAGGCAGATTAGTAAACCAATCTCTTATTGGACCAAAAGCGCCAGTATAAGTAGCAGGGTTAGATCTTGGCGTTCTTCCTATTGGGGATTGATCTATATCTATGACTTTATCAATCAATTCTATTCCCTTAAAACCTTTAAATGGTTTGGGGATTTTTCGAGATTTATTATTATTAAGTGTAAGATTGAGAGCATTATATAAAGTTTGCAATATCAGTGTAGATTTACCACTTCCTGATACACCCGTAACACATGTAAAGCTTCCAAGTGGAATTTTTAAATTTACATTATTTAAATTATTACCAGTTGCGCCAGTAATTTCTAAAAATCTTCCATTTTTTGCTAGTCTTCTATTTTTTGGTATGGGTATAAAGCTTTTTCCAGATAAGTATCTTCCAGTTATACTTTTTTCATTTTTCTTAATTTCATCACAGCTTCCTTCTGCAACAATTTCACCACCTTGATTACCAGCTTCAGGACCTAGATCAACAATGTAATCTGAGTTTTCCATTGTTTCCGTATCATGCTCAACGACAATAACTGTATTTCCTAAATCTCTTAATCTTTTTAATGCGTCAATTAACTTAACATTATCTTTTTGATGCAATCCTATAGAAGGTTCGTCCAATACATAAAGTACTCCCGTTAACCCAGAGCCTATTTGCGAAGCTAATCGAATTCTTTGAGCTTCACCACCGGAAAGAGTAGAGGACTCTCTTGAAAGTGTTAGATAATCAAGTCCAACATTTAATAGAAAATCTAATCTTTCATTAATTTCTTTTAATATATGTTGAGCAATTTTTACTTGTGTTTTGTCTAATTTTTCATCTAAAGATTTAAACCAATTTTTTGCATCTAATATGGATTTTTCTGTTACTTCGCTAATATTTAATTCATTAATTTTAACACATAAAGCTTCATCTTTTAGTCTGTGTCCATTGCATCTCTCACATTTTGTATCGGATTGATATTGGGCAATTTCTTCTCTTTTCCAGTCGCTATCCGTTTCTAAATATCTTCTTTCAAGATTATTAATAACTCCTTCAAAAGTTTTTTTATGAGAATATTTTTCATATCCATCATCATATGAAAATTTTATTTCTTCATCATCTGATCCAAAAAGTATTATATCTTTTATATTTTTAGGCAATTTAGACCATTTTTCATTTAATGAAAAACCGTAATGTTTAGCAAGAGATGACAAAGTTTGAGCGTAGTACAAAGAAGAAGATTTAGCCCAAGGTTCAATTGCACCATCTGCTATGCTTTTCTTTTCGTTAGGTATAACTAGTTTTGGGTCTACATTTAATTTAACTCCTATTCCTTCACATTCTTCACAAGCTCCGTATGGACTATTAAAAGAAAATAATCTCGGTTCAATCTCTTCAATTGTAAAACCACTTTCTGGACAAGCAAACTTGGTTGAAAAAATTATTTTTTCAATTTTTCTATATTGTTTTGGTAAGGTTTCATTTTCATATTCAACATAAAGCAATCCGTTAGATAAATTTACTCCTGTTTCAACACTTTCTGCTAATCTATTTCCTAAAGAAGAATTTAATACAATTCTGTCAACTAAAATAGAAATATCATGTTTTAATTTTTTATTTAGCTCTGGAACTTTATCAATATCATAAAGTTCGTTGTCTACTTTAATTTTTCGAAAACCTCTTTTTTTATAGCTTAAAATATCTTTTTTATATTCTCCTTTACGACCACGGACAACTGGAGCATATAGAAATATTGTAGATTTTTTTGGAAGTTCTTTTATTTTATCTACTATCTGTGTAATTGTTTGTGAGGTAATAGGTTTACCAGTAAATGGAGAATAAGGAACTCCTGCTCTTGCATATAACACACGCATATAGTCATAAATTTCTGTAACTGTTGCTACTGTCGATCTGGGGTTTTTTGAAGTATTTTTTTGCTCGATAGAGATAGCTGGACTCAATCCTTCTATTAAATCAACATTTGGTTTTTTCATTTTATCTAAAAATTGCCTAGCGTAGGCAGAAAGGCTTTCGACATAACGTCTTTGACCTTCAGCATAAATTGTATCGAATGCTAAAGAAGATTTTCCTGATCCAGAAAGACCAGTTATAACTACAAATTTTTCTTTAGGAATTTCCAAAGAAATGTTCTTCAAATTGTGCTCTTTTGCGCCCTTAATAACTATCTTTTTAAGCATAATTTTTGTTGCTTTAGATTAATAAAATTAATATTCAAGCTTAATTGTGATATAATAATTTTAATCTATTTAAGTTAATATGGCAGGCAGTTTAAATAAAGTACTTTTAATTGGCAGATTAGGCGCAGATCCTGAAATCAAACAGATGGTTAATGGAAAAAGTGTTGCAAGATTGAGCCTAGCTACAAGCCAATCATGGAAAGATAAGTCTACTGGAGAAAAAAAAGAAAAAACTGAGTGGCACCGTATTGTAGTTTTTAATGAAGGTCTTGTTAATGTTGTTCAACAATATCTTAAAAAGGGTGCTCAAGTATATGTTGAAGGACAATTATCAACAAGAAAATGGAAAGACGAACAATCAGGACAAGATAAATATTCTACAGAGATTGTTATACAAGGATATAATTCTTCTTTAACAATGCTAGGTGGTGGAAATCAAAATTCTATTCCATCACAGGACAGTAAACAAAATTTTGACGATAGTAGTGTTGCTCAAAACGAGATGGATGACGATATTCCGTTTTAGTACTTATGCAAAAAAACGAAATTTCTAAAAATCTAAACATTAAACCTATTTCTATGTATGATGAGATGAGTTCATCTTATCTTTCTTATGCAATGAGCGTAATTATTAGTAGAGCTCTCCCAGATGTAAGAGATGGTTTAAAACCAGTTCACAGAAGAATTTTATATGCAATGCATAAAGGTGGTTTTGATTGGTCAAAGCAATTTAGAAAGTCTGCAAGGATAGTTGGGGACGTAATTGGTAAGTATCATCCACACGGAGATCAGGCCGTATATGATGCTCTAGTTAGAATGGTTCAAGACTTTTCAATGAGCTTACCTTTGATTGATGGACAAGGTAATTTTGGTTCTATAGATGGAGATCCACCTGCTGCAATGAGATATACTGAAACTAAATTAGCCAAAATTTCTCAATATCTAATAGATGATATAGAAAAAAATACAGTTAACTTTAAAAGTAATTACGATGAAACTGAACAAGAACCAGAAGTTCTACCCGCTCAATATCCAAATTTATTAGTAAATGGAGCCGGAGGAATAGCTGTTGGGATGGCAACCAGTATACCTCCTCATAACCTTGGCGAAGTTATTGACGGCACATTAGCTTTGATAAAAAATAAAGATATTAAAATAAATGAATTGATGAAATTTATTCCAGGTCCAGATTTTCCTACAGGAGGAATAATTATTGGCAAAAATATTATTAAGGAAGGATACAAAAGTGGCAGAGGTTCATTTAAAATAAGAGGAGATATTGTAGTTGAGAATTTAAAAAATGGAAAAGACAGATTGGTTATAACCTCAATTCCTTATCAAGTTAATAAATCAAATTTAAATGAAAGAATAGCTGAGCTTGTAAGAGATAAAAAAATTGAAGGTATAAGTGATATTAGGGATGAGTCAAACCGAGAAGGGATTAGAGTTGCGATAGATTTAAGAAGGGGAGTGGAGCCTGAAACTGTAAAAAGACAGTTATATAAATATACATCAATTGAAAGTTCTTTTGGTTTTAATACATTAGCAATTGTCGATAACAAACCCAAAACATGTAACTTAAAAGATTTTTTAGAAAATTTTTTAAAGTTTCGTGAAGATGTAGTAATCAAAAAAACAAAGTTTGATTTAAAAAAAGCTGAAGTTAGAGTTCACATTTTAATTGGGCTTTCTGTTAGTGTTGAAAATATTGATAAAGTAATTAAAATTATAAGATCATCAAAAAATCCTGAAGAAGCAAAATCCTCATTATTAAAAACTAAATGGAAAATTAATAAATCAGCAAGATTAATTAAATTAGTCGACAGTAAAAACTATAAAGGAAACTACAGTCTTTCAGAAGATCAAGTAATTTCTATTTTAGAATTAAGATTACAAAAACTTACTGCACTTGGAATTAATGAGATTGAAATTGAGATTAAAAAATTGGCTGAATTAATCGCTCAATTTAAAAAAATTATAAATTCTAAAACAGAATTATTAAAAGTTATTAGTAATGAACTTCAAAATATAAAAGATAAATTTTCTAATCCTAGACGTACACAGATAATTGATGCTGTTTTAAATTATGATATTGAAGAAACTATTCAAAAAGAGTCTGTAATCATTACAATTACATTGCAAGGTTATATAAAAAGAGGCGCATTAAGCACCGTAAAACAGCAAAAAAGAGGCGGTAAAGGAAAAGCTGGAATAAAGACTAGGGATGAGGATTCCGTTGTTCAAACTCTTTCTGTAGATACTCATACATCAGTTTTATTTTTCTCAACTGAAGGATTAGCTTACAAAATTAAAGCATGGAAAATTCCAGAAGGATCATCTTCATCTAAGGGTAAATCTTTATTCAACATATTACCTTTGAAAAACCATCAATCAATTAGCTCAATTATGCCTTTTCCAGATGAAAAGATTGATACTAAAGGGCTGCATATCATATTTGCAACAAGCAAAGGTAAAATTAGAAAAAACAATCTAGAAGATTTTACTTCAATAAATCAATCAGGAAAAATAGCAATGAAGTTAGAAACTGGAGATAAAATTGTAGGTGTTAAAATATGCAGAGAGGATCAAGATATTATTCTAAGTACTAATTTCGGTAAATGTATAAGATTTGAATCAAAAAAATTGAGAGTTTTTAAAGGAAGATCATCTAAAGGTATTAGAGGAATTAATTTAGCAGAGAAAGACTCAATTGTATCTTTATCAATAATTGATCATGATAAAAATATTTCAAAAAATGGTAAGAATAGTAGCGCTGAATTAAAAGCTAAAGAAAAGTTTATTTTATCTATTACTGAAAATGGATTTGGAAAAAGAACCTCTCATTATGATTTTAGAGTTACCAATAGAGGAGGAAAAGGCATTATTGGTATTGTTAATTCACCAAGAAATGGGAATGTAACATCATCATTTCCTGTTTTTGAAGGAGATCAAATTTTAATATCAACCAATAAAGGACGCGTTATTAGAACCTCTGTAAAAGAAATAAGAGTAGCTGGAAGAAATACACAAGGTGTAAGAATCATTAAATTATCTGGAGAAGAAAAGGTTGTTTCTGCAATTAAATTAGAAGATAACCTAATTTAATGAAAAATATAGCTATCTATCCTGGAACATTTGATCCAATAACTTTTGGTCATATAGATGTAATAAAAAAAGCTTTAAAATTTGTTGATAAGATTATAGTGGGCTTGTCTGATGGTAATCAAAAAAAGTTTCTTTTTCCACTAGAAGAAAGACAAAATATTGTAAAAATTGCTCTTTATAAGGATTTAAAATTTTCAAAAAATAAAGTTGATGTAATTACATTTAATTCTTTAACAACTGATTTGTGTAAAAAATATAAATCTAATCTAATTCTAAGAGGATTAAGAGCTGTGTCTGATTTTGAATATGAGTTTCAATTATCTGGAATGAATAGAAAGCTTAACTCAAAAGTAGAGACTATATTTCTAATGTCAGATGTTGAAAATCAAGTAATATCTTCTAGATTTGTAAAAGAAATAGCACAACATAAAGGAGATTTAAAAAAGTTTACTACCAAAAGTACTATAAAATCTTTAAAAGAAAAATATGCATAGAATAATTTTATCATTTGTATTTTTTATATTTATTTCAACAACAAATTTAATCGCAAAGGAGAATATTATGATTTTAAAATTAAAAGATGGTGACGTTAAAATTGAACTTTTTTCAGATGTTGCGCCCAATCATGTTAAAAGAATCAAGGAATTAGCCGACAATGGTCAGTATGACAATGTAGTTTTCCATAGAGTAATAGATGGATTTATGGCGCAAACCGGAGATGTAAAATTTGGCAATTCATCATCAAAAGATTTTGATTTGAGAAGAGCTGGAATGGGCGGGTCAGATCT
>Ga0066377_10000043_pt1 | contig 28688 bp, 25 predicted proteins | sample Knorr_S23_td_Sur_FD_70946 | JGI IMG/M metagenome (GOLD analysis project Ga0066377, IMG submission 70946) | Marine microbial communities from Southern Atlantic Ocean transect - Knorr_S23_td_SurfaceB_ad_5m_LV_B | ecosystem: Environmental > Aquatic > Marine > Oceanic | place: Southern Atlantic...
GCGGTGGTGAGAAACCTCAACGCCATGGCTTATATCCTGACCGATGCCTTGTTCAACGGTCGCTCCAGCCGACCCCTTTACCAGAACAGGCTCCGCAAGATGCTCAGCGTCGCCATCCTTGGGCTCTTCATTGTAATCCTGATTCTGGTTTTCCTTGTTGCGGCGGCCCCGTACCTGCCGGACAGCACCCTGGCGGGCATGGCCTTCCTGATCGTTGCCGCTGTGGTGGTCTTCCTGCGAAGCCGGCTGATCTTCGTGAACAGCCAAATGGAGTACCTGTTTATAGAGTCCTTCCGGGCAGAGGTGGAGAGCAAGGAGGATCAACGCCGGACCGAAATCCTTGAGCTCATACAAAATCAGGCACCTTGGCCTGTGCAGATTGTCGACCTGACATTGCCCCCGCACGCCGCATGGTCCGGCAAGTTGATTCGCGACCTGGAGTTGCGGTCACGATTCGGGGTGAATGTGCTGGCCCTTGGCAGGGGCTATTCCGTTGTCTACGATCCAGGTCCGGGGGCAGCCGTTTTTTCCGGCGACCGGCTAGTTCTTTCCGGATCGCTTGAGGATATTGAGCGAGTCCGCGAATCCATGAGGGATACTATCAAGCCGGAAGACCGACCCGCTCCGGGTCCAGACCAATTTAGCCTCGAAGGGGTCTATGTGGGGCCAAAAAGCGAGCTGGCCGGACAGACCCTGGCGGGTGGGCGGGTCCGTCAACGATTCGGCGTGACCGTCATTGGGATTCAGAGAGGGGAGGAACGGATTGCCAATCCAGCGCCTGATTTCCTGATTGCGGCTGGTGATGTCCTGATGGTGGCGGGGTTGCCTGACAAGATTCAGGCCTTTGCCAGTTCCTGTGACGAAAAACCGTTGCCACCATCACCATAATTGGTCAGAATTTCATTATGGTACCACTAACCCTGGCAGAGCAGTTGCTTCTTTTGGCACTGGATGATGAAACCGGCAAACTACTGCCTTTGCCGGACCGGTCTCTTGATTATGCCCTGGCGGGCGCCATTATCGCCGACTTGGCCCGTGTCGGGCGCCTGATGGTCACTCGGGACACTATCCGGGTGATAGATGCGACTCCCGTTGAATCGGTTCCCGAGGATCTCGGCCTGCTTGACTTGAACCAAGCCAATGTGAACACCCTGCGGGGAGCATTGTCGCACCTCGCCGGGGACGCGCACGGCTTGCGCAAGCGGATCACCGATCAACTGGTATTGAAAGGCATCCTGAGGGAGGATGATAAGGAGTTTCTCTGGATCTTCCACTTCAGTCGCTATCCGCTTGCCGACAGCCAGACTGAGCTCGCTGTCAAGCAGCGCTTGAGAAACCGGATTCGGGATGTCTCCATCCCGATGGAAAGCCGTGATCATGTATTGATTTCATTGATACATGCCTGTCAACTGGAGACCTTGCTCCTTTCCGAGAAGGAGCGTGTTCAGTACAGCGAGCGCATTGAAGAGATTTGCTCGCATGACAGGATCGGGCAAGCGGTCATGGATTGTCTCGAGGAAATCCAAAAGGCTATCCTTGAGATTCGGACCTATTCGGGCATGTAGCGCCAACTGCCTAGTCGCTGGAATTTCCACGAATCCACCGTTCACCTGATGGTGGCATGTTGAACAGGTCCACTCCGGGGTCTGGGGTTTGCCTGATTTCAGGAAACTTGAATTCCCGGAAGTATTTCCCCCGAATTCCGTATTTGTATCCTTCCTCCCACCACGTCTGACCAATCCGTGTCAATCCGGTTGGGACACGGTCGACCAGCATGTTTTTTGGGCCGAAACGGTACACTTGCCGGTAATTTATGATATGAAATGACTGTGAATCGAAGAAGGCTTCGACACGATGCCCGTTTTTCAACCAGGCATGGATAATGTAGACGGGCTTTCCGGAGAATTTCCTCTCACCCCGGTAGGCGAATATGTTTCCTGAGGTTTTCGCGTTAAGGAACATGAACGGGGTCCCGGCCATAATCTCCAAATCCCGTTTATCATCAGCATTCAAATTGGCCGGCAGGCTCCGGTCGGGCAGGTAGGAACGATGCCACGCGTCAGATCCGTTGGTTGCCCGGGCGGTTACGTAGTCATCTCCAAGGTGTCGCCGGGTTGACTTGATTATGAGGGCGTCGGGCGCCCGGAAGAGCGCTTCAATCGTATAATCGAGCTTGCCCTCGATCAACTGGCCCTCCGCCTTCAATCCCTTGAATTGGGCGAGATTTCCCTCGCCTCCCCGGGCCTTCAAATGGAGTTCGATGATTTTCAAACTGGTTTCATCCGATGCGGCGGGCTTGCTCAAGTTGGAGGGCCAGGGCGAATCGAGGGGATCGTCTTCGGCAAGCAGGCTGCTGCTGAAAATGACCAAGGTGGACAACAGGATGGTTTGGAGAATGATCCGCATAACGGATCAGACCCTGTCAAAAATGGTCATCCGATGCAACCGCAATTCAGCGATCCGGCACGATCAAATCAGTTGATTGCATGAAGTAGGTTTCGAGATTGTGAATCCATTGATCCACCTTGCCGGATTCCAGTTCGATGGAGTCGACCGGCTGTCTGATGATGGCGCTGATGAGGGAACGATTGTCGGAGGATTGATTGCCGAGCCATTCTTCCCTGACTGGGTATCCTTCCGATTTGGCAAAGACATAAAGTGCTTTCAGGTAGGTGACCCCCGGCTGGTTTTTTTTGGAGAAGCTTTCCAAGGCGGTGTGGAGAATATCCCACGCCACTTCAAAATGTTCCATATGAAAGAGGTTTTTCTCGTAGAACCGGGTCAATTGCGAGGCTGCCTTGAGGGCCGTGTACTGACGGGCAATTTCCGTGAAGCGAAGTTTCGGGGTGAACTCCTTCAGGAAGGCTGGCTTGCTCTCGCCCTTCTGTTCGATGACCAGATCACCTGAGTCAAAGAGGTCTGGTTCGTGCGCCAGCGGGCTTGACCGGGACCGTTTCCGCATCAGTGCCATCTGGAGACCCCGCTCGCGCAGGAAGAATACCAGCAGGAAGTGACTTTCACCGGATTCCGCTTTTCTCAGCAGGCAGCCTTGTTCGTTCAGGAACACGGTCAATCAATTGAGGAAGAGGGCAGTTCCCCGGCGGCAGGTTTATGGTCCGGTTGCCAGGGTGGAACAACCGCGCCACCGGAAATGATCAGCTTCATGGCGTCGGCGATGCTCATATCCAGTTCATGGACTTCTTCCCGAGGCAACATGAGAAGGAACCCGCTGGTGGGATTCGGGGTGGTGGGGACGAAGACATTGAGCAGGTCGGAATCGGTGCGGTGCTGGATTTCCCCTTTGCCCTCGCCGGTCAGGAATCCCAGTACCCAGATCCCTTTGCGGGGATATTCCAAAAGGACCGACTTCTGAAAAACCGCCTTTTGTTGCTGTACAAACGTGTCCCGAATCTGTTTGACCGTGTTGTAGAGATTCCTCACCACCGGAACGTTGTCCACGATCCGCTCAAACAGATTGACAAAGGCGCGCCCAATCAACCGTTTGGACAGCCACCCAAGCAGGGTTATGAAGACCGCCACCACGACCACCGCCGCCGTGTAGAGCGCATATTCGACGTATATGTTACTGAACTGGTTAGGCGGAATAAAAAAGAAAAACAGCTGCCGGGTGGGAACCCCGATACGCTGTATCAGGAAATTAATGACGAAGACCGTCACTCCGACGGGCGCAAGGAGCAGGAGTCCGGAAACGAAGGCATTGCGCAGGTTGCGTAACATGGTGTCAATTTATGCCGGAGAACGGCCGATAGGCAAGAACAAGGTCCATCGTCTCTAGACGGACCAATTACACTCCAGCAGGGAATTGGCCTTGCGAAGATGTGCCATGGCAACTTCCTCAGCGAGCCGCATTTGGGCCCGTGCCGGGTCGGTGTCATCCCTGAGTCCGGAAAGGTGCAGATAGGCATGGACCAGATACAGGGTCAGCTCCTCCTGAAATGTAGTGCCTTCCTCGCGGCACGCCTCTACCGCCACATTTGGACAGATGGCAATATCTCCGGCATGGTCGTCTTCCGGATCCCCGGGGAACGTCATGACGTCTGTCGGGTCCGGATCGTTGAAGAAATCCCCATGGAGTTGGCAACAATCGGGCAGGTTGACGAAGGCCACCTCGATCGATCCCTCCCTCACCGGGAACTTGTCCAGATCGTCCAGGCAGTGGATGCACGCTTCAACTGACGAGGAATCGATCCGCAATGACGGTTCCCCGTTATACAGGCTGACTTCCCGCATCATGATTCACCTGGAGCGGGAACCGAGGAGGAGCCCGTTTGGGGTTTTCCCGATCGGCCGTTTCCCCCGGCTTTGCCCGGTTTTCCATCAGGATACTCGATCCGCGCATGGAGGGTATTGAGCAGGGTAAAGGAGAAACTTTCTTTCACCTTCTGCAGTTGAGCGAAAGTCAGCGGGGTGTCATCGAGTTGCTTGTCCTGCATCCGGGACAGGAAAATCTTGTCAATCAAATCGTCGATACTTTGCGGATTGACCTTCTTGAGGCTCCGGCTGGCTGCTTCGACACAATCCGCCAGCATAATCAAGGCGCTCTCGGTGAATTGCGGAATGGGACCTTCGTAGCGGTAGGTGGCCTCATTGACTTCATCCAGCTCAATTTTCGGGGCATTGTCGTAGATGGACTCGATGACCCTCTCGTTCTGCTGTTTCTGAAGCGCCTTGTAGTAGAAGTATTGGATAAGGGAGGTTCCGTGGTGTTGGCGGATCACGTCCTGAATCACAGAGGGGAGCTTGTACTCGCGTGCCATCTGGATGCCTTCCTTGACATGGCTTTTAATGACAAGGGCGCTCATCGACGGATTTTTTTCGATGTGTGGATTTTCCCCGGTACGCTGGTTCTCCACAAAGTACTCCGGCTTGGTCATTTTACCGATATCATGGAAAAGGGAACACACCCGGCAGACCAGTGGATTTGCCCCGATCGCCGCCGCCGCGTTTTCGGAGAGGTTCGCCACCATCAAACTATGGTGGTAAGACCCCGGCGCCTCAATCTGCATTTTGCGCAGCAACTGGTGGTTGTAATCAGTCAGTTCCAGCAAGGTGATATCGGTCGTGTGCTTGAAGAGTTGCTCAAGTACTGGAAGGATGCCCACCACCAGCATGCCGGACAAAGCCCCGGTACCGATGCTGGTCAGGACCTGATACAGGGTGGTGGTGAAAGACAGGTCATCCCGGATGGCGAACAGCAGGGCCCCGATGGCCATGGTGCCCCCTGCAATGAAACCTGTCCGGACCAGTGATGCCCGCATTTGGATATTACGGCAATAGGCGATGGCGACCAGACCGACCAGTTGCGAAAGCAGCAAGACGGACAAGCTGTTGCCCTGCATCATGGCATTCATGGATGCGATCAGGCCAACCGAGAGAATTCCCGGACCAATTCCAACCAGTATGGTGATGATGATCGGGCCGAGAACAATCGGCATGAAATAGGGAAGCAATTGCAGGATGATCGGCGTGGTTTCCGCGATGACGCTGTCACCCAGTTCCATCACCAGCCTGAGAAGGAGCAGGTTGACTAGGATGATGGTTCCGGAAAGGGAGAACAGGCGTTGGCTTGTGCGCACCTGGCTGCGGGAACTCTTGAGAAAGAATGCCGCTCCGGAAACCAGGATGATCATCAGGACGATTCTCTCGAAAAACAGGGAATCGAATCCGAAATTGCCTGACTCAGAAGCCCTCAGGGCCTTCCGGTAGGCATCCAGTTGCTCATATTGCAGGGCGCTGACGCGGGAATTCGGCTCAACAATGGTTGCTCCTTCACGAACACTTATCCGAATCGGGCTGACCGACGATTGAGCCTCCTCGACGTGCCGTTGGGTGCGTTCGGCGTCAAACAACAGATTGGGGACAAGGGCCGAACGAAGGATCCGGACGAGGGCGACCGTGCTTTCCCGTGGAATATTCAGGGCCATCAGTTGGATACGCAGCGTTCTCTGCCCTTCTTCTTCGGAAAGGATTTCCACTTCCTGAAGATTGCCGAGTTCATCCTCCACGTTGAACAAGGTAAGCCGGTTCCCCCCGGTGTTGAATGCGCTGTCTTCCTTGTAGACGCCCTTGCGGAATATTTCGCCAATAATGATCAGGCCCTCATTGACAGTGCTTTGAATGCCGTTCCGGCCCAATTGGTTATACAGGTTGCCTATATCCGATGGTCTCAGGTTGTACGGATTGCCTGCCGGGTAGTCTTTCAGGAACGCCTTGATTTCCGTCTCTTCTAGCCTGGCCAGGTCCTCCGGGGTGTTTTCCGGAACGACCGCATATTCGCTCAGGTCGGCGACCAGCCGCTCCATGTAATCCCGGAAATTCCTGAATGGGGCCAGGTCGAGCCTGAAAACGGGGGGCACTTTTCGCCCGACGCCTTCCAGTAGCTCATTCGTGCGAATCTCACTGGTGTAAGTGAACGGGATTTCCGCGGTGATCCGTATCCGTGAGACCTGATCCTTTTGCACCAGCGGGCCAGCTGATGAAAGCCCGGCAAAAGCGATGATTGTGGCAACGGAACCAAATCCGAGATACAAGAAGAAGCTCGTGACCGAATCCCGGCTGAGAAGGGTCTTCAGGATTGGCTCCCGCTTGGTTCCCCTGCGGCGCCGACGTTCCGCCTCAGCTTGTTGTTTTTTGGATTTTTTAAATAAACTCATCCTGTCATGGGTTGCCCGTTTCTGCCTCAACGGGGGGGCGGCTTAATCGGGACTCACTTCCCGCGGTTGGTGAGCGCCGGTTTTTGCTTCATAACGGGCGTAGGCATTAATGATCTGCTGAACGATTGGATTTCGAACAACATCCTTCCCTTCAAAATAATGGAACGCGACATCGGGAATGTTGACAAGGACCTTTTCCGCCTCCTTGAGACCCGAATATTTATGCCGGGGCAGGTCCACCTGCGTCTTGTCACCGGTAATCACCATCCGAGAGCCATCCCCGAGACGGGTCAGGAACATCATCATTTGTTCAGGGGTGGTATTCTGTGCTTCATCAAGGATCACGAAGGCGTTCGACAAAGTCCGGCCACGCATGTACGCCAGCGGAGCAATCTCAATCCGGGTATTGCGTTCTTCCTTTCTCTCCCCATCCAGCCCTATCAGGCGCCGTCCCTCTACGCGACCCATCATGTCGTAGATGGCATCATACAGGGGCAGCAGATAGGGTTGAATCTTTTCGGTCAGGTCACCGGGTAGAAACCCAAGAGCTTCCCCGGCTTCCACGGCTGGCCGGGTCAGGATGACCCGCTCTACCTGTTCTTCCATGAGGGAGCGAAGGGCGGCAGCAACGGCGAGGTAGGTCTTGCCCGTACCGGCCGGACCGATTCCGAACACGATGTCCTTCCTGGCGATCGATTGCAGGTAGGATTTTTGATTCAGGGTCTTCGGGACCACACTGCGACTGCGCAGTTCAATCTGGATGGGATTGTGAAAGAGGTCCCGGATTTCCCCAATCGATCCGGCTCCGGCCAGTTCGACCATGTTATGGAAATCACTGTTGGAAACCTTCATTCCCTGCTTGCGGGCCATTTCCATCAGCTTGAAAAACTCGGTGGCAGTTTTTACGGTATCCTCATCCCCGGATATCTTCAGCCAGTCATCGCGGGAGACAATTGTCGTATTGAGGCGCTGTTCGGCCAGGGCAAGATTCTCGTCCTTTCCACAATAAAGTTCGGACAGAAGGCGAGGGTTTTGAAAAAAGAGGGTTTCTTCAATCATTCGGAAAGTGTTTGTGCAGAATCTCCCACGTCTTGTCGAGTGCCTGTGGCAAGGTTCTCGTTTTACCGATTACCGGGAGAAAGTTTGAATCCCCGTTCCATCGCGGAACGATATGAAAGTGCAAGTGTTTTGGAATGCCGGCCCCACTGGCCCGGCCAAGATTGATTCCAATATTGAACCCATCCGGGTTGAGGACATCCTGAAGAACGGATTGTGACAGGACGATCAAATCCATCATTTCCAGGCGTTCATCCGGATTGAGGTCTTTCAACTCGGGTACTTCCTTGAAGGGGAGGATCATTAAATGGCCGGGATTGTAGGGGTATCGATTGAGGAGGACATAATGATGAGCCCCGCGATGGACAATGAGCGCCTTCCGGTCGTCTCCCAGTTCTGGCAATCGTGTGAATGGGCTCTCAATTCCGTCGACTGGATCCGCGTCAGAAGTGACGTAGTCCATGCGCCAGTATGCGTGTAAAATATCCATCCGTTTTGGAATTGAATCCTTTTGAACAGGATGTGCTGGTGAATGAACCTGTAAAGCATGGAATTCACGGGTATTTGGGTTGAGCTAAAGCAGGCGGGTCCTATCATGGGCAGGATATAGGAGAACAAAATGAAGAAAATTGGTGTATTACTGGCTGGTTGCGGAGTGTTTGACGGATCTGAAATCCATGAGGCGGTGCTGACTTTGCTGGCCATCGAGAAGGCGGGTGCGGAGGCCGTCTGCATGGCCCCGGACAAGCCACAGTTACACGTCATCAACCACCTGACCGGTGATGTTGTGGAGGAAGAGCGCAACGTGCTTGTGGAGGCAGCCCGAATCGCCCGGGGAAACATCCGTGATCTGGCCTCCGTCAAGGCCGCGGATCTAGATGCGCTGATCCTTCCGGGAGGATTCGGGGCGGCCAAAAACCTGAGCAAATTCGCCGTGGAGGGACCTTCCGGTGAAGTGGATGCGGGCGTTCGAGCCCTGGTGGAAGGGATGCATGCTTCCGGCAAGCCTATTGGCCTGATTTGCATTTCTCCCGCGGTCGGGGCACAGATTCTGGGAAATGAAGGCATTGAAGTGACCATTGGCACCGATGCGGATACGGCTTCAGCTATTGAGACAACAGGAGCACGGCATGTTTCTTGTGGGGTTACGGAAATCCACGCTGACAGTGAGCGGAAAATTGTCTCCACACCGGCATACATGCTTGGACAAAATATTCCCGAGGTGGGTAAAGGGATTGAAAAGCTCGTCCAGAAAGTGGTTGAGTGGATCTCCTGATGATGAAGTACGGCAAAAAGTCACGTTTGAGCCCCTGGTTTCTTGCCGGGTGTCTCTTGTTTCCAGGGACCTGGGTGCTGTTTGGCCAAATGATCCCGGATGCCCCGATACAGAACTTCCGCCTGCCCATGTTCGGGGAGAGTGGATACAAGTCATGGGAATTGAGGGGATTGAAGGGGCATTATTACAGTGCGGAGCAAGCCATGGTTGAGGGGCTTGAACTGATTGTTTTCTCTGGGGACGAATCCATGGTGGAGGAAAATCGCATCCGTAGCCCGAAAGCATTGATCCATCTCAAGGAATCCAAAGCCGAGGGGGAGTCCTCCTTGTTTGTCGTCGGTCCCGGTTATGAGATCCAGGGCCGTGACTGGACATGGGCTGGATTAGAACGGAAAATCGTTGTCAGGGACTCCGTTCGTGTATCATTTACTGGATCAGTAGACATTCTAGATTGATGGGCATTTTAAAAACAACCTGGCAGGCGTTGGCCTCCCTTCCTTTGATCACCTTGTTGGCGGTTCCCGTACCCGGAATAGCAGAGGATCTGGTAGACCAAAAAACCGTCATCACCAGCCTTCATCTGGAGATGCAGGGAACAGCGGAAAAGAACTACTTTTACTTCACAGGGGATGTGAAGGTGAAGGGAACCAATCTGGAAATCCTGTGTGATGACTTGACCGTCATCTCCATGCGGGAGGGACCCGAAGGGGCAACCATCGGAACGATCGGGTCAATCGACAAAATCCTCGCCAGCGGCTCCGTGGAAATTCACCAGGCTGGCCGGAGCGCTTTCGCCGGACGGGCGGAAGTCAACCCGCAGGCGGGAACCGTGGTTCTCTCGCAAAATCCACGCATCGTGGACGATGAAGTGGAAGTGGAAGGATACCAGTTTGTTCTTCACAAGGGGGACAAGAAGTTTGAATCGATCCCTGATCCGAATGCCCCGGCTGAAGCTCCTAGTCGGTCTGTTGTACGCCTTGGGGCCATGCCGGATCTCGGATTTGACCAGGAGGAAGAAGCGATATCGGTGGACGACAAGTTGACGGATGCAACGGAAGGCGGGAAGGATGGTGACAATGTCACAGGACCTTGATTCCGATCGGCATTTCATTTCCACCAGGGGTCTGGTCAAACGCTATGGGAAACGCGAGGTTGTCCGCGGGGTGGATTTAAAGGTTTTCGCCGGTGAGGTAGTGGGACTTTTGGGTCCCAACGGTGCCGGCAAGACAACTTCCTTCTACATTATCGTTGGCTTGGTTCCCTCGACCGCTGGTGAAGTCTTTATCAACGGGCAGTCGATCACTCGCTTGCCCATGTACCGGCGGGCTCGCATGGGAATCGGATACCTTCCCCAAGAGGCCTCCGTATTCCGGAAGTTGAGCGTGCGAAACAATTTAAAATGTGTTGCCGAGTCCCTGCCGGTCTCGCGGGCCCGTCGAAAGGAAAAAGTTGAAGAGTTGCTCAACGAGCTTGGGTTGGAAGGCATTGCCGGCCAACCAGCTTACACATTGAGCGGGGGAGAGCGCCGCCGGTTGGAGATTGCCCGGGCACTGATCACGGAACCCCGGTTCCTCCTGATGGACGAACCATTTAGCGGAGTTGACCCCATCAGCGTGGCCGAGGTGCAAAAGATCGTCCTTGCCTTGAAGAACAAAGGTATCGGCGTTTTGATTACAGACCACAACGTCCGTGAGACCTTGCGGATTGTGGACCGCGCCTACCTTCTCCACGATGGGCGGGTATTGGCTGAAGGCAACAGTGACTCTCTCATAAAAGATGCAAATAGCCGACGTTTTTACCTCGGTGAAGATTTTGCGCTTTAACCCCAGGCAGGATTGTTCCATTGTTAAAGTCTTATGCCCCTGCGAGCACAGCCAAAACAAATTGAGAGCATTTCCATTGAGGATCTTCTGGATGCTGCTAAGGGGTCATTGCACATGACACTGGTTGCGGGGAAAAAGGGCTTTAATCGGGTGATTCGTGACAAGTCCATTAATCGACCCGCGCTGGCCTTGACCGGATTCTTCAAGAATTTCGGGGCAAAGCGGATACAGCTTTTTGGGGCAGGGGAAATGGCTTACATGAGGGAGTTGCCCGAATCCCGGCAATTGGAGGTCATGAAGCGGATGATACAGAAGCATATTCCCTGTATCGTAGTTTCCAGGAATCTATTGCCGACTCCTGCCATGGAAAGACTGGCTGAGGAGAGCGGCACTCCTTTGTTGAGGACAACCCTCACCTCCAAGAACTTTTCGGCTCAGGTCATGTTGCTTCTGGAGGATCTCTTTGCCCCCAAGTTGGCCGAGCATGGTACCTTCATGGACGTCAAGGGCATCGGAACCCTGTTGAGAGGTAAAAGCGGGGTCGGGAAGAGCGAGTGTGCTCTGGCCCTGATTGAGCGTGGGCACAGCCTCGTTGCGGACGACTTGGTTTACATCACCCTGCAAAGTGAAAAGTACTTGATGGGAACCAGCAGCGACCTTAACCGCGGATATATGGAGTGCCGTGGCATCGGCATCCTCAATATCAGTGAGTTGTTTGGGATCAGGTCCGTACGACGGGAAAAGGAGATCAACCTCGTTATCACCTTTGAAGAGTGGAAGCACGGGATGGACGAAGAGCGCACCGGTTTGGAGCGGGACTCTTTCGATATACTCGGAACGGATGTGCCGCATATCATTTTACCCGTCCGACCAGGAAGGGATATGGCTCGTTTGGTCGAGGTTGCGGCAATGGTCGAGGCACTTAAACAAATCGGACATGATTCCGCCAAAGATTTTAATGATCGATTGATCGCCTACATGGCCGGAGACAAGGCATGATTTTCACTCCGGAAAATCCCTCAGTCCAGTCGCTGTGCGGTGGGACGACTAGTTGCTTAATTTCAATGATTTTGTCACAAAAGTTATTGGTGAAGGAGATGTTAATAACTTGTGGAAAAGTATGGCTTGAAAAGCATCTCCCGCTGGAAAAAACTGATCCTCATCAGCGGGAGCTTAACCCGACGGCTGAAACTCCACGTTCTGAATCTCCTTGATCCTTCTTTTTTCCTGACTGTGTTACGATTCCCGTAAACAATTGATAAACAACTATATATGAAACACGTTACCACCCAGTTCTCCAGATGCCACAATTTCGCCGATGTATCGGAGATGATTGATAAAGAAGGAGTTACTGCAATTGGCAGGTCGGTCAAAAGCTGAGCTCCCGCTTCCAAAACAAACGTGTGAATAATTTGCCTTTATAACGAAAATGCCAAACCCGACCGCAACAGAGCCACTCTGGACATCTATCCTTGAAGATTTCCGCAACAGCCTATCCCGGGACATCTATCGAAACTGGTTTGAATCCATCGAGGCGAAGACTGATGAAACGGGAACGCTGGAGTTGTGCACATCCAGCGAGTTTTCCCGCATCTGGTTGGAGGATAATTATCTGGATCTGATCCGGGAGAAGGCATCTGTTATCGCTGGTGAAGAAGTGATGATCCGGATTTCGACCCATGGGCATGATCGCGTGGCCAAACCGGAGCGCCCATCCGTGCCGGTTCACCGCCCACAAGTCCGTGAGGCCGCCCGGGTTGTCCAGCGCGGGCACATGCAAGGGCAGCAGCGCACGGCGTACCTCAATCCCCGCAACACGTTCGAGAATTTCATTGTCGGTCCCAGCAACCAACTGGCCCATGCGGCAGCAACAGCGGTGGCGGATTCCCCGGGCAGTGCCTATAATCCACTTTTTGTCTACGGGGACACCGGGCTGGGAAAAACGCACTTGATGCATGCCATCGCGCACACCATCCAGTCGAACAATCCGGATGCCAAGGTCGTGTACATGTCCTGTGAGAAGTTCACCAACAACTTCCTCCGAGCCATCCGGGAAAACTCCCTTGATTCATTTCGCCGGTTGTATCGAAAGGTGGACGTACTGTTGATCGACGACATTCAATTCCTTGAAGGCAAGGAGCGTACCCAGGAGGAGTTCTTTCATACCTTCAACGAGCTGTTCGAGAGCCAACGCCAGCTTTGTCTGTCCAGTGATCGCCCAGCAAGTGAAATCAATAAGCTGGAGAGCCGTCTGGTCAGTCGGTTCCAGTGGGGCATGGTGACGGACATCCAGCCACCGGACTTGGAGACCCGCACGGCGATCTTGAAAAAGAAGGCGCTGGCCATGGGCTTTGACTTGCTTTCACAGGAAGTTCTGGAATTTCTGGCCAGCCGGATTACCCGTAACGTGCGGCGACTGGAAGGAGCCCTGATCAAGGTGGGAACCTATGCCCGCCTGATTCGTGAGCCGGTATCAATCCGAAAGGTGGAAGACCTGGTTCACGACATCCTTCAGGAGGAAATTCAGAACCAGATAACCATTGAGCGAATCCAGCGCAAGGTGACGGAGATGTACGATTTGCGGATGAGCGACATGCAAAACCGCCGCCGCCCCAGCCACATTGCTTTTCCAAGGCAAGTGGCCATGTACTTGAGCCGGTTGCTGACCCATCATCCCTTGAAGGAGATCGGGGAAGCCTTTGGCGGACGTGACCACGGGACGGTTATTCACGCTGTGAAGACGGTGGAGAACATGATGGAGCAAGACACCAAGGTCCGTAGCACCATCGACTACCTGGTTCGCCAGTTGCGTGGAAATCGTGCCTGAACCGGACTAGAAAGTTGCGTCCGTCCGTAGAATCCTCACCTTTTACAGGATGAGCTTGAGTGAAGAACAAAAGGCAATCCTGACGGGCTGGATCAAAGAGGGACTATCCCTGTCGGACATCCAGAAGCGGTTGGAAAGTGAATTTGAGATCCGTTTGACGTACATGGACGTGCGGTTTCTTGTTGATGACCTGGATCTGGAGTTGCAGTCGGAAGGGCCGAAATTCGAGGAGCCAAAAGTCGAGTCAGCTCCGGTTGGAGGGGCGCCCGGAACAGTTTCTGTCAGTCTTGACAAAGTGTCACGACCGGACGCCCTGGTCAGTGGGCAAGTCACCTTTAGTGACGGGATAAGCGCCCAGTGGCACTTGGACCAGATGGGTCGTCTGTCATTGAACGCGAAGGATCCAGAGTATCGACCCTCGCAGGAAGACTTGCAGGCCTTTCAGACTGAATTGAGTGAAGCCGTCAAGAAGGCGGGTATGTTTTAATCCTAGCGAAGAAGAATCATGGCCATAAAAATCCTCCACACCCGAATTCGCGTCAGCGACCTTGAAAAGTCCATCCAGTGGTATGCAGCCACCTGTGGATTCGAGGTGCACAAACGCAGCGACAAGAGCCCTGCCGGGAATCAAATTGTTCATCTGAAGTTGCCCGGGAACGACCACATGCTGGAACTCACGTATTCACCGGACTACAAGGTCGAGTTTCCCGAGGATCTGATGCACACGTGCATCGGGGTCGACGACATCGTAGACTACTGCCAGTCGCTGGAGGATCAGGGTTTCGAGATCTGGCCGGGAAGCTGGAAAGAAACCTTTACCTCAGGTGGGCTGAAAATGGCCTTCCTGACGGACCCGGACGGTTACGAGGTCGAGATCCTGGAAAACGGGCGCTGAAATTGACCGGCTACCGCCGATGTCAGGTGAAGGAGACCTCGATCTTGTTCACCTTTCCTGATCTGCGGAAAACTTCCCCAGCCAGGTCCGCTCCGATGCTGAGCCCGGGAAGAATTTCCTGGGATCCGTCCGACAGGAGCAAGGTGATTCCCTCAATAGGCCGGTCCTTCCGGTAGATTACCGGGACGCCACAGAAAGTGTAGGCAAGGCTGCCGGGTTCGAGTTCGAGGATCGTATTCGACGACCCTGAGTCCTGCGGAAACTCGAAGGAGACGGATTCGGTCAGGTATTCCTGATCCTGGACCATGTCCTTGTCGAAACCAATTTCACCCTTGCGGATGGTCAGGCCCAGTTCGGCTAGACGAATCAGGATGTCTTCCTTGACCTGCCCGGTCATCCCCGGTTGCTGTGCCCCGGCGTGCGCAGGTGTATGGGAGTAGGCATCGGTCGGGAAGGCCCCATACAAGGAGGGATTCTTGTTCACTCCGAGCCCGTCTTGGATGTGGCGGAAGGCGCTGAGCAGCTCCTGCCTTTGCTCGGGGGTGCAGTTTTCCCGCATATCGAGGTAGTTCTCCTGAACAGCCAAGGCCAGTTTTGACACCATGTGCCAGTAGATACTGCCGAGACCCTCGTAGGCGAAGAACGTTCCGGAACGTCCCGTGAAGGCGTGGTGGTTGAAGGTGCTTTCAAAGAGATCCAATACGGATTGAACTTCATCATCCGTTATGGATTCCTCCAACGCCTGGATGGCCGCGAGAACATCCTTGGCATTATTGAAGTCTCCGTTGAAGGCGACGTCTCCTGAGGGCAGGTTCACAACAATCCGCGTGTCGCCGGCTTCCAGCATCCTGCTGAGGAGACCAATGCGTTTCGCATCCGCCGCTTTGACCCGGTTCTTCATCAGGAATCCCGGCAAATCCCGGTTGGGATAGAGAATGTAGCTGTTCTGATCTTCCCGGTAGAGATCGCTTTCGCGAAGGGCTTTCAAGAGATCCAGCACTTCCTCCGTGTTGAGGACACCCGATGTGAGGGCAGCAACTTGGCCCTCGAGCATCTTGTTCAAGCGCTCAATGGATGCCTCTTCCCCATCCAGTTTCAGCAGGTTGTAAGCATGCCATAGGGAGTCGGAGCGCTTGTTTTGGTGCATGCAGCTCTCCGCATGGAAAAGGGTGCTGGAAAGGTAGTCCAGAATCGTTGAGCCTTCCATGGAAGTCTTGTTGCCGGACAGCCCATGGTCGTAATAGACCGACCGATAAGCGGTTGCCGTGTGCCCCAGTTGATCCATGAATTTAAGTCTGTCTTTGCCGTTGGGTGAATCGTCCCTGTTCTTGAAGACATCCAACTGCCCCTGAAGGAAAGTAGCCAATTCAGAGGAGAGTTGATAATTGTTGTCCTTGAGCACATCGCCGAATTGGTTGATCAGGAATCGCAGGTATCGGCAGATGTAGCCGAGGGTGACGACGGAAATACCATAACCGACAAGCGCGTTGTTGGCATCATTCCATTCCGGGCGCTGGGTATTCATCCAGATGCCGCCACCGGGAATGAAATTCGACATTTTGGCCGCCAGGGGTGAGAGTAGTTTCTCCAGCAGGGAAACGTGAACCAGCGAACCGGTTGCCGTGTGGGAAAGTTTCCCGTCAGCGCCCTTTTCCTTTACCCGTGTCGCGATGCGTTGCTCCCAGTCCTCGTCGTAGTCAAGGGTTTCCCTCGGGTCCTTGAGGATTTGCTCGTAGGGGCGGATTCGGTAGGGAACTTCCGCGTAGACGAAAGTTTCCTCCTTCATCAGGCTGGACAGCCGGTCAGGATGGAATTTTACGGAGGTTTCGAGGAGTCGAAGGAGGTAAATGATCTGGTGGTCCCCCCAATAACCAATATTTGCCCATGGGTCGCTCGGGTCGATCACTTCCCAGTCGAAGCCATCCTTGGTCAGGCGATACGGGTTGTATCCGTCAACCGTTGTTGCATTGAGGAAGCGGCAGATGGAGGCTTCACAATACTCGGGGTAGGCATGCATCAAGGTTTCCCAGTTTTGGAAAATGTCCCTCCAGTTGCCTTGGTAATAATACAGGGGGGAGCCATCCTTATCGGTGATTTCGATACTGAAGCGGTTCCACGGGCGGCTGGGATCGCCGTGCCTGCGGCTAAAACTGAGGGGAAGGTATTCTCTCGCCAGGCGAATCAAATCCGTGTTATGTTGCTGCAGGGGATGGTGGGGGTTCCATGGATCAGCACAGGTCAGGGTGATTCCGGTACCCAAAAGCTTTTCGAGATCCTTCGAGGCTTCCTTGTTGAAGTGCTTGATGTTCTTTTTAAAGTCTTCCAGCGGGAAATCGTAGCCGGTGGGAAACGTTCCTCCTCGCATGAGGTTGAACAAGGTATTGGATGTGTGGCGCATGCTTTGTGGCCGGTCCCCCGTGCATTGGAGCCCGTCTGCCTTGCCCAGCATGAGACGCAGGCGGTCCTCCGTCTCCTGGCAATCCTGTTCAATCCCGGCTTGCGCATTGGGGGTGCCGCCAATCCAGCCCTTGAGTGACTCGACCTGGGCCGCATCCTTTTCAACATCGGCACAGATGTACCAGTCCTCTGATTTCCCCGCTTGGATGCTCAGGACCGCGCTGGCGAGGTAAGCACCGCGTTTGCCCCGGCTGCTGTACTCCGGCTGCGTGTCCCCCATGGCGTGAAATTGCTTTGTTTGTGAATCAGTCAGCATCAGCGTGGCCCCTGGCAGGCCGGCCTTCCAGACAACGGAAGCTTTCAATCCTTCACGGGGTTCGGCCAAGTCGGTTGGGACCGAGCTCAGGTGATAGAGAGCAACCCCATCTGACGGATCCATTTCGCTTTGCTTGTAAGCATTTGCCAAGTTGCTGAATTCGTTGACAAACCGTTGTCCCAGATAGGGCGGAAGCAAGTTGGTCAAGCCGTCGAGAATTTCCACCTCGGCGGCTTTTTGTCCCCCGTTCAGTAGTTTGGATTTGCGGACAAACCCAAAGCGCCCACTTGGTCGCCAGCTGATTTGAAACACCAGTCCGCTCCCTTGGTGATGCTCTTCCATCACAATGTGGTTGCCCAGAATGTTCTTCCGGATGTTCCGCGTGATCGCCGGATTCAGTTCGGAATTTCGCGTGAACGGACGCCAGATATCGATCCCCCCATCGCTGTCCTTTATCCGGATCAGGGTCAGGCCGCCCGAATTGCCGGACATCTCCTCCAGCTTGTCTTGCGTGTAATACGGGAACAATGCCTTGTCCGGGTTTACCCGGCCCGCTGTCATGCCCCCGTTGCTCGATAAAAACAACCAGTGATCCCCATCACTCGCCATCGTCATCAGGAAGGGATCCATTTGATCCGCGCACTCGATCGTGTACCAGAATTGTCCGGATTCTTCGGTTATTTTTCCTCTTACTTGCATGGTGTCTCTCTTAAAGGTGCTATTTGGTGCAATTGCCGGCGCCTGGCCAGTTTCTTTTTGGGTAATATTACGACAGATCTTTCAGGGAGTGAATTGGCGGGGTGTTCAGGCTTTCAACGATCGGATCGTCTCGCCCTCCAGGACGTCACCGTCAACCAGGATATGGCGGCGGGGTGCGGTTGGTTGTTCCATCCGCCGGAGAAGCTGGTGTACGGCGGAACGCCCCAGTTCCTCGTAGGGTACTTTGACGGTGGCCAGCTGCTTGGCTTGCACGGGGGGTGGGGCCCCATCAAAACCCGTCACGGAGAGGTCTTCCGGGACGCGAATGCCGAGCGCTTCAAGCTGTTGAATCAAATTGTAGGCCTGGTGGTCGGCCGGGCAGACCACGGCTGTGACTCCGGATTCAACCAGTTCCTTGATCCGGCCAGCACAGGCCTCGGGAGACTTGTTCTCTGAGTGGCGAATGTTGATGGCCAGTTCCGGGTCAAACTCCAGATTGCAATTGTACAAGCCCTCCACATAGCTTCCGAACCGGTGCATCACCCATGGGGTCGGAATGTTGTAGACCCAGGTCATGAAGGCAATTTTCTGATGCCCGGCCTGATGAAGGCGTTCCACCATCGAGATGATGCCGTCTGACTGGTCGACGTCCACACTGTCGATCAGGTCATGGCGATAGTTTTCCACGATGGAAACACAGGCTGCCTGGTTGGCGATTTCGTGGGCTAGGGAACGCCCGATCGGGTAGATGAGGATGACGCCTTTCCACTTGGCGGATTTTATCCGGCGGATGAGCTGGGCTTCAACCTTTTCCGCCGGGTCGTGGTAGACCACGTCCAAAATCGATTCATGGAGGGAACTTTTGTCTGCAATGCCACGAAGGACTTGCTGGAAGGTTTCGGATGGTCCACTGAACTCCTTCGGCATCGAAATCAGTACCCCGATGACCCCGGGACCTTGGTCGCGGGTTGTCGTCGTCGGCCGTTTGATCCTTTGGGAATAACCCATCTTGGCGGCTGTTTCCAGCACCAGGGCTTTGGTTTCAACATTGATCGCTGGGTGATTCGCCAAGGATCTTGACACCGTCGTTTGTGACAAGTTCAGCTTTTTAGCCAATTCCTGCTGATTGATTCTTCCCATGGTTTTAATATGTATTCAGCCTAATTTCCCTCAATATAATAATGCAACAATATTTTGCATAAAAATTCGCCCTGAATATTGCGCAATTCTGCTCAGGAAAAGGGTTGAACAAGAGAGGAGAAAAAGGCATTAAGATGCAATTTCGGGCGATCTATTGACATTCTTTGATGATTGCTAAATACAGTCGATTGAGGATATGCAGCAAATGAAGATACCGAGACAAGTGACACAGAAAGAACTGGCCGAGCGACTGAACCTATCGAGGACGACAGTTTCCAGGTGCTTTACCAACCATCCCAAGATCAATCCAGAAACGCGGGCTCTGGTGTTTGAATTGGCGGCGAAAATGGGATTCAACTATTCGCCCCCAAGGAATGTCACTTCGGAGCGATCGAATAAGGCTAATTCGATAACCGTATTGGTCGGTAAGCCTTCCAATGCCGGTGAGTGGTACAACACGGAGCGTGACTTGCTGGCCGGGATAAGCGGCCAGCTGGCCAATGACCGGCTGACCTTGAATGTTCAGTATGTGGATCCCGCGAGCTTTGATCTGGCTCCGCGAGCCCGTCGGATTCTTCCGGGATTGAGGAATTCAGGCGTAAAGGGCTTTATTCTCCTGTACCCCTTCAAGGAATCTTCAGTGGGCAACCTGATTCGGAAGTTCCCCACCGTGTGTACGCTGGATGAGCATGATTCCCTTGAGGTGGACTGTGTCGATGTGGATCAGACACGTGGTGTATCAAGGCTGGTGGAACACCTGTACGACTTGGGGCATCGCCAAATGGGATTTGTCAGTTGGAAGTACACAGTGCGGACGCCCTGGGTGGAGCGGCGGTTCGGCGCATTCGTCGAGAGCCTGTACCGGCATTATCTGCCTTTCAAGGAGGACCGGATCATCAATGTGCACCGGGAAAACCAGATTGAGCCGGAGGATGTTTGTCAGGAAGTGATCCGGATGATCCGGGAGGGTGTTACCGCCATTGTCTGTGCGGCGGATCACCAGGCATATCCGTTGATGGAAGCTTTGCAGAAGGAGGGAATCCGCATTCCCGAAGACGTTTCAATCACTGGATTCGACGGGGAAGTGCCCCCTGCGGGCATGCCGCAAATGACCACCGTGCAAACCCCATTTCGGGATATCGGCGTATCGTCAGTTGCGGCCTTGAATCGGTTGTTGAATTTCCCTTCGGCCCCGCGTCGTCACATTCTTGTTTCCGGCCGGTTGATCGAGGGAGAGACCACAGCCCCTCCGAGGCAGTAGGCGGCTTGGCGTTCCTGGGGTTCAGCACCTGCCGTTCAGGGTATTGGTTTTATTTGGGCATAAAAAAGGGCGGAACCCGAAGGTCCCGCCCGGCTTTTGGCATTAAGCTACGAATGCCTGCCTAGAAAGTGATTCCGGCATTGAGCTTCCATGAGCGGCCCGGCGCCCAAATGAAACCGTACTGGTCCTTGTCATCAAGGAAGTTGTCCACGTTGAGCTGGAGGTAGGCATCATACTTGTCCCTGACCTGCCATGAGTACTTCAACATCGCGTTCAGGGTCCACTGGGGATCCGTAAACGCCTTGATCGACGTTGGGGTCCTGTTCAGCTTCTTCTGCCCGGCGGATGTGATGGCGGAGGAGTACTCCTTCTTGCCGACCCACGATCCACCGAATCCGACTTCCAGACCGGACAGGGGAGAGTCTTCCAGGAAGGTGTAATGGGCCCACCAGGAAACGGTATGTTCCGGTGTGTCATCCATTGCTTCCCCAGTACCCCAGCCGATTCCGGTCCAGACAGAGGTGTCCGTGTTCGGTGTGGTCTCGTCGGGACCACCCGGGTAAACCAGATTGGTCGGTACACCACCCAGTCCCCAGAACGCGTTCGGGAAGAACCAAGGGGCCCAGCGATCCTCGTTACCTTCCTGCCAGTCGAATTCGACGAATTGACCCGGGCTGAGGATTTCACGATTCACGTTGGAGTAGTTGAGGATGATCTGCAAGTTCTCCAAGGGAGACATGATGATCTGGGCTTCCCAGCCGGTTGATTCATCTTCAATGGCAACGAAATTGTCACCGCCGGCATGGTCCATGTAGGCATTGTTGACCAATTCATCGTTGTCCCCGATGTTCGCCCCTGTGTAAAGCCATCCCGGCCATGGATCCTGGTCTTTTCCCGGATCGTCAAATGGGACTTCAAAGGCGTCCTTGAGTGCGTCAAAAACTGCATCCAGGAAGTCAGCGCCTTCAGGAGTGGAGGCGTTCAGGTATGTGAATTCGGCACCGGTGACGGGATGGATTGCTGTGAAAACCGCTTCCGGGTTCAACTTTGCCGCTTCCCATTCAGGAAGGGCAGCGACATGGTATGGATTGTTTTTGGCCGGATCAGCGTTCTTGGCTTTCTTGTCCGGATTGAAGTCATCCAGACGGAAGACGATGTCCTTGTCCCTTTGGAACCTTCCCTTGACCGGAGCGGGTGCCCACCACCGTGTTATGGGGAATCCCTTGCGGTGAATTTTGAACCGGCTGATGGTACCAGCGATCTTTCCATCCCAAAGGTTGAACTTGAATCCGAACTCCTCAGCTTCAGCCACAGTGGACTCCAGGGCTCTGCCCAGGCCATCGCGTTGGCCATCGAAGTTGGGCTCGACGCCCTCGGATGAGAGGGCGAAGATGGAAAGTCCGTCAATGACCTCCACGCTTATGCCAAATTGGCCCGTTGTCTTGGCAACGGTCGTGTCCTCGAAGTATTCCCGGCCTTTCCGGGAACCAATCTGTTCATAGTAACCATCCTTGCTGGTTGTCTTGTCGTCCCGGATACCAGCGATCAGGAAGAGACGGTCCTGGAAGAACCGGCCTGAATAGACCAGGTACTTGCCTGTGTTTTCAGCCGTGTTTCCCCAAAGCTCATGGGCTTCAAACGGGATGTCGGGATCACCAGGGTTTGCCGGACCAAAGCGGATATACGATTCATCCGTCGGGTCCCTGTAATAGAAGCTGTCCCCGTCCGGGCTTTTCCGGGAAATGAACCCGGTTCCATCCGTGGTCTGGCTTTCCTTGGAGAATCCAAGCAGGAAGTTGTGCTCTGATTCGAGCCAGCGGTTTCCTTTCGCGATCCGCTTGCTGTAGTTCAGTTCATGTCGGTGCTGAATCCAGTCGATGACTTCCTCGGATCCATTCCAATTGTACTGGAATACTTTTCCGTAGATGGGGATCCGCGTATCACCTGATTTACCATCGATGATTTGGCGGGCATAAATACCTCTTCCGAAATCGAGGACGCCGTTGTTGTTCAAGTCTTCTCCGGGATCGAGAATGCCGTTTCCATTGGCGTCCTCAGCGTCGGCTGCCATGTCTGCGACAACAGCTAGGGCGCGTGCGGTAACAACGTTGCTAAGCCCGCCAAAAACATCCCTGGACTCGAATTCCACATTCGAAATGTTAACTCCGCCGTTGTAATACAGGTCTTCAATCAGTTCCACATTCAGGGAGGCGTTGAAGTTGGAGGATTTCGTGTTCAGGTAGGTGTCCGGTCCGGACCAGCGGAATGTGCGCGGATCGCGGGTCAGGTCAATTTGACCATTCCCATTGAGGTCTTCGCCTTCATCCAGGATATCATTGGCATTCTTGTCTTCAGTGAATTCAAGAAATCCGTAGGTCTCCAATTGGTCGGTTTCAAAAATGTTCGCTTCCAATGAAGGTGTCCGGACACTTTTGAAGCTGACGGCATCCTCCTCGGCTTCCCCGTACTCGTAATCAAGGGTCAGCTTAACTTTTTCCCACGGTTTCCATTCGATAACCGGGCTGATGAAAAAGTGCTCACGGGCGTTCAGGTCGGTCCAGTCATCCCGGTCTTCATAAGCCATGGTCAATCGATAACCCAAGCTGTCCTTCAGGATCGGACCGGTTGAATCAACGCTGGCCCGCTTCATGCCATCCGAACCAACCGTGAGGTCTATCTTCTGCTGGCGGTAGGGCAGGGGGGCTTTTGTCAGGTAATTGACAATACCACCGAAGTTCCCAACTCCGTACAGGAGTGCGCTCGGCCCGCGGATAACTTCAATACGGTCGATATTGATGGTGTCGGTAGCGTTCTTCCGGCGGAATCCATTTCGGAGGGTGTTTTCCAAAACAAAACCACGGATTTTGAAAGAGGAGTCACTCTTGTCTCCGGTTGCTCCCTCCGGATTATTGACGTTACCGGCATTGTCGAAGAGCCCGAAGGCGTCGTTCTGGGATTGAAGCATCACCCCTGCGCTGTATTTCAGGGAATCCCGAAGGTCGGTGGCACCGGTGTCCTCGATGAATTCCGACGTGACAACTTCGATGGTCAGGGGAATATCCTGGATGGGCACGCTGATACGTGATCCGGAAATCGTGTTGGAGGCATAGTAGCCCTTGTCACCGCTACTTGAAACTTCAAACGGTGATAGTTCAAAGACAGGCTGATCGTCGCTCTCAGAGGACGCGTCCGTCTGTGCGTATAGATGAGTTAACGGGAGCAGGATCAGGGATCCAAGCACCAGCAACACCATCCTATAGGTATTAATTGGCTTCATGGCTTTGTTGATTGATGGTTAAGTAAACGCGGATACAGGACGGCCCTGGCACTGACATGCCAGGGCCGTCCGATCAGGCTATTATTGGGAAATAGCGTATACCCAGGCACCGTTGTTGCCGGTACCTTCGGCGGGAATGTATAGATACTTGCTCAGGCTGTGGACCCAGATCCAAGGATCGGCAGCCGTGTTGACCATGCCCATCCAAGCGCCGGTGTCGGCCCAGCCGTTTTCGTCCACGTCGAATCCATTCCATTGCGGAGCGGCTTCACCGACAACGTAAGCTTCGATATTCTCGAAGTAGATGGTTCCGGAGTCCATTGCACCGGCTGCATCATCCCAGAAGGTGTTGATTTCAAATCCGATTTGAACAACCAGCAAGTTGTCATTCACGGCCACGTCGGGCATTGTGGTGGTGAGTTCAAATTCGCCCAGTGTGGGGCCTACATTGGTCTTCACGGTCCATTCCGTTTCCTGGAAGTCGATACCGTTGACCCATCCGAGGACCTTGATGAACGCCTTCATTTCCATGTCGTTGTTGGCGTCAACGAGGCGGTTGGCCTGAGCAGATCCCTTGAAGACAATGACGTCTCCAGTTTCGAACTGTGTCGGGAACGCGCCGTCCGGAGGACTTGCTGGGAATTCCTGGAAGAGGGAGGTGTAGAGCCAGTCACTTGGCGTGCCGGCGAGTCGCTCATCAGTTTCGGCAGCAATCTCGTCATCATAGGAGATGAAGGTGGAACCACTTACACCCGGGGTGACGCGGTCTTCGTAGGCGTAGTAATCAGGGGCTTCGTCCCAGAATCGCCATGACCAACCGCTGAAAAAGTGGTTGGTCCCTGCGCGCCAATTGTCCCATGTGGCAAAATCGGTGTTAACGAGCAGAGGGGTATTTGAAAAAGCCATTGTACCCATGGTCAGGGACATGGCGGTTAGTGCGGTTAGTTTCTTAATCATAATTTCGATTTGGGTTAACTGTTAATATTGTGTTGGAAAATTATCGCGGGATGTAGATCCACTGGCTGTCGGTGTGGAAAGTGTCACCGAGGGCCCCTTCCGGGTAGATGAAGCTTTCAAGTTCATACACCCAGATCCATGGAGCTACGTTTATATTGATAGTACCCATCCATGATTGGGTGTCGGCGTTGCCGAACCCGTCGTGTGGGAGCCCCTTCCAGACTCCGCCCTCGGGTGCTTCGATCTTGAAGTAGGCCAGATCAAATCCGCCGCTGGTGGTGTCCATGCGGAGTGTGTTGGTGCCTTTTTGAAGCTCAATCTGCCCCAGATTGACGGATTCCCACAAGGAAAAGCTGCCGCTTTGGGGGAGGGTGGTTTCCGGAATTGCAGAGGCTGTCTCTTCCACGGAAAGGGAGAGAACGGAGTCGGCCCCGGGGGTCGCCACGGAGGTGCTGATGAGATAGCTGCCAGCCTGATCCACTTCCAGGGCAAATGTTGCATAGTCATCAGCATCAATGAACGCCAGGTTATGGTCGGAAACCGGATTGTTGGATGTCCTGATCAGGATTCCATTGTCGTCATCCATGTCCAATGCGCTCAGTGTACCGGGCACGGAACTCGGCACCGGAAGATTCGGGGGTCCGTAGACGCGAACATAATCGACTTCCATACGCTGTGGCCAGTCGCCGTCCTTGTCGACTCCGGATGGACCGTAGGGGGAGCTCTGGTAATTAATCGAATTGAAATGTCCTCCCCACGATCCGCCGACAGCGACATTCATGATGAGAAAGAAGCGCTGGGTGAAGGGCCAGTACTCCCATGTTGGACTGCCGGGTGGGAGGCGTCCGGGAATCGTGTCGTCCCGCATGATGGTGGTGTGGGGGACGCCATCCACTTCAAACTGGATCATTTCCTCCGTCCAATTGACGGCATAAACGTGGAATGCGCTCGATGAATCGGGAATATATGTGCTTCCCCCAATTCCTGTGTTCTCGAAGCCATTTCTCATGGCCGTGTGAATTGTTCCGTGAACATTCGGCTGCTCCGGATTGCCGGTCACGGCCTTGAAAAGCGGATCCTGCTCGTAGCCCACGGCTTCCATGATGTCGATTTCCCCATTGTCCGGCCAGAGGGCGGGGCTGTGAATGTTGTCGTCCGCCAGCATCCAGATGGCCGGCCATGTGCCCGTTTCCAGGGGCAGTTTGGCCCGGGCTTCAATCCGCCCATACTTCCATTGGGCCTTTTCGCGGGTCACCAGACGGGCAGAGGTGTATTGGACGCCCCTCCCCACCGGTACTTGATGCACTTCAATGACCAGGTTCCCGTTCTCCACACGGCTGTTGTCCAATGAGTCGGTGTAGGTCTGTACCTCGTTGTTGCCCCAGCCACCGGCTCCAAGTTCATGGGTCCAGTTATCAGGGTTCGGAGCGCCGTCGACGTCAAATTCGTCAGACCACTTCAATTCGTAACCATCGGGGATGGCCATCTCTGCAGGCTGCACCAGTAGCAGCAGTCCCAGCAGGGCTGTCAAGGGGGGTCGGTTCATATGCCAAAAGTTTAACTTGTTTTGCCGATAAAGCAATAGGTCAGGATTTTTCGTAGCTTGTTCCAGTAATTTGCATAGCCCTGCATATTATGCAAGTGCAAAGATGCGATTTGGTGCAATTTTTTTATTTACTCTGTTTTCATGGCTTTTCGAGGGGGGCGATTTGCTGAATATAATCCCCAAGATCCTTCGGTGCCGGTGCCTTTCCATAGGTCCTCAGGCTTTCCCACGGCGTTCCTCGAGTTGCTCGCGGACCTCACGGGCCACTTTTTCCGTGATCGGGTAGGTGGAGACGATGATGATGGCGATGAGGGAGGTCAGCATGGGGACGCTGACATCAAGGACGCGCATCAGGAAGAGGGTTCGTTCAGGCTGGATCGCTCCCAGGGCCACATCGAAGCCGGTCGCGTTAAGCAGGAAGCCGGACATGCCGAATGCCAAGGCCAGGCCGAGTTTGACCACCCACCAGAATATGGATCCGAACATGCCTTCGCGCCGGTGGCCCGTTTTCAGCTCATCAAGGTCACAAACATCGGCGACCATGGCACCCATCAGCGTGAACAGGCCGCCGAATCCGAATCCGATGAGGGGGGTCGTTATGAGCAGCAGCATTGGCGTGGACTGGCTGTAGCAAAAGTACTTCAGGCCGAATCCCAGAATGGAGATGCCGGTGGACACCATGAACGCTTGCTTTTTGCCGATCCGGGCAGAGAGCCATGTGACGATCGGTATCACACAGAAGGTGGCGATGGTCGCCGCCGTTCCGTTCCAGCCAATCAATATGGCCCCCAAATCCGTATCCCCCTGATAAACGTAGTAGATGATTACATAGGAGGTGAATGCGGAAACCAGCATGAAGCCGTTGAAGACGAGGAAGGTGGCCGAACATAATTTGAGGAAGGGCGAAAAACGGATGGTGATCAGGAATCCTTTCAAGAATTCAACGAGGTTCTTTCCGGCTGCCCTCAATACCGACACTTTTGGTCCCGAATCGGCTTCTTCCCTCTCGGCTATTTGCTTCATGCGTTCCCGGCAGAACAGCGCCGGCACAACCCCGACTACCATGACGAAAATTCCGATGGCGATGGCCAGCATACGCGCCCCTTGCACGGAATCCTCGAACAGGCGGTCGTTTTCCATGATCTTATAGCACCATGGTGCCGCTACCCAGGCGAATTGGCCGATGAAATTGGATACCCCCATCAGGCGGGTGCGCTCGTTGTAATCGGGCGTCATTTCGTACCCCAGCGCAACCCACGGGGTGGCGTAGACCGTATAGGCCAAGTAAAATAGAAAGGATCCGATCAGGAAATACCAGAAATAGAAGCTTTGGCTGTGGCCGGACGGCAATTGCCACATCACCGCAAACAGGATCCCCGCCAAAATCGCTCCAACAAAAATGTAGGGCCGACGCCGGCCCCAGCGCGATCGCGTGTGGTCCGAAATGTACCCCATCAGAGGGTCGGTCAGCGCGTCCGTCAACCTCGGCAACGCCATCAGGGTGCCGACTACGGCCGGGTTCATCCCCAGTCCCAAGTTCAGGACGATGGCCATCATGCCAACTGCCGCGCTCATCAGGTTGTTGACCAGTCCGCCCAAGCCGTAGGCAAGGCGTTGGGGAATGGGAATCCGGTCTGCAGGGGCGGTTTTGATAGGGGGCGGCATAACAAGGGGCGTTAATATTGCATAAAATTGCATTTTAATGCCCTGTAAGCTTGAGGTGTCAAGAAATAACATGGGGATGAGATCCCAGGCTGCGAAGGCAAGATGCAATAAAATGCATTAAAATGTTAAAACAGAACGAGCTGGGCTGGATGTCGGAGATTAAATGGGAATCAGTCTCAATAAGAGATTGACGATATGATAGAAGTGGATGATGTTGCGATTGAATGGAATCCCATATCAAATTGAGAGACATGCGGTCTGGCCAGCGGGGAACGGTGACGGATCTCGGAATGGAGGATCGCGAGCGCTTCCGTTTGATGGAGATGGGGTTGCTCCCGGGAACGGAACTCAGGTTTGTCCGCCGTGCGCCCATGGGGGGTCCGATCGAGGTGGAGATGCGCGGATTTCACTTGTCCTTGCGGGCGCAGGAGGCTTCCAACATAATCGTCAAAGTCGAATCGTGAATTGAAAACTGAACCTCCATTTGTCGCCCTGGTGGGCAATCCCAATTCGGGCAAGACCACTCTTTTCAATGCCTTGACGGGGCTGCGCCAGAAGGTGGGTAACTATCCCGGGGTGACCGTTGAGTGGAAGGAAGGGACCTTTTATTCCCAGCACGGTCACCCGGTGAGGATTTTGGATTTGCCGGGCAGCTATAGTCTGAATGCGCGGTCCCCCGATGAGAAAATCCTCGTCGAAGCGTTGATGGGGCGCATTCCGGTTCTGCCGGAGCCGACCGCGGTGGTCTGTTGCGTGGATGCCAGCAACTTGGAACGGAACCTTTACATGGCGACCCAAGTGATCGAGTTGGGCCTGCCAACAGTGGTAGCGCTGAACATGATGGATGTTGCCAAAGGGCGAGGGGTGCGTATCAACGTC
>Ga0066377_10000045_pt1 | contig 28465 bp, 28 predicted proteins | sample Knorr_S23_td_Sur_FD_70946 | JGI IMG/M metagenome (GOLD analysis project Ga0066377, IMG submission 70946) | Marine microbial communities from Southern Atlantic Ocean transect - Knorr_S23_td_SurfaceB_ad_5m_LV_B | ecosystem: Environmental > Aquatic > Marine > Oceanic | place: Southern Atlantic...
ATCAGGTGTGCTTCGGGCGTGTTGACCGCCACCGCATTCGCCACACCTTGCTGTAAAATGGTTTTACCAGTCCGGGGAGGCGCGACGATCAACCCGCGTTGACCCAATCCGACAGGCGTCAGCAGGTCGACGACCCGCATGGCCGTGTTGTCCCATTTGACCTTGGGCTCTGTCTCAAGAATAAGCCGCTCCGTCGGGTAATACGGGATGAGGTCCTCGAACGGGGTCACCTCCAGGTTTTCCTCCGGGGCCTTGCCCATCAGGGACTTCACCTGCACCACGTACGGGCAGGTTTCCACATCGGCCTCAATGTCCTGCACGAATTCCAATTCCGGAAACAGCGCGGACAGTGCTTCCTCAGCCAAGTCGGCCTCCAGACCTTCCGGGATGGCGTCGATATCCTCGTCTGACTGGCCGGCATTCTTCAACTGGCTGATAGCATCCTCCGGAAGCGGTTTCCGGCGCGGATGAAGCTGTGCCTCGATGACGGTCCCCGTCTTGATGTTGAATTTCTTCACCAAGGCTACAGGCAAAAATGAGCTGGCTGCGCGTATCTGGTAGTTGTCTGTTTGATACACGATCAAACCGTGCCCATCCTCAAGGACTTCCACAATGCCACGACAAAGGATGGCCTGCTTACGCCCGGCAGCCGCATCAAGAATCGCCTCAATCAGGGATTGGCGCACATTCTGGTGCATACCCTCTTCCCCGAATTCAGACTGTGCCCACTCCCTCAGTTCGAGGAACGGCTTGGCCAGAAGCTCCTCCAGATAAACAGGGTCATGGGAACTGCCAGCCAGTTCACCTGCCAGCTTGTCCAGCCCATCGAAGGAACGCATGATGCCCAGTGTTGGCAGTTCACCCCACTCGGCCTGGACGGAAGCGTCCTTCATTGGCTTGCGTTGGCGCCGTTGCTTGGGTTGGCGTTGCTTGGGCAGCCGTTTGCTCTGCCGTTGCTGACCCTGACCCTGGCCCTGGCCTTGGCCCTTCTTGTTATTGCCCTGCTTGAAGGGCTTCTGCTTGAAATCGCTTCCCCGGTTGCTTTTGCGAGGCTGGCGCTTCCCGAATTCACCTTTTTCAGAACCCGCTTCACGATCCGGCATGGCGTTCTGCGCATCCGAACGATCCTGCTCCGGCTTGTCCTCCTTGTTAGTTGGCACCGGGGGCGGTGGCGCCTGCTTCAGGTCATCATCGTCGGTTGAAAACGATTGGGGAACGTCCGGTTCCGCCTTCACCACGGGCACGGGGACCCGGATTTCCTCCTTGGGTGCCTCAGCCGCCTTCTGGGCCGCACGTTTGCGGGTGGCTTTCTTGGCCGCGGTTTTCCGCGCGACTTTCTTGGCCGCCCGCTTGCGGGTGGCCTTCTTCGGTGTTTCAGCCGGTTCGGGGGATGACAAATGTTGATCCTCGAAACCGAGGTCTTCTTGCTCGGGACTCATGACTATAAAATGCGTTTCGGTTATTTCCGCAGCAATCGCCTCATCACCCACTCCACCTGCTCCTGCAAATGTTCGAGGGAGCCGTTATTGTGGATGACGATGTCAGCCCGTTTCATTTTTTCATCCAGGCCAAGCTGACGATCCTTGCGGTATTGTATCTGTGATTCACTCATTCCTCTGGCAAGAAGGCGTGCCTTCTGTATTTCGGGATCGCTGCTCACGCAGATGGTCTTGGAGAATTGTCCCTGCAAGTCCTTTTCGAAAAGTAAAGGGATCTCGACGATCAGGATCGGGTGGTTCTTCCGCAACGCCTGTGTCCAGTTATCCCGGACACGTGGATGAACAATCGATTCCAAAAGCGCTAAAGCCTCGGAATTGTTGAAGACCTTACGAGCCAGCTTGGCCCTGTCAATCCTTCCTTGCGCATCTGTGAAGGAATCACCCAGCGCTTCCCGAATCTCCAAGATCAGCGCCTCGTCCTCTTCCAGCAATTGCCTGACCACGGCATCCGTTTCAATGACCTCGGCTCCCGCCTTCCTGAAGCAAGCCAAGGCCGTTGATTTTCCACAACCGATTCCTCCTGTCAGTCCAATATTCATACGGTTTGCTAAAAATAGGTGAATTAACCGATAATCGTCTTTTTAGGAAGGCAAATTCGGGCCAGCGTATAAATGATTTGCCCAATCGACACCTTTTTCCCAGTCTCCATGAACAAATTCCCAACCACCTGATGACTGCAGCCTTTTCCCTGAATTCGATCCCGACGGATGATATCACAGCCGTGGAATCCGCCATTACGGAAATTGGGCAGACGTGTTTTCCCAACCAGAAGCTAGACCGTGTCCGTAACCTGATGCAAGCGGTCCACGACCTGTATCGCGGAAAGGTTTATCCATATCAGGCCAGTGACATGGCCTATCACGATCTGGAACACACTTTGCAGGTCACGCTTTGCTGGGCTCGCATGTTCAGCGCATTGAAGGAGCACCGGGAGGATATTCCGGTGACCTACGCCGACTTCCTCCTTGGCGCGGCGGCCTGTCTCCTGCACGACACCGGTTACCTGAAGGAAACCAGTGATCCGGCAGGAACCGGCGCCAAGTATGTCCTCATTCACGAGCATCGCAGTTGTCAGATTTCCCGGCGGTTCCTGATGCGGATGCAGTGGCCCGACTCGGCGGTTTCCGTGGTTCAACGCATGATAGCCTCCACCGGACCTCGCGCGGTCATCGATGGAATCCCTTTTATCAGCCCAACCGAGAAAACCCTTGCCCAGATGCTGGCCACGGCGGATTTCCTGGCCCAGATGTCGGATCCCGCCTACGTGGACAAGCTTCCCTCCCTGTTTGAGGAATTTGAGGAATTTGACCGGCTCCGCGGACTTAGCCAGACGGAACGCCCGTTCCCGAATTTGGACACGCTGATTTCGAGCACCCCGCAATTCTGGTATCAATTTGTCCTGCCCCGTCTAAAGGGGGATTATGGAGCCGTCTACAAACTGCTCAACAGTCCTTATCCGGACGGTCCCAACGTGTACATCCAGCACGCGGAAGCTAACATTGATGCCCTGCAGTCCAAGACAGGGAACCAAAACAAGGAATCCGCTGGATGAAAATGCTCCGGTTGATCCTGTCCCTGACCGTGCTCGGCCTGGCCGGGTGCACAACCGGCCCTGCCTGGTTCCCGGAAACGTATCTGTCAACCATGGCGGAAAACGAGTTCAGCAAGTTGAAAAGCGAGCTGCCGATCTCTCAAAACCGGGAAGGCACTGCCCAGGTCAACCGGGTCAGTGGCCGGATCGCGCAGGCCATTGGGCCCGAGATGCCGGATGCCCAGTGGGAGTTTGTCTTGTTTGAAGGGGAATCAGCGAACGCCTTTGCCATGCCAGGAGGGAAAATTGCCGTCTTCACGGGGCTCCTTGAATTTGTTGATTCCGATGATGAATTGGCCGCTGTTATCGGCCATGAGATTGCTCATGTGCAGATGAAGCACGCCAACCAGAGAATGACCGCCGAGGTCATCCGCGGGCTGGGGGCCGTGGTCGCGGTCGTCGGGACCAAGGACATGGAAGAGCGGGACCGCAACCGGATACTTGCCGCCTACGGAATTGGGACACAGGTAGGCATCATGCTGCCCTACAGCCGGGGGCATGAGTCCGAGGCAGACCGCATCGGGCTGATGATTGCGGCCCGGGCCGGATATGACCCCCGGGCGGCCATCACCTTCTGGGAGAAAATGGGCCGGGCCAGTACCCGTTCCGTTCCCGAGTTCCTGTCCACTCACCCCAGCAGTTCAACCCGTGTGAGTGAATTGCAGGAAGCGATGCCAGAGGCATTGCGGATATACCAAAGCATCGGCCGCTGAGGATTAAAATCGCCGGTTCAGGCGCTCCGGGGCAGTAAGGCTTACATTTTGCGTTGACGAGCCCCCGTCAAAAGCAACAGATACTCAGGCTCCATGAGCGTCCTTCTGCTCACGATATTCCTCAGCCTTTTACTAGTAACCCTCTTTATCGTTCTCTTCATCGGGGAGCGACGCAAGAAGGGCTTTGGAAGTTCTGAGCAGGATGCCCTCCTCCCGTTCGAGGACGAGGACCCGCGGCGCGATTAATATCCAAAGTGTGCAGTATGAGTTCTTCCACCAGTTCCCAAAAGGTAATTCAATATGACGATCACTACGTCCGTCTTTTCACGCTGGCTGGCGTGATATGGGGCGCAGTCGGCATGATCGCCGGCTTGCTGATCGCTTTTCAGCTGAACTTCTCGTTCCTGAATTTTGAAATGTCATGGCTGAGTTTCGGACGCCTGCGTCCGCTCCATACCAATGCGGCGATCTTCGCGTTTGTTGGCAACATGATGTTTGCCGGGGTTTATCACTCCACCCAACGTCTGTGTAAAACCCGCACCGCCAATGATCTGCTGACGGCCATTCACTTTTGGGGATGGCAGCTGATTATCGTCCTCGCGGCGGTCACACTCCCTCTCGGGCTGACACAGGGCAAGGAATACGCCGAGCTGATTTGGCCCATTGACCTCCTGGTCGCCGTCATCTGGCTCGTGTTCGGGGTCAATTTCTTCTGGACGCTGGCACGCCGCAACGAGCCGACCCTGTATGTGGCAATCTGGTTCTATATCGCAACCGTTGTCACGGTGACCATGCTCTACGTGGTCAACAACCTGGCCATTCCGACGGCCCTCCTGCACAGCTATCCGATTTTCGGAGGCGTCAAGGACGCCTTGGTTCAATGGTGGTACGGTCACAACGCCGTGGCCTTCTTCCTGACCACCCCGATCCTCGGGATCATGTACTATTACATTCCCAAGGCGGCCAACCGGCCGGTCTACAGTTACCGGCTGAGCGTGGTTCACTTCTGGTCGCTTGTTTTCATTTATATCTGGGCGGGTCCGCACCACCTGCTGAACACAGCGCTTCCACACTGGTTGCAGGCACTGGGCATGCTCTTCTCGCTCATGCTCTGGGCGCCCAGCTGGGGCGGCATGCTGAACGGCTTGCTCACTTTGAGGGGGGCATGGAACCTCCTTCGCCGGGACCCCGTCCTGAAATTCTTTGCCGCCGGAGTCACCTTCTACGGCATGGCTACCTTTGAAGGACCGCTTCTATCAATCCGCGCAGTCAATTACCTGAGCCATTACACGGACTGGACGATCGGTCACGTTCACGCCGGAACACTCGGCTGGAACGGATTCATGGCGGCCGGACTCTTCTACTACCTGGCGCCCCGCCTGTGGAAAGCAAAACTCTATTCTGAATCCCTGGCCAACATGCACTTCTGGTTGGGCTTTGTGGGGATCCTCCTCTATGTGGCCTCCATGTGGGCCAGCGGCATCACCCAAGGGCTCATGCTCAATGGCACCGTCGAGGAAGGCACCGTCCTGGCCTATCCGAATTTCGTCGAGACCCTGAACTCAATCCGCCCACTCATGCTCACCCGGGCTGTCGGAGGCACCTTGTACGTGCTCGGCTGGGTCATGTTGATATATAACATTTTCCGCACGATCTCCGGGGCCGAAGTCATCAATGGCACCATCACCGTGGAAGTGGAGGAAATGGAAGAGACCAAGGAACTTGAGGGAACCATCAGCATCAAGGGAACCTTTTTCAATTTCCCCATGTTCTATTCCGTTCTGGTCGTGCTCGGCATGAGCCTCTGGTTCTTCGGAGATGGGCTCGTAATGCTTCTCGGCATTGGCCTGACCATCATGTTCTCACTGATCGCGATCGTCCACTTCCAAGCCACCAGCGCCCGATGGAGTGACTGGTACGAGCGCTTGCTCGGTAACTGGGCGCCCTTCACCATCCTGGTATTCATTTCGGTCGCCATCGGGGGCATGATCCAGATTATCCCAACGCTGGTCGTGCAGACCGCCGACAACATTGAGGGGCGTGTCCAGGTGCCCTACACACCCCTTGAATTGGCCGGGCGCGACATCTACGTGGCGGAGGGTTGCTACAATTGCCACAGCCAGCAAATCAGGACCATGAAACCGGACGTCCTTCGCTACGGTGACTATTCCCGACTCGGTGAATCCATTTATGATTACCCGTTCCAGTGGGGATCCAAGCGGACGGGCCCTGACCTTGCCCGTGAGGGCGGCAAGCGGCCAAACGTCTGGCACTTCGATCACATGGAAAAGCCGACCAACATTTCCCCCGGATCCAACATGCCCCCCTATCCATGGCTGTTGGAGAAGACGGTTGATTTCAACAAGATCCCCGGAAAGATTGCTGCCATGCGGATGCTCGGGGTCCCTTATCCGGAATGGACCGACGAGGAAGTGGTGGCGAATGTCGAGGCGCAGGCACAAGGGATCGTCGACGATCTGGAATCCAATTACCGGTCAACGGAAAAGGACCGGCAGATTGTCGCCCTCATTGCCTACTTGCAAAAGCTGGGCGCTTCCGAGGATGCCAGCAGTGCACAGGCGCGCATCGAAGCCGCCCAATAGGCAAGCAGCACAAAACGGAATCGCATGTTCAAGCGCGTACAATTCGAAGAATGGCAAGCCATCATCACGACGGTGGCCTTCTTCCTTTGTTTCATAACATTTCTATATTTTTGTTGGCGGGCCACTCGCATGAGCAAGGGTGAAACCAAGCACATGGCTCAGCTCCCGCTTGAAAACGATAAAACGACCGGATTATCCAGCCATGAACAATCCCAAGAATAACAACGAAGACAAGTTACGGCCGCATGTGTACGACGGCATCCAGGAATTCGACAACCGCATGCCCAATTGGTGGCTGTGGACGTTCTACGGAGCGGTCATCGTATCCGTCATCTACTGGTTTTCCTTTTATAATGCGGAAGTCATGCAGACCGATGCTGAAAGAATCGATGCCGAGATGGCATTGGTGGAGGAAGCCCGCCTGAAGGCGATCGGTGAACTCAGTAACGAATCCCTCTGGCAGATGAGCCGCAATGCGGGTTTTGTCAGCGCCGGGAAGGCGATCTACGAGGAGAAGTGCATTGCCTGCCATGGTCCGGATCTGAAAGCCGGGGCGGGACTGGCAGGAGTCAGTCTGGTTGATGCCGAGTGGAAATGGGGCAACCAGCCGATGAGCGTTTATTCGGTTGTCACAAACGGATCGCCTGATAAAAAATCTGGCATGCAAGCATGGGTAAGCGAACTGGGTCCGCAGAAGGTAAGTCAAGTGGTGGCATTTGTCCTGAGCCATCACACTGAACAAGCGATGGCGGAAGCCACGACCGAAAACACGCCAATCGGGTTGTAAGCCCGGTCAGCCATACAGGCGGAGCACCGTGCGATCCCAACCCAAGATTCCGAATCTCGATTCAGTCACTTCGATCAACGAGGACGGATCCCGCTTTGTTATTCATCCAGCAGATGTAAAGGGACGCTACACGCGGTGGAGGCGTATTGCCGCCCTCCTCCTGATTGGTGTGTACATGCTGCTCCCATGGATACCCGTGAACGGATATCCGGCTGTTTTCCTGGATGTCATTGAAAGGCGATTCCACCTCTTTGGAATAACACTCGCCGCCCAGGATATGTGGCTGCTGTTTTTTCTGGTTTCCGGGTTGGCCTTTTTTCTTTTCTACATCACGACTTTTCTGGGCCGGGTGTGGTGTGGATGGGCCTGCCCGCAGACAGTATTTCTTGAGCATGTATTCAGACGGGTAGAACGCTGGATTGAAGGGGATTCCGCCGCGCGGAAGAAGCTCGATGCGGCACCTTACACCGGGTCCAAGGTCTTGAAACGAGGGTTGAAACTGGGCATCTACCTGATCTTGTCGGCGGGGATCGCACACATGTTCCTGGCCTACTTCATTTCCATCCCGCAACTCTGGGAATGGCTGCACCAGTCCCCGCTTGAACACTGGAAACCGTTTTTGTTCGTGGTCGCCTTCACCACGGGGATTTTCCTGAATTTCACATGGTTCCGGGAGCAGCTCTGCATCGTCATCTGCCCGTACGGGCGTTTCCAATCCGTCCTCGTTGACGACGAATCCCTCAACATTGCCTACGATTACAATCGGGGAAATCCCCCCGGGCATGTGAAGGACGAATCCGCCGGCGACTGCATCGATTGCCGCCGCTGTATCCAAGTCTGCCCAACCGGCATTGATATCCGGAACGGCCTCCAACTGGAATGTATCGGTTGCGCGGCCTGCGTGGATGCCTGCGATGAGATCATGGACAAGGTCAAACGGCCACATGGACTGATCCGCTACGCTTCCGATCGCAACCTGGAAGGATTCAAATCAAAATTCCTGCGACCACGGACAGCACTCTACACGGCGCTACTGTTTCTCGGGATAGCGGTTGCCGGATTTTCATTCTCTTCAATTGATCCCGTGGTGGGCATGACCACACGCATGCCCGGTGTTCCCTTTTATATAACCGACACCCATATCCGGAATCAGTACCAGATCCGGCTCATAAACAAGGATTCGAAGCCCTTGGCATTCAGCGTGTTCGTTCAAGCCAACGGATTGACCATGCCCTTGGAGGCAACGGGTCTTGAATCCGGAACCGTGCTGCAACCCATGGAGGAGAGAAACATCACCTACGTGGTCCGCGTGCCACGCGAGTTGTTCACGGGCGCATTCCCGTTGGAAATCCTCATCATGGCGGAACCGGGTGGAACGCAAATCACTCAGGAAGTCGAGTTTCTCGGACCAGATCCCAAGTTATTGAATCGCAAAACACCTTAATCGTGACGCTGTTTGGTAGAAAAGAACCTGGGAAGGGAGCTCTCAGCCTTTGGGTGTGGGTCGTCATTGCCTTTCTCGTCCTGATCAGCGCATGGACAACCCTCATCATCATCGCGGCAAACAACCAACCGGAAATGGTGGAAATCGAAACTTCCGGGAAAGGATCCTGACATGTCTCCTCATCTCATCTTTTTATTTCTCTTCCAAGGCGGACTGGCCTTCGCCTTCAGCTATTTCATCGTGCGGGTGCTTCTCGGCGGGTCCGATCCCGCTGGACGGGAAAACATGCTGAAGGGGATGCGGACAATCCGCAAGCTGCTGATCGTGTGCACCATCATTCTGCCGGCGGCCATGTTCGCCGCCTACTTCAAGAGCTTGCCGGAGGACGCCTCCGTCTCCCTGGCCATTTGGCCCGCAGTTTGGATTTTCGTTATCATGGCGGCTCTCATTGCGGCAATGAGCATTGCCATGAACCGTCCCGACAAATGATTGATGCCTCCAGCATTACCGGCCCGTGGCCAGCTTTCTTGGCGGGACTGGTGACCAGCCTGCACTGCGCCGGAATGTGCGGACCACTGGCCTGCTACCTTGCGCCTCGCCCGGGAAGCACCACCAGTTTCACAACGGTCACCAGCCTGTATCAACTGGGGCGCATGCTATCCTACACGACAATCGGGGCGGTCGCCGGCGGACTCGGCATGGTCGGCCTTGGATGGGTCGATATCTACCAGCATTCCCTGTCGAGATTCCTGCCATGGATAATGGTCCTCTTTTTTCTCATGGTGGCCCTGCGGGTGGACCAACTGTTCCCCAAGCCCGCGTTTCTAGCCGGTATCCTTTCAAAAGCTCAGCGCCGGGCCACCGCCTTGCCCAGACCCGTGGCGGGACTTTGCACGGGTCTGCTGACACCGCTGCTCCCATGCGGCCCGCTTTATGCCGTGTTCGGTCTGGCACTGATGACGCAATCCCCCGTCCGGGGAGCTGAGTTTCTCCTGTTGTTCGGGTTGGGAACCATGCCACTCCTGTGGGTCGTGCAAAGTGCGTTCTCCAAGTGGCAGGGAAAGATCTCGCCTGTAGCGATATCCCGGATACAGCGCTTGCTGGCACTGGTTGTCGCCATCATTCTCGGACTTCGCCTTTACTATTTCGAAACCGGCCAAGGCGGACTTTTCTGTGGCAGCTAAGGTGAGCAAGGACAACTACAAGACCTGCATTCATTGTGGCACGCCTTTCTCGATAGCGAGCCGAAAGGATTCGGAGTACTGCTGCAACGGATGCGAATATGTTTATCAACTGATCCGGAAATCCGGGTTGGATCACTACTACGACTTGCGGGACAACCGCATCAATCCGGTTCAGGCAGCCGCGTTGCAGGAACGGGACTATGGCTGGCTTGAGAAACGGGCGGCGGGCTGTGAAGCGGCATCCACCGGAACAGCGGAAATGGTGCTGGATCTTGAAGGCATCTCCTGTGTCGGTTGCGTATGGTTGATTGAAAAAGTCTTCCGCGATCATCCGGGATCCGTGAGGATTGAAATCAACACGCAATATGGGCAAGTCCGGTTGCTCTGGCGTCCGGGCATTTTCAACGTGGTGGATTTTGCCCGTGAGATCCAGCAATTCGGATATGTATTCGGGCCACCCGGTGAACGCCCACAGGAGGAAAGCCGGCGCCTGGTCGGAAAAATCGGGCTGAGTGGAGCGTTTGCCCTGAATGCGATGCTGTTCACCCTGCCTCGCTACCTCGGAATGGATCCATCCTTTTCCCTGGCACCGGTTTTCGAATTACTCAGTTTGCTGTTTGCCACCCTCTCCTTGCTGGCCGGCGGAAGTTACTTCATAAAGCGAGGGATCACCGGAATCCTTCGCGGTGTCCTCCATATCGATTTTCCCATTGCGGTTGGGATCGTCGTTGCTTGGACCGGCTCCCTCGCCGGGTGGCTGATCGGGGATACGCGATTCCTTTATTTCGATTTTGTCGCGATTTTCATCTTTCTGATGCTGGTCGGGCGCTGGGTACAGGAGCGGGCACTGGAAAAGAACCGCCACCAATTGCTCAGCCGCAACAAGGCCCCGAAGGAGGTGCACTTGGTATCCGATGACTTGCTGACGGAATCCAACGAGCCCTTGGAATCCCTTCTTCCGGGTCAAAGGTTTCGCATTCTCCCGGGGGAAGTGGTTCCCGTCATGGCTGAATTGGAAACTCAAAAGGCGGCGCTATCCATGGAATGGATCAACGGGGAATCCGCCATGCGGACCCTGACAAACGGACAGTATGTCCCGTCCGGATCGCAGAATATCGGGATTGAGCCAATCCTTCTGAACGCTAGACAGACTTGGAAGGATTCCCTGTTGTCCCGTTTGCTGGAGACACATCCGGAAGAACAGCGAAATCCGTTTCTTGAGAAAGTGCTCAAGATTTATCTGCTGACGGTTTTGGTCCTTGCCGGGCTGGGTGCCATCACCTGGGCTTTCCTCCTGCACCAGCCCCTCTCCGCCCTGCAAGTGGTTTTATCCGTCCTGATTGTATCCTGCCCGTGCGCACTGGGGGTCGCCTACCCGCTCGCTCAGGAATGGGCCATCCTGCAGCTTCGCCGTAAAGGCGTTTTTGTCCGGTCCCCCATCCTGTTCAACCAGCTCGGTAAAATCCGCCGGGCCATATTCGACAAGACGGGTACCCTGACCTTGGAGGCACCGGCACTGGCCAACGAGGACGCACTCATCTTGCTTGATGACCAGAACCGGGCTGTTTTGCAGGAATTGGTCCGCGCCTCCCTGCATCCAGTCAGTCGCGCGCTGAGAGAAGCCTTGCTGAGGGAACCACGAGAGGAGATCCATTTGCCGAACGATCTCCGGATCACCGAGGAAGTCGGGATGGGCCTGCGGGCGGAATCCGCTTCACGCGGAATGGTTTGGTCACTTGGGCGGCCGGACTGGATGAGCGAGGGTGCGGACACCCAGACGGGTGACGTTCAATGTGCCTTTCGCTTGAACGGTTCCTTGCTGGCCGGATTCCGCTTCGATGAGGCCATGCGGGAGGACGCGGTGGAGGCCATTCAATCGATCCACAAGCGCTACCCCGTGACGATTCTCTCCGGGGACAGGATCACCAAAGTCAGGTTGATGGCAGAGCACCTTGGCCTACCGGCCACCTCGGCGATCGGGGAACAGTCCCCGGAGGAGAAAGCCGCCTTCGTGCAAGGGCTTGGTAACGACCGGGCACTGTACATTGGTGACGGGGCCAACGATTCGCTCGCCTTCTCAACAGCTGCCGCACGCGGGACTCCCGCCACCCCGCACGGGCTCTTGCAGGACAAGGCGGATTTCTATTTTACCGGAAGAAGCTTGTCGGGTTTGCTGGAATTGTTCTCCGTCCACAAGCTCCGGCGCAGGGCTGTCCGTTCGGCATTCGCCTTCGCGGTCCTGTACAACATCATTGTGGTCGCCATCGCCCTTGCCGGCAGGATGCACCCATTGCTGGCGGCCATCCTCATGCCCCTGAGCTCCCTGGTGACGATCAGTATCGTGGCCATTATTTACAAGCGCCGGGAAAAACGGGTTCAGGCTTGAACAGTTTGGCACCTTCGGGAATTCTTCCTGCGTGTCTGATGCCGTAGACAGATTCCGGAAAATGACCGGCCGAAAAGGTGGACGCCCAATGCACAAGGGTCGACCGCCCATACCCTCACGGGAACGCGCCCTTGTCGGGCTCATTCTCTTGAACGTCCTGTGGCTGGCTTTCGCCATGGGAGGTGTAAAGGTCTGGGGGGAAATGACGGCCGCCGCCTTGTCGGTGGCCACCCTCTTTCTTCTTCCAAAATGGGAAAACGGGGAAATTCACGGGATGTCGAGTCCGGTTGTCCAGTTGCTGAAACTCCCCCTGTTCTGGATCGGGCTTGGCCTTTACGTGTTCTTCTTCGTTCAGACGTGGAACCTATCTTGGGAATGGCAGCAAATCGGCGGACGCGCGCGGCTGGTCTCCGTCCAGCCGGTCTATGACTGGCTTCCATCGAGTATCCAATCACCGCTGGATGAGGCGAATCCGCTTCGCTCGATGACTTTTTACCTGATTCCGTGGATCACGAGTTGCGCGGCATGGGCAGGGCTGAACACCCGTCGGTCGGTACAGTTACTCCTGCACGGACTGGCGTGGATCGGGGTGCTGTTCGCCACCCTTGCGCTTCACCAGCATTTCAATGACGTGCGAATCATCCTCGGCATGTTCCCGGAGCTGCCAACGCGCAAGAATACCGACATCCCCTTCTGGGGCACCTTGCACAATTGCAACCACGCCGCCTATTACCTGATCACCATAACGGGAGTTTGCCTTGGGTTGTTCCTGCATGGCTGGCACCGGGACTTGAAGCAATTCAAGCGAAGTGGCGGAGCATGGTTGCTCTACCTCGGGCTGGCTCTGCTGACAACCTTCTCCGTCCTCATGGCGCAGGCCAGGGGCGCTATTATTTTCATTCTCATATTCTGGGGCCTGTTCATCCTGATCTGCACCATCTTTTTCATCAAGCGCTTCGGATGGGTGGGTCTTGGCTTACCGGGTCTATTCGGCTTAATTGCCTTGGGCATTGCCGCGACTTTCATCGTCAATCCCGACGTCTTCGAGAACCAGAAAGAGGATTGGATTCGAACCTTCACATTGGTTGAAAATCCGGAACTGGAAGCCCGCTACTACATGACGCAAGTCGCCTCGGACATGATTGAGGACCGTCCCTGGCTCGGACACGGAGCGGGCAGTTGGCGATATCTGCACCTACCCTATCTTCAGAATTATCCGGAATTCAAGACCGACAGGGTCCGCTGGGAAAAGAATGCGGCAACCGGAAAATACAAGCGACGCAACGTGACCATTTGGTTCAAGAGCGCACACGTGGATATCCTCGAGTACATTGTCGAATGGGGAATTTTCGGCTGCCTGTTCCCGGTCCTGGCCGCCCTGTGGCTGTTCTACAAGTTCATGCGATCCTACCGGGGCTGGGATCCAGGGCTGTTCACCATTCTGGCAGGTGTCGTTGTCGTCTTTTTCGGCACAATCGTGGAATTTCATTTTCGCATTCCCTTGATCCTGCTGGTCTGGTGTCTCGTCCTGACACTCACTGTCAAGCTTGCCCAACTGAACGCACAAGCCAGTACCTGATGCATCTTTCCCCCATAAATTTTCGCGAGGAGCTCAATGATGAGCAATACGCCGCCGTCACCGCAGAACCCGGTCCGGCCCTGGTGCTGGCTGGTGCCGGGTCAGGAAAGACTCGCACCCTGACCTACCGGGTCGCCTGGCTGATGATGGAAAAGGGCCTCCACCCCGACCAGCTTCTGCTCCTGACATTTACCAACAAGGCAGCGAGGGAAATGATTGACCGGGTGCAATCCCTCAGCGGCTCGCTTCACACGCCTCGCTGGAGCGGTACCTTTCACTCAATCGGGGGCAGGCTCCTGAGACAGTACGGGGACAAGATCGGGCTCTCTCCCAATTACACAATCATGGACCAGTCGGATTCGGAGTCCCTGATGAAGAGCATCATCAATGATTCCGACAAACTGTTCCTCAAGAACAAGGACAACCCGAAAGCCAAAGTCATCCAAAGCCTCCTTTCCTACGCACGCAACACGCGCCAGTCCTTTGACGAGCTGTTCCGGGACCGCTACCCGTGGCAAGACAAGATTTTCAAACAGGTCAATGGGTTCGTTAAACTCTACGATACAGCGAAGCGTGAACAGCAGGTCGTGGACTACGACGATCTTCTTGTTCTCTGGTTGCGGGTGCTGCAGGAATTCCCGCAGGTCCGGGAAGAGTGCCAGAACCGCTTTCCGTTTATCCTCGTGGATGAGTACCAGGACACCAATATCATCCAGGCGGACATCATCGACGCCATCGGGCAACACCACAACATCATGGCCGTGGGAGACGACGCCCAGTGCATCTATACCTGGCGGGGAGCCGAGTACGAGAACATACGCAGCTTCCCTGAGCGCCATCCCGGTACCTGTATCTATAAAATCCTGACAAACTACCGGAGCATTCCGCCCATTCTGGATTTGGCCAACAACGTGCTGGCCATGCAGCCGGGTGATTCCGGATATCCGAAGGAACTGGTGGCCAACCGGGAAGGGGATCTGAAACCCTACGTGGTTCCGGTCATGGACACCCGCGCCCAGGCGCAATTCCTGGTCGCGCGCATAGAGGCCCTGTATGAGGAAGGGGTTGCCCTCAAGGATATCGTCATCCTGTACCGCGCACACTACCAGGCACTCGATGCCCAACTCGAATTCACCAAACGTGGTATTCCTTTTGTCATTACAAGCGGGCTGCGTTTTTTCGAGCAGGCCCATATCAGGGATTTTGTTGCTCAACTCAGGATTCTCGCCAACCCGGATGACTCACCTGCGTTCGAGCGCCTGTTGTGCCTCCTGCAAAAGGTTGGTCCGGCGACCGTGCGCAAATGCCGTCTGGCCATAGACAAGGCCTTGTCCAAGCAACTTGCGGATCATCAGGCAACGGGCGACCTCTTTAGGGATGGAGCTGATCCACATCCGGATTTCTTCACGGCCATGGCCGCAGATGAAGTCGTTAACAAGATTCCCGTTGATTCCCGTGACGACTATCGCAGCCTGGTGGCAACATTCCTTGAAGTGAAGCCCTTGATGAACAGGGAAGATCCGTTGGCACCGGCACGCATCGTCGAGCAACTGCTGGACGGTTGGTATGGCGACCACATCCGCAATGTGTATCCGGATTGGGAGAACCGCGAGGAGGACCTGCAGTCGATCATCAACTTCGCATCCCGGTACGATACCATGTCCGAATTGCTGGCCCAACTGGTTCTCATGAACTCGGAGACCTCCGACAAGCACATTGAGCCGGATGACAACGCCGTTCGCATGTCCACCATTCACCAGGCCAAGGGACTGGAGTATCCGGTTGTCTTTCTCATCTCCTGCGCGGATGAATGGCTGCCGATCAAGCGGGCCATTGAAGAGGGCGACGTGGACGAGGAACGGCGGCTTTTCTACGTCGCCGTCACCCGTGCCATGAATGAGCTCTACATCTCCTTTCCCATGATGCACGCGGTCCGGGGAGGCGGAGTCCAGCGACTCATGGCCAGCCGTTTTCTTTCCGACATTCCCAAGGAAACCTACGAAAAGCTCTCCTTCCGGCCAACATGGCAGTACTAGCCACCCCCGTGAATGCGGGCCCTTGACGACTCATGCCAGATCGTGAATGCTGATCTCATGAACCGGTTCAAAATCGCCACATTCCTCTTTCTCATCTCGCTTGCCAGCAGCTATGGCCTGTCCATCAAGTCAGCCTACACACGGCACTACGAAGAGGGGGAAATCCGCCCCATCAGCCAGTACTTCGGGGCACAGCTCATCGGACAGGGATTCCGCTCGGTCATAGCCAGCAATCCGGATATCCCGCGCGGGCAATATTTCATCGTAAAATTAAACGGAGCCAAGGAGGCGTCCCCCATCCAGGCCCGAATGACCTATTTCGTTTCCACCAGCAAGGATCCCATCGAGTACAGCTGGGACCTCTCCGGCAAGCGCCTCCGCAAATGGCTTTACCTGGGCTTGACGGGCCCGGACTGGCCCAGCACGGAAATCCAGCCCCTGGCATGGAAAATCGAGCTGCTGGATGCATCTGGAAACGTTCTGACCGAGTGGAAGAGTTTCCTCTGGGAAATGTGATCAGGATCACCCAGCTGACAGGGTCACCTCGACCGTGTGAACCATGCCTGACTCAAGGACCGGGACACGGTTTCCTTGGATTTTCTGGCCGTTGACGGTCAGCTCTCCCACGCCCTTGCAGACGCCCTCCGGATTCTTGACCTTGATGGAATAGACAGCCCCCCGGAAACGCCGCTTAACGGTGTATTCCTTCCAGGTTGATGGGATGCAGGGATCCACAATCAAGCCATCGTAATCGGGCTGTATCCCGAGAATGTTCTGGGAAATGGCAGCCCAATTCCATGCAGCCGTGCCGGTCAGCCATGAGTTTTTGGCCTCACCCGGCTTAAAGGCATCCTTGCCGGCGATCATCTGGGAATAGACGTAGGGCTCCATCCGGTGCAAGTCGGAGATTTCCTCCCGGTAGGCCGGCGCGATGCGGCTCCAGTAATCGAATGCCCGGTCGCCTCGACCAAGCTTGGTTTCCCCAATCATCACCCACGGATTGTTGTGGCAAAAAATACCCGCATTCTCCTTGTATCCGGCCGGATAAGTCGAGATCTCCCCGTACTCCAGAACGTAGCTGGTGAAAGCAGGGTTGTTAAGCACGATGCCATGCTCGCAGGCAAGGCGCTCGTTGACGGAATCCAGCGCTTTCTCACAGAGCCCTTCTTCCTTCCCGATCTCCGCCATCGTGCAAAAGCCCTGGGACTCGATGAAGATCTTTCCCTCTTCATTTTCATTACTGCCAACTTTCTTGCCATAGAAATCGTAGGCACGCAGGAACCAATCACCGTCCCAACCGTGCTCCTTGACCGCTTCCACCATGGCATCAACTTGGGCTTGTGCTGACTTGGACTCTTCTTCAAGCCCACGAAGCTCACACAAGCGGACGTACTCGCGCCCGTAGAGAACAAACTGCCCGGCGATCATAAGCGACTCGGCCACTCCCCCTCCCTGGTTCTCGGTGGTCTGGAAGGACTCGTTGGGATCCGTGGAAAAGCAATTCAGGTTGAGGCAGTCATTCCAGTCGGCCCGGCCAATCAATGGCAGCTTGTGTGGGCCAAGATTGTTGACCGTGAAATTGAAGGAACGGCTCAGGTGCTCAAACAGGCTGGTGGCCTTGCTCTCGTCATTGTCATAGGGAACGGACTCGTCGAGGATGCTCCAGTCACCGGTTTCCTTGATATAGGCGGAGACGGAGAGGACCAGCCACATCGGATCGTCATTGAAATTGCTTCCGATGTCGGCGTTACCCCGCTTGGTCAGGGGTTGGTACTGGTGATAGGCTGATCCGTCCTCGAACTGGGTCGAGGCAATGTCGATGATACGCTCCTTGGCCCGCCCCGGAATCTGGTGGACAAAGCCGATCAAGTCCTGATTGGAATCACGGAACCCCATTCCACGGCCGATACCGGATTCAAAGAATGAGGCACTGCGAGACATGTTGAAGGTGACCATGCACTGGTACTGGTTCCAGATGTTGACCATGCGGTCCATCTTCTCCTCGGAGCTCGTTACCTGATAAACGTTGAGAAGGTTATCCCAATAAGCGGCGAGTTCAGCGAGGGCGGCATCCACCTTTCCGACGGTGTCGAACTCTCCAATCAGAGCCTTGGCCTTGGTCTTGTTGATCACGCCCTTGCTTGCCCATTTTCCCTCATCGGCGTTCTCGATGTATCCCAGGACGAAGACCAGCTCGCGCTTTTCACCGGGCTGTAGGCTCACTTCAATGTAATGTGAGGCAATCGGAGACCAACCATGAGCCTCTGAATTCCGCGACTTGCCTTCCGCGACAACCTGTGGGGCCTCAAACCCGTTGTACAAGCCAACAAACGACTCCCGGTCGGTGTCATAACCGGCAATGTCAGTATTGACCGAGAAAAAAGCGTAATGGTTGCGGCGCTCCTTGTATTCAGTTTTGTGATACAGGACCGATCCATCGACCTCCACCTCGCCGGTCGATAAGTTTCTCTGGAAATTCTCCATGTCGGTCTGGGCATTCCACAAGCACCACTCCACAAGCGAAAAGAGCTTCAGGCTCCTGGCCTCACCGGTTGTGTTTTCAATGCTAAGCTTGTGCACTTCAGCATTTGTCTTGAGCGGAATAAAGGTCGTCAGCTCGGAACGGATTCCATTTTTCTGTCCCCTGAAGGTCGAATAGCTGAGCCCATGGCGGCACTCGTAGCTGTCCAGTTCGGCCTGGGTCGGCTTCCATCCGGGATTCCAGACCGTGTCGCCATCCTTGATGTAATAATAACGGCCGCCCGTATCAATCGGGACGTTGTTGTAGCGGTAGCGCGTCAGGCGCCGGAACTTTGCATCCTTGTAGAAACAGTATCCGCCAGCCGTGTTGGAAACCAATCCGAAAAACTCCTCGTTGCCAAGGTAGTTGATCCAGGGGAATGGCGTCTTTGGATCGGTTATCACATACTCGCGGTTTGCGTCGTCGAAGTGTCCGTATTTCATGAGCTGTATGTCGTAATATAAAATGCCTCGAGCGGTCTCAAGGAGCCTTCGAGATGATTGTTCTGAAGGTAACTGTGAATTCCCCAGTCTTTGCCCTTCTTCCCACCAAGCAACGCGTTCCCGCACTGACTTTCCAGCTCATACTTATGAATATGCGCACCCTTCGGCAGCCACAAGGAGGAATCGTTTTCAGCGACCTGTCCCTGAAGGGGTCAATTGAAAAAAGAATCGACAAGCGGGCCTGATTTCCCAACTTGGCGACTATTATGGCGCAGGATCATTACAAGGAATTCATTGGAAAGAAGTACATCGGGCTGAGCGTAGTTCTCGCACTGGTGTTTTGGGTCTGCTTCACACGCATGTTGCTTCCCTTTGTTCCTGCCGACAACCCGTCCATGCAATACGCCTTTGCCGGATTCACCGCAGCCTGCCTGACCGGGGTATTCTACGTTGCTTCGCAGATGTTCTTCCTGGTTCTTCAAGAGCACCGCAAGGCCAAGCGCGAGCGCGCCTGATTTGGCGAATTGTCTTTCTTCACGCTTGCCCTCTTTGGGATGATGCGTGATTCTGTGCCCGGAAAAGACGCCTATGGCACTGATTCATCGTCATTACTCGATTCCCAAACTGGACTTCCGTGACTTCTGGGACATCTGCAGTCACTACCTGCGGATTCATCCGAAGTACCGGAATATCCTCTATTCCATTGATGGATTCGGGAGCTCGATTTGCGAAAACGAAAGCGATGTATCCAAGGTGCTTCGCTTGATTGCCCTGCATCAGGGGGAGGTGCGGAGATTCGTCGCCCGCTACTACCTGTCGCCTGCCAGCGAACCCGGCGATTATGGTAACGCCAAAATGGAGTATCTGCCCGCGACGCATGATTTCCAGCCACAGGGGCTTCATTTTTACGCGGATACCGACAACAAGCTGCTCATCTACCAGTTTGAGGACTTCATCTATAACGGCTATTCCTTTGAGGAGGAAGACAGCACCGAGATTGAATACGGCCTGCCCTGTGAGGTACTGGCAGCGGTTATTGACATCCGCAGCTTCTCGGCATTCTGCGAACAACCGGATATCGAGTCCCCCTACACTTGCGGGCTCATGACCGCATTCTACAACATGGTCCGGAACGGGTTTAAGCGCTATCCCCCGGATCTGGTCAAGTTCCTCGGGGACGGTGTTCTGGCTGTCTGGCAAACAACCTCCAAGGACCGCAAGATTGCCATTGAGACGGCCATGGACGGACTCAAGCAGCTGCCGGTCACCTGGCGCCACCTTGTCCGTGGTCCGGAATTTACCCATGGGGCACCGGAAGGCATTGGCTCGGGAGTCAGCTTCGGTCTGGCCAGTAAGATTTCCATCGATAACGATTACATTGGCCGGCCCATCAATCTGGCCAGCAGGCTATGCAGCGTCTGCCCGCCCGGCAAGACCTATATTGCCCGGAACGTGCCGGACGTGGATGACTTTGAAGTCAAGCCACTCGCCGTCCGGATCAAGAGCTACGGGGAGCAAAAGGTCTGGTTGATGGACGTCATCTAATCAGGTATCCCACCGGGAAACCAGGGCATAAAAAAGGCCAATGGGTAAAACCACTGGCCTTTGAAAATTCTGGAAATCTGGTGATTACTTATCCAGCGGAATCTCTTCAACGCGGGCGGTGTAATCGTTCCCGTTGATCGTCAACTTGACTTCCCTCGGATTCCTCATGAATGAGGTGTCGATCGTACCGGCCGGGACTTCCGCCTTTTCCGCTGCTTGGGCAGGCACTTCAACCTTTTCCTGCTGGGGTTCAGCCGGGGCAGCCTTGCTGGCGTAGTGCTTCTTCACCTCCTGAGGGAACATGGCCCAAATGACACAATGCTCGTCGTCTGTCGGCAGGCCTTCCTCCTTCAATTCCTTGCGATAACGATCCATTGCTGGCTCAGCCAGATCGGCGGGACGACAGGTGATCGGATCCTTGCCAGCCTTTTCAGCGGCGATCTTTTGAACTTCCTTGTCAACCGCAGCAGGAGTCTGCCCATAATACCCTAGGGCGATATCCATCGCCTGTGGGCTGAAGTTCTTCCAACGGCCGAATTTCACGTTCAACATGGCCTGCACACCGACAATCTGTGATGTCGGAGTGACCAGCGGAATCCAACCCAACGCTTTCCGGACCACCGGAATTTCCGCAAAGACATCTTCAAAGCGGTCTTCCATCTTCTGTTCCTTGAGCTGGTTACGGAAGTTACTGAGCATGCCACCGGGGACCTGATAGGTCAGCGCATCCGTGTCCACCACCTCATTCTTGTGGGCCGTGAAGGCATCCAGTTCACCATAGATCTTGGTAAAGTGTTCCCGGAGTTCCTGCAATTTCTTGAGATCGTACGAGGGACAGCGCGGGTGATCTTCCAGAAGGGCCAGCATCCGTACCGTGTCCGGTTGGCCTGTGCCATTGGCAAATGGCGTGATGGATGTATCGACCATGTCCGCACCCGCCTCGATGGCCGCGTAGTAAGTGGTCGCCCCAAGTCCGGCGGTCTCGTGGGTGTGGACATTGATCGGAATCTTGACCCGTTCCTTGAGCCCCTTGACGATCTGATATGCTTTCTGCGGGGGGATCAAGCCGGCCATGTCCTTGATACAAATGGAGTCACAACCAAGCTCTTCAATGGCCACGCCCTGCTCGATGAACTTCTCAATCGTATGGACCGGGCTGGTCGTGTAACAAATGACTCCCTGGGCGTGCTTGCCCGCTTCCTTGACCGACTTCACCGCCTGGGCGATGTTGCGCATGTCATTCAGGGCGTCGAAAACACGGAAAATATCCATGCCGTGCTTGGCGGACATCTTGACGAAGGCATCGACTGTGTCATCCGGGAAATTGGCGTACTGAACGATGTTCTGCCCCCGCAAAAGCATCATGTGCTTTGATTTTGGGGTTCCAGCCTTCAGGCGGTCCAGGCGCTCGAACGGCCACTCATTGAGGAACCGTAATCCGGCATCGATGGTTGCCCCGCCCCATGTTTCCAAGGCGCCGAATCCGAGGCTGTCCAAGGTCTCAAGAGCAGGAAGCATCTGCTCGGTTTTCATCCGGGTCGCTGCGAGGGATTGGTGCCCATCACGCAGAACCATGTTATTGAATATAACTTCTTGAGGCATAACTTCGGAAAACCGTACTAGGCGGAATTCGAATGACAAGTAAAAGAGGACTCGGATCACCTCCTAATCTCAATCCCAAGCTCAAGCTCAAGCTGAGTCTAACTCCCAAGCTCAAGCTCAAGAACTTGGTCGTGATCGTGGTCGTGGTCGTGATCTTGATCTCGAATCCTTCCTTAAAGTTTTAGACTACGATTAAGACCAAGACTAAGATTAAGACTAAGATTAAGATTTTTTGGGCTCACCAAATTCCCAGGACGCCCATGACGAGCGAGGCCGCCGTCTCCACCCGCAGGACGATCGGCCCCAACGAGATAAACTGGCAATGGCCTTCCCGTAACAGCGCATACTCGCGATCCGAGAAATCCCCTTCTGGTCCGACGTAGACATCCACGGTTCCCGCCAGATCCGGGAAATCAGCAAGAACGTCTTTCAGGGGCCGGGCGTCCGGTTGAAGAGCCGCGCAAATCCGGCGGGAAGCATCACTGGACGACAGGGCGTCTGCCAGCGATACAGGCGAATTCAACTTCGGCATCCACGGGTTGCCGGACTGCTTGACCGCCTCGATGAGGACCGTCTCCCAACGATCCGATTTCCGCCCGGCCCGCTCCTGGGGCACTTCCGAATTGTCCGTCAGGAGCGGCGTAATCTTAGCCACCCCCAATTCGGTCATTTTCTGCAGAAGCGCAGGGAAAGTCTTTCCTTTTGGCAGGGCGACCAGCAAATGCCGACTCAATACGGGAGCCTTGGCCTGCTCAATGCCATCAACCTGCAATTCCAGGTGCTTTGACCCCATTTCCGCCACCCGGGCGGAAGCAACCGCCCCACGGCCGTTCAGAACCTCAATTTGCTCCCCGGGCCGGACCCGACGGACCCGCACCAGATGGTGGAGCTCATCGCGATCCAACTCTGGAAGGGTCTTGCCTCCGTCCCATTCGCTGCAGTATGCCCTCAGCATGCCTCTTTTCTTGGGAAAAACCGGCATTTGGCAATCCTGCACAAAAAGAAACCGCCACCCGGGGTAACGAGCGGCGGTTCAAGTGCTTAACCAAACTACAAACTAGACTGAAAACGACGACTAATGCGTCTGTAATAGATTAAGACGCGGCTCATTGTGATTCGTTCAATAAATTTCTTCTTTTTTTTGGAAAAATCCACACAGGGCGAATAACAGGCGGAAAAACGGATAAAAAAAGTCGCTTATTCCCACAATCGCAATGTATTTAGAGAGCATTCAATCACCCGCTTAATCAATTTCCACATACGACCACTGACCAATGATAAGGAACCTCGGAAGCTTTGCGCTTGGCACCATTCATGAGCTGGGCGAGATCAGCTTGTTTGGGTTAAGTTCGATCGCCCGTTTTGGAACTCAACGCCATCGCGGCAAAAAGCTGGTGACAGCGATTTACGAGATCGGGGTCAGGTGTACGCCGATCGTCCTGACGGTTGGGTTATTCACCGGGTTGGTCATGGGACTGCAGCTTTACTACACGCTGGTCAAGTTTGGGGCGGAGTCCGCCCTGGGAACGGCCGTGGCCCTTTCGCTGATACGCGAACTGGGGCCGGTGCTGACCGCCTTGATGATCGTGGGCCAGGCCGGATCAGCAATGGCCTCCGAACTGGGCATTCAGCGCAATGACGAGCAGATCGACGCACTGCAGACCATGAAAATCGCGCCCACGGGATTCCTGGTGGGCCCACGCCTGGTTGCCGCGCTGATCTGCTATCCTGTCCTGACTGCCTTTTTCGATTTAATTGGTATATTCGGGGGCTACCTGACCGGTTCTGTCCTGCTCAACGTTGATGCCGGTGTCTATTGGAACCGTGTCTATGAGAGCGTGACCTGGACCGATGTACAAGGCGGATTCATCAAGGCCCTTGTCTTTGGCTTGCTGACCATTTCGATCTGCACTTATCGGGGATTCAACACCCACCGCAAGGCCTCCTTCCGCGGCGTGCGGGGTGTGAGTCAATCGGCGACGGGTGCGGTTGTCTGGTCCAGTGTATGCGTGCTGGGGGCGGATTATCTGATCACTTCGTTCCTCTTGTAGTAGATGAAAGCTGATTTAACCATACGCGGACTGAAAAAACACTTCGGTGAGAAGAAGGTGCTAAATGGCATCGATCTCGACGTAGCCGATGCCTCCGTGACGACGATCATTGGTAAAAGCGGTATCGGGAAATCCGTTTTGCTGAAGTGCATCGCCGGACTTCTTGAACCCGATGCCGGAAAAATCGAGGTCAATGGAAAATCCATCGCCATGAATGGCGGGAAAGTTGGGGAGGAAACACACTGCTTCAGTTACATGTTCCAGAATAACGCCCTTTTCGATTCGCTGACGGCTTTCGAAAATGTGGCCCTTCCCCTGCGCGAGACAACGTCGCTAAAGGAACCGGAGATCCAGGAGCGGGTGCGGACTATTCTGGATAAAGTCGAGTTGGCCAATGCCATGGACCGCTACCCCGGGGAGCTTTCCGGTGGAATGAACAAGCGGGTGGCCTTGGCCCGGGCCCTTGTCACGAATCCGCAGATCGTCTTGTTCGACGAACCAACCACGGGACTCGATCCGGAACGTAAATTCAGCGTATTTGAAATGATCGCCAACTACCGCCAGCGGTTTGGCTTTACGGCGTTGCTGGTCAGCCATGACATACCTGAGGTTTTTGAGATCAGTGACCGGGTCGCCTGGCTGGATGAAGGTATCATCAAGTTCTTCGGTGAACCGGCCCAATTGAACGAGGAAGCAGAGTCCGCGCTGGCGGGATTTTTAAGAAGGCCATTGACGGCCGGAACAAACAGGTCAGGAGTTCAAACAAAATATGAATAACCGTACCATCGAATTTCTTGTCGGCTGCTTCATGCTGGCGGGGTTGGCAGCAATCTTCTATCTGGCGATACAGATCGGCAGCGCACAATTGTTGAACAAGGACAGCTACGAACTTCAGGCGCGTTTCAGCAGTGCCAGCGGGGTGAATCCCGGTAGCCGGATTGAAATTGCCGGCGTACGGGTGGGCACGGTCAAGGACATCGTTCTGGACGAGCGCTTTTTTGCCATCGTTACCCTGGAACTGCCCAACACCATTGAGCTGGACGACGACACGATTGCCTCCGTCAAGACAGCCGGCCTGATAGGTGACCGCTTTATCGAACTGGATCCGGGCGGCTCGGGATTTCTTCTCGAACCGGGTGACATGATCGTGGACACCGAATCCGCATTGGATATTGAGAGCCTGATCAGCCGATTTGCGCTGGGTGGGATTGACGGCGAAGAAAACCAGCAGTAACAGATAGCACCTTCCATGAAAAAATACGCTGTCTTAATTTTTGTATTGTTTTTTCAAATCCTCCCCGGGAGCCTGTCAGCCTCGACGGAGACCCAGCGACTCAGGGGCGTGATAGATGCCGCCCTCGAGGTGGTCTACGGGGACTGCTGCGTGGATATCCCCATTGAGGAAAAAGAGGCCCGGGTGCACGCCATTTTGGAAGCCGAATATGATCTCAATGTGATCATTCGCCGAGCCATTGGCCGCAACTGGAAGCTAATGGATGATCAGGAACAGCAACAGGTCCTGGATCTGGTCAAGCAGTTGGTGGTGAGAACCTATGTCGATTCCATGCAGGGAACGGCGCGCCCCGAGGTCGAATTGGGGGATGCGGTCCTGATCACCGAAAAGCGAATGGAGATTCCCTCCACCATCAAACTTGGCGAGACCGTTTACAGCGTGCTCTATCGTCTTGGCAGAATGCAGTCCGGATGGCAGATTTACGACATTGTCGCGGAAGATATCAGTGTAGTGTCCAACTATCGTCAGCAGATTGACGATCATTTTCGCAAAGGAAACGGACGGGAATTAATTGAAATATTAACCAAACGACTAACCAGTGAAGATCTTGATGAGAAATTATAACTTCAGGCTAATCATTTGCTTGATTTCCTTTTGTGCGAGCGGCCTGACCATCCCGGTGCATGCCCAGGATGATTACCTTTCCGATGAAGACATCTTTGAGGAAGAATTGAGCAACGGGCCGGAAATCAGTGACCCGTTGGGGTTCCTCAATCGACGCACTTTTGCGTTCAATGACTGGGTCTACCTGAACCTGCTGCAGCCAGTCGCGGATGGTTACCAGACCGTGACACCCGATCCGGTGGAAAAGGCTGCCGGGAACTTCTTTGACAACCTGCAGTATCCGATCCGTCTGGCGGGCAACCTGCTACAGGGGCGCTTGAAAGGCGCCTGGGTGGAGACGGGGCGTTTCGCCATCAATTCCACGGTTGGTATTCTGGGCCTCTTCACACCGGCAGATGAAGTCAGCGGATTGGAGCGAATTCCCAAAGAAGACATTGGCCAGGCCCTGGGCAGCTGGGGAATTGGGGAAGGTCCCTACCTGGTACTGCCCTTTTTCGGCCCGTCCAACCTGCGGGATCTGGGCGGTCTGCTGGGCGACCGTTCAGCCAACCCGATGGCGGAGCCCTACAGCCTGATTGACGACTGGAATTGGGAATGGCGGGCTGGCTTGACCGCCACCGAAACGATTGTCGACAGCCCAGCCCTGTTACACCGCTACAAGGAACTGAAGGCGTCGGCCATCGACCCGTACAGCTCCCTGATGAATGGCTACACCCAGTACCGCCGGGCTGCCATCAAGCAGTAGCGGTCATACCAATAATTCATGCGCATTACCGGTGGAGTCGCCAGGGGCATACCCATTTCAACGGGGCGGGCAAAACACGTTCGCCCGGCGACCGACCGGATGCGGGAGGCGGTGTTCTCCAGCATGGGTTCCCGTGTGAGCGAAGCCGCTGTCCTGGACTTGTTTGCCGGGTCCGGTAGCTATGGACTGGAAGCCCTGTCGCGCGGGGCCACTTCAGCGGTATTTGTTGAAAAGCATCCCCATGCGGTAGCCGCCCTGCAAGAAAACCTCCGGGCAGTCCTGAAGAGTCTGGGCAATCCAGCGGACATGCCTACCAAGATCATCCGGAGGGATGTGTTGCGGTTTGATTCCGCAATGGAATTCCCAGTCATCTTCATGGATCCGCCGTACGAACTGGTCCGGACGCACTCAACTCAGCTGCTAGAGCGGGTCCACAGCCTCCTTGCACCGGGAGGCGTGCTTGTTTATGAATTGCCCGGTGATGTGGAGGTACCGTCCGTGGGTTGGAACTGCCTGAAGCGAATCGGCAAATCCGGTGCCAATGAGCCCAGTATCGCGCTGATGGAAGTCGCTACCTAGTAGACGCCTTTGCCTGCCAGCATCAAGGTCAGGCCAACAGTCACGGCTGTCTCAACCCGCAGGACACGATCGTTGAGGGAAACCAGTTCAAATCCATTTTCCCGCATCAAAGTCCTGTCATTGGTATTCCATCCCCGTTCCGGACCGACAGCCAGGCAGACCGGCTCCTCTTTTTGAAACTGAATCGAACTCAATGGCCGCGCGCCTTCATAGACATCAAGCATGAAACACCGGGAGACCACTCCCTTCAGGAAATCGGCAGCCTCATGGAGGTCATCGCATACACGCAGATCCGGAACGAACGTATCAAAGGCCTGCTCCGCTCCCTCAATCAAGCGCTGGCGGGATTCACCTGTGGTCCACAAGCTTGATAACCCATAAGCCGGATCCGAACGGCCCGTGCCGGAAAAGACAATTCCCCGAACCCCGAGTGTCGGGGCGGTTGTCAGGATTTTCCGGGCAGTGGCTGGACGGCACATGCCCACGATGAGGTAGACCGGCGGCGGAACCGGCGGACGCTCACCCCACTCCACGGATATATTCATCCGTTCCTTGTCGAGAGAATCAATCGTGGCTTTTCCGACTGGGCCATTGATCACGCCCACATCAAACGAGTCCCCCTCCCGCATCCGCAAAACCCCCCGGACATGCTCAAACCGTGGATCCCGCGGATCCAGTGAATAGACCGGATGATGCTCTTCAAAAAGAATACGGTTCATTTTTTATTGATCCCTCACCCCAACTTGCCTGATCTTCCCCACAACCCCAAGACCAATCTCAAGCCCAAGCTCAATCACAAGCTCAATCACAAGCTCAATCACAAGTTCACCCCACTCCCTTAGATGACATCACAAACTTCCGTCCTATTTGTTTGCATGGGCAACATCTGCCGGTCCCCGGCAGCCGAGGCTGTCTTCAGAAGCAAAGTTGAAGCGGCCGGCCTCAATGACCAGTTTCATATCGATTCAGCAGGCACCATCGGGTTTCATTCCGGCAACCGGGCGGATCGCCGCATGCGGGCGGCCGGCGCCAAGCGGGGATACTCACTGGACAGCATCTCCCGGCAAGTCGACCGGAAGGATTTTGAGGAATTTGACCACATCGTGGCCATGGACATGGAGAACCTTGAAGGCCTTCGCTCCATCCGGGGAGGTACGGACGGGAAGGCACAAGTCAGCCTGATGTGTGAGTATGCCCGCCACCACGAGGACAAGGAGGTTCCCGATCCCTACTACGGAGGCAATAGCGGATTCGAGCACGTCATGGACCTGCTTGAGGATGCCTGCGAAGGGCTGCTCG